>OFGR01001430.1_pt1 | contig 19079 bp, 16 predicted proteins | sample 1521811 | NCBI WGS metagenome assembly OFGR01 (sample SAMEA3504098, study PRJEB24116) | mouse gut metagenome | biome: mouse gut; feature: mouse-associated habitat; material: faeces | place: Denmark | collected 2011
TCATCGGCTTCTGTTCTTTCAGTCGGAAGAAAGTTTTCTGGTACATGCAAGCGCCAGAGATCCCGGTCCGATATGGCATGCTACGCTCAGAGACAGAGGATCCACCATCTTTATATCCCCTTTGGGAAATACTTCCTGTACCTGAGCCTTAAATTCCAGAGCTGCCTCCCGGTCTTTGGTATAAGCAATAAAAAGATTCATATTTTCCCCTGTTTCGTCTCCGAAACGTTTGGTAAAATCATTTCTGACTGCCTCTGTCATAATATTCTTTGCCTGCTTCAAAGTTCTGGCTTTGGCAAAAGCATCCAGTTTATCTCCCTGAATCTGAAGCACCGGTTTGAGCTTCAGCAAAGTGCCCAGCGCTGCTGCTGCCGGTGTGACTCTTCCTCCTTTTTTCAGATAATACAGCGTATCTACCATAATATAAATACTGGAATCAAACTTTGTTTTTTCCAGATAATTTTTAATTTCTTCTGCGTTTAATCCTCGTTTTACCAGCTCTGCCGCATCCAGTACGGATTGTTTCTGGGTAACGGAAATACGCTGGTTATTCACCACCTGGACCCGTCCCTCGTATTCCTGGGACAACATGATGGCTGTCTCGCAGGAGCTGCTCAACCCGCTGGACATGGGAATATGCACAATTTCCTCATACTCTTTCAGCAGACTGTCCCACAAATCTGTCACAGACCCTACTGCCGGCATGGAAGTGGAAATTTCCGCATCATTTTCCAGTTTTTCATAAAATTGTTCCTGTGTTAAATCAATATCTTCAAAATATGTCTCTCCATTTATAAAAAATGGCATGGGCAGCACATTTACTCCATATTCTTTCGCCTGTTCCTGGGTAATTCCGCTGTTACTGTCCGTTACAACTGCAATTTTTCCCACCTGAGTAGTCCTCCTTTGATTTTTCTACCCATCATTGTATCACAATCTTTCTTCTGGTACAATGGTACATATTTCTTTTAGCCTATTTTCTGAATCACGTCCATTACGCTGGTATAGGCGTTCCTCACTGCCTCCATGTCTGTTTCAATGCCATCGTAATTCTGGCTGCGCAGTTTTTCCACCACAACAATATCTGCTTCCATCAGTTTTTCCATTCCCAGATTACCTGCTACTCCTTTCAGGGTGTGAGCACAATGAAAGGCCTCTTCATATTTCTGTTCTCCCAGCGCTTTTTCCAGTCCTTCAAAATTCTTATCTGCCTTAAACTTAATCAGCAGCCTTTCTAACAGCATTTCATTGTTCATCAGACGCTCCAGCGCCTCTTTCATATTTACACCTGCCGCGCTTAATTCTTCTTTTATCTCCTGATTCATACCTTTTCCTCCCTTTCTTCTGCATCAATTGTTTCAATTTCTTTTCTGGACATACGGAAACATTCCATAATCTTCGGTGAAAAAATTCCGCATTCGCCGCCCAGAACCATGTAATATGCTTCTTCCCTGGAATATGCCCGTTTGTAAATACGTTCACTGATCAGCGCATGATAGGCATCCACCACAGATACAATCTGGGCGGAAATCGGTATTTCATCTCCTTTCAGTCCTTCCGGATATCCTTTTCCATCGTAACGCTCATGGTGATACCGACAGATTTCCATACTTTTCCTGTGATCATCAGAAGTTTGAATATCCTTCATCATTTTCATGATTTCACACCCTTTGGTGGTGTGGGATTTCATATATTCTTTTTCTTCTCTGGTGAGTTTTGCCGGTTTAAACAGTACATGGTCCGATATCAGAAGTTTTCCGATATCCCGCAGGGACGCCAGTTCTGCAATGGCTTCCACATCTGCGTCTGTCAGTTTATATTCCGGATAATGAGCCTGCACTTTCCTGCCGATAATTCTGCTGATTTCCCTTACGATTTGTGTATTTTCATCAAATTCCGGATAATGGTGCTCCAGAATATTACATACAATATCTATCATCTTCTGGCTGGATTTTTTCAGTTTTTCTGTCTGCAGTTTCATTACCGCATACTGTTTGCGCAGAAGATGATTCTGCTCCTGTACTTTTTCTTCCATATGATTCTTATGCTGGTACAGAGAAATATTATTTTCCACGCGTTTTCGGACCACATCTGCATCAAAGGGCTTGCGTATCATGTCAGAGGCTCCCATGCCAATACATTTTTTCTCTGTTTCTGTGGACTGTTCGGCAGTAACCACCAGTACCGGAATATGGTTCATCCATCTCTTCCGTATCATTTCTTCCAGAACCCTGCTTCCATCCTCATCGGATAGGTGCCAGTCCAGTAACACAGCGGCGATCTCCCCGGAACTTTTTTCCAGTATCCGGAGTGTGTTCTTTACATCTGCTGCTTCCAGAATCTCATATTCCCTGCGGAAAATTTCTGCCAGAATTAAACGGTTGCTTTCCACATCATCCACAATCAACATTTTATGACGGTTCATACTGTTTCCTCCTTAATTCCGGAATACACCGATTTCTTTGTTAGACAGGCGGACTGTGACATTTCTCACGGAGCTGGCCGCAGTCCACTGCATTCCGTTCATCTGCACCACAGTTCCGGCGTTCAGGATACCGTATACCATCATCTTTGCTTCATTTGCTTTGTTCCGCTTTTCCTCCAGTTCTTTTGTACGTTCCACCTGCTGTTCCATCTGTTTGCGTTTGATATAAGTGGCCTGTTCTACCTTCAGATACAGTTCCATCTCGTTGCGTACTTCCGGCGGATACTGTTTCTGGAGCTTTCTGTATGCTTCCTCAAATATTTCCAGCTCAGACTGAAACTTTTTCAGTTTCATTTCCGCTTCTTCTTCTTTTTCAATCATTGCTTTGCTGACGCCAAGAGAGATGTTCGTCAAAAGTCCGGCCCGGTTTCCGATATGGTGGGCTTTTATTCCATTTACTGCCGCTGCATTACCGCCGATAATAGCCCCTTTGCTTCCGGAAATCACAATCTCTTTTCCTGCTATCATGTTGCTGCTCATCACATAATTGGCATAAATTCCCCCGTTGGCTGTCAGTGTTGCACTTTCAAAAAATTTACCATGGATATCTTCGGCTGACTCTATCACAGCCAGACCGCCGCCGGATACACCGTTTTTAATTACAATCCGTTTCCCGCCCTGCAGATGTGCTGCTTCCACATTTCCTTCTATAATGAGTTCATCCTTTGACTGGATTACCACGCCGCTTCCCACATTTCCTTTTACCCAGATACTCCCATTGAAACGCAGATTCCCTGTGGATATGGTCACTTCTGTTACCACCAGCAGCGGCTGAATGGTAATTTCATTATTTTTCAGTTCAATTTTTCCGGATTCCCTTGCAATATAAGTCTTTTTATCCTGAGAAAGAAGAAATCCTCTTCCTTTCAGCATTTGCTTTTCCTGACCGCCCTGGGCAGGAAGTTCGGTTCCGTCTACCATCCTTCCTCCGATTCCGGGCTGAGCTTCATGATACACCGCTATTACCTGTCCGGCTTTCACCTGTTCAAAATACACCGTATTCTGGTAATCGATGGAGCCATCCTGACGAATTGCCGGAATCTGCGGAATTCCTGTCCGGAAAAAGAATTCATAATATCCATCCCGTCCCCGTTCCGGCCGCACTCCCTCTGCCGCCAGAAATCTTACGGTACCCTGTTCTGCTTCTTTCAGTTTCTTTTCTATTTCATCCTGACGAATTCCAAATACCACATTTTCTTTTGCCAGAAGCCGCATAATTTCATTTTTACTTTTGACTGTTCCTTTCTCCAGCGTAATGTAGGCTTCCATTTTATCCTGACTGACCGTTACCACACATTCTGACGCCTGGCGTGCCTGTTCCTCCAACATTTCCAACTGGAAATCTCTGTGTTCGGCCTGTTTTGCCTGTTCCAGCATTTTCATACGCATCTGTTTCATTTCTCTGGCAGAATACATCAGGCTCTCATAGGCAGATACATCCAGTCCTTCTTCCAGCCCCAGACGGATTTCACGCATCTGCTGCCAGCGGTACAGTTCTTTTGCATAATGAGATACATCCACACGTCGTTCCAGTCCCAGTCGGATTTCGCGCATCTGCTGCCAGCCAAAATGTATCCTGGCATAAACAGACACATCCAGTCCTTCTTCCACACCCAGACGGATTTCACGCAGAGATTCTCCCAGAAATTCTTTAATCAAATGCCTGCTGATATCTGCCTTGTGTTCCAGCCCCAGACGGATTTCCTCCAGCTGGTCCGGCTCATATCCCTGCTCAATATAAGAAAAAATATCCACGTGCCCCAGTTTTGCCTTACGAATCTGGCGCAGATATCCTGCTTCCAGTTCCTGATGTCTGGACAAATCCAGTCCTTCTTTCAGCCCCTTGCGAATCTGGCGCATACGGTCATAGGAAATTTCAGGTTTGGCATAAGAGGATACATCCAGTCCCCGTTCCAGCCCTTTTTTGATTTCTTCCATCTGAAACCAGTCATAATTTACTGAAGTATACCAGGATACATCCAGTCCTTTCTCCAGCCCCTGTCGGATTTCTTCCATCTGCCCCTTATCAAATCCCATAGATTCATATTTTCTGATCAGCTGACTGTTCACTTTTTCCCATTCTCCTCCATAATTATTCTCCTGTTCCTTAATTTTATGGTAAAATCACCGGACTGTCAATAAAAAAGAATATACTGCACTTATCAGACCGCAGTAAAACAGACATTCCTGTATGACAAAAAGAACTGCGGAAGTACAATACTTCTACAGTCCTTTTTATCTCTCATGGTATCCGGGAAATTACATCATTCCCATTCCGCCTGCGCCGCCTGCCGGCATTGCCGGTACATCTTCTTTGATGTTTGCCACTACTGACTCTGTGGTCAGCAGAGTGGAAGCTACGGAGGTAGCGTTCTGCAGTGCGCTTCTGGTCACCTTCACCGGATCCAGAATTCCTGCTTCTACCATATTTACATATTCTTCTTTTGTTGCGTCAAAGCCTACGCCCGGCTCAGATTCTTTTACTTTGTTAATAATTACCGCACCTTCCAGTCCTGCATTTGCGGCAATGTAGAACAGCGGGGATTCCAGCGCTTTCAAAATTACTTTTGCTCCGGTTTTCTCATCTCCGTCCATGCCCTCTGCCAGTGCTGCCACTTCTTTTGCTGCATGAATGTATGCGGAACCGCCGCCTGCGATAATTCCTTCTTCTACTGCTGCTCTGGTGGAATTCAGAGCGTCTTCCATGCGGAGTTTGCTTTCTTTCATTTCAGTCTCAGTTGCTGCTCCTACCCGGATAACTGCTACGCCGCCTGCCAGTTTTGCCAGTCTTTCCTGCAGTTTTTCTTTATCAAATTCAGAGGTAGTCTCTTCAATCTGTGTTCTGATCTGTGCAATTCTTGCGGAAATAGCATCTTTATTGCCCTCTCCGTCTACAATAATGGTGTTTTCTTTCTGTACTTTTACAGATTTTGCACGTCCCAGCTGATCCATGGTGGTTTCTTTTAACTCAAGGCCTACTTCCTCGGAAATCACCTGGCCGCCTGTAAGGATTGCAATATCCTCCAGCATTGCTTTTCTTCTGTCGCCATATCCCGGTGCTTTTACAGCCACTACGTTAAAAGTGCCGCGGAGTTTATTTACAATCAATGTGGTAAGAGCTTCGCCCTCAATATCTTCAGCGATAATCAGCAGTCTTGCTCCGGACTGTACCACCTGCTCCAGCAAAGGCAGGATTTCCTGAATATTGCTGATTTTCTTATCAGTAATCAGGATATAGGGATCATCCAGAACTGCTTCCATTTTATCCATGTCAGTTGCCATATATGCGGAAATATATCCACGGTCAAACTGCATACCTTCTACCAGATCCAGCTCTGTCTGCATGGTTTTGGATTCTTCAATGGTGATAACGCCGTCGTTAGACACTTTTTCCATAGCGTCTGCCACCAGATTTCCTACTTCTTCATCTCCTGCAGAGATAGCTGCCACTTTTGCAATCTGGTCTTTGCCGTTTACTTTCTGGCTCATGGCTGCAATGGATTCAATGGCTTTCTCGGTAGCTTTCTTCATGCCCCGGCGCAGAACGATTGGATTTGCACCTGCTTCCAGGTTCTTCATACCTTCTTTAATCATTGCCTGTGCCAGAACAGTAGCTGTGGTGGTTCCGTCTCCGGCAACGTCGTTAGTCTTTGTCGCCACTTCTTTTACAAGCTGTGCGCCCATATTCTCAAATGCGTCTTCCAGCTCAATTTCTTTTGCAATGGTCACACCGTCATTGGTAATCAGAGGTGCGCCGAAAGATTTATCCAGTACCACATTTCTTCCTTTTGGTCCCAGGGTTACTCTTACGGTATCTGCCAGTTTATCCACACCGGCTTCTAATGCTGCTCTGGCTTCTGTGCCATATTTTAATTCTTTTGCCATGATAGTTCGTCTCCTTCTATATATGTTATGTGATTTTTACCTGTTCTGTTAAGGAAGCTCTGTCTGCCAGCCTGAGCCCATGGCTTCGCCAGCCTTACAGAACTGCCCCGCAGCGGGCTCTGCCTTCCTTTCCGGCCCGTTGGCTGTTTTAATTTTCTACAATTGCAAGAATATCATTCTGTTTTACAATAATGAACTCTTCCCCTTCAATTTTCACTTCATTTCCTGCATATTTGGAGTAGATAACTTTATCGCCTTCTTTTACCTGCATGGTTACTTCTTTACCATCTACCATTCCGCCAGGGCCTACTGCCACAACTTCTGCTTCCTGAGGTTTCTCCTGTGCACTTCCTGCCAGAATAATACCGGACTTGGTGGTTTCCTCTGCTTCGCACTGTTTTAATACAACTCTGTCGCCTAACGGTACTAATTTCATTACAATTCCTCCTTAAACTGAGTCTCTGTTCTATACTTTTCTTTTAGTTATTAGCACTCATTTATATCGAGTGCTAATCGCTTATGTACATAATTTAGCACTCCCTATTTTCTTTGTCAATATCCATTTTCAGATTTTATAAAAAGTTTAGATTTTGAAAACAGTTCAGCCATAGGAAAACAGAAAAACAGAACATGCAGATTTATCTGCAATGAGCTGTTTTTCTGCTTTCCTATGGGCGGGACGCACATACAGCCTCAGACAGAAGCAGCAAAGCTGCGACTGACTGCCACGCAGGCAGGTCTGAGGCCTGTATGGCTGAACTGTGGTCAGCTGAAATTATTCAGAATATCCTTCCAGCGGATGTTCCTCTATATATTGCTCCATAATGGCTGCCGCCATACGCACTAATTTCCCGCAGGGGCGTTTTTTATAGTATTCTTCCGTTCTTTCAGCCGGCGCCGGCACATCTTTTTTACGGTTCAGCCCCAGCAGGTCCCGGCAGACAATGGAACCATTTTCTTTCTCGAATGCTGCAGCAAGCTGCTGAATCCTCTCATAATGTTCTTTTTTCCCCCGAGCATCTCCGGGCGTATCGTACCCGTACAAAACTCCGGCCACCAGAAACATGCCGCTAACGGAGCCGCAGACCTCTCTCAGCCTGCCCATCCCGCCGCCAAAAGAAGAACTGAGTCTGGCTGCGGTCTTCTCATCCATACCGTGCAAATCTGAGAAGGCCAGAAAAACTGCCTGACTGCAGTTATATCCTTTTTTGAAATTATCTTCTGCTCTCTGTCCATATCTGCTCTCTTCAAAATTCATTTTTCTTCTCCTGATTCCCAATCACTTTATCAGCTGAAATAAATCAGCTCATCTTCCGGCTTTTCTGCCGGCTGTATCTCCAGTGCATACAGAACAGGGCCCTTTCCCCTGTATTCCAGTGCAAATTCATTCTTCATTTCCGCGGTAATGGTAATCCATGATTTGTGGGAAATCTCTGAGGCTTTGTCATATTTGCATTTGAATCCCACAAAGGTAATATCATCCGCGCAGCAGGTCATGGCAAACCTGCCCGGAATAAACACGCCCTTTTTCAGTTTCTCCGGACGATACACCAGCGCCAGAAACCGTACCTTTTTTCCTTCATATTTCTTCGGATTGTCCAGTGCGTCCATATACCAGATACCGTAATCCATGTCAGTAATCTCAATCACTTCCTGATTCAGGTCGTAGGGCAGCTCTTCCATATCATTTTCATCTATGGTTCCGTCCTCCCGCTCATAGGCAATCTGAGCTTTCCGGTTCAGCACCTTAATGGCCCGGCGGAATTTTCCTTTTGGAGTATCCTCTGTACAGCGGTTGATAATCACCACGTCTGCTGCAAAAAGCTGCTCCATAATCATGGCCCGCATATTGGCCAGATACATTTCAAAAGTGGAAGCGTCCACTGTAGCCAGGGACTGTACCAGCACCCAGTTTTTGGGAAGGTCCATTTCCAGAAATGTGGACATCTGCCAGGTTCCGTTGTATTCGATGAACACCTGATCCGGATGATACGCTGTGCCAAGCTCCGTCAGTTTTTCTCCGGTAAATTCCGTTTCTTCTTCTATCATTACCAGCCTGGTGTTGACTTTCTGTAATTCCTCTTCTTCAAATTCCACTTCTCCGTCTTCGCAGAGAATCAGCAGCGTTTTTCCATTTTCACTGAAGTCCCCGTCAATCAGCGTTTCCCGTATCAGAGAACTTTTTCCGCTGTCCATAAAGCCGGAAAACAAATATACCGGAATTTCCATCTTTTCACACCCTTCCTATATTCCAAACAGTTCCGCCAGCTTCTCTTCTTCCATATCTGTTCCTATAACACAGAGTCTTCCGGTGTAATCCGGTTCTCCGGTACGCAGCTCATATTCACCGTCCACCATGTCAAAATAAATCCAGGTTCCGTCTTCTGCAGGAACCATGCCCTTTGCCCGGAGAATGGTACCGTAATCTTCTGTATCGCAAAACGCTTTCATGGCATGTTCAATGGTATCTCTGGTAAATACATGGGGCGTCTCTCTGCCCCAGCTTGTGAACACTTCGTCTGCATGGTGATGTCCATGATGATGCCCATGCTCGTGGTCATGACAGCCGCAGGTACAGTCTGCTCCATACTCGTGGTTATGCTCATGGTGGTGTTCACGCTCGTGATGATGTTCATGCCCGTGGTCATGCTCATGATGGTGCTCGTGCCCGTGGTCATGTCCATGCTGGTGATGGTGTTCATGCTCATGATGGTGTTCATGCTCGTGGTCATGACAGCCGCAGGTACAGTCCGCTCCATGCTCATGATGATGCTCATGTTCTTCCATCAGTTCTTCTTCCAGAGACTTCTGCTGTTCAATGACTTTATAAATCTGTTTTCCGTCAATTTCACTCCAGGGCGTTGTAATCACAGCCCCATCCGGATTTTTTTCCCGTATGGCTTTTACCACCAGTTCCGTCTGCTCCGGTTTCACATTCTGAGTACGGCTTAACACAATTACCGTGGCATATTCAATCTGATTGTTGAAAAATTCACCAAAGGCTTTCATCTGTTTTGTGGCTTTGGCTGTATTTACCACAGTAATGCGCCCGTTCAGTTTTACTTCGTTTTCTTCTTCCACTTCCCGCACAGATTTCATTACATCGGAAAGTTTTCCCACGCCGGAAGGCTCAATGAGAATCCGGTCCGGATGGAACCGCTCCATAACCTCCCGCAAATTTTTTCCAAAATCCCCCACCAGGGAACAGCAGATACAGCCGGAATTCAGCTCACTGATTTCAATACCGGAATCCTTAAGAAATCCACCGTCAATGCCGATTTCTCCGAATTCATTTTCAATCAGAACAATTTTTTCTCCCTGAAATACATCTTCCAGCATTTTTTTGATAAAAGTTGTCTTTCCTGCCCCCAGAAATCCTGAGATAATATCAATTTTTGTCATTATTTTCCCTCCATTTACTCACAATACGTTACCATGCCTTTTTCCACCAGAAATACCGGACGGTAGGACAGCTTCGCTTTCCGCAGCCCTTCTGCCCCTGTATCTTCTTCCCGGTTCACATACTGGTAATCCTGAGCTTCATGAGCCACAAACTGCTGATTTATCATGGGATATGCCCCCTGAATCTCTGCAAATGCTTTCTCAATGTGCACAACAAAGGTGTCGGGATTCAAAGGTTCCCCGATGGTAAATGCAATAATCTCCCCTTCCTGCTCTGTCCGCAGCAGACCGCCCTTCAGATGAAGCTCCTCCAGCAGGCGCAGCGCATTCAGAGTCACGCACATTTCCGCCCGTTTTTCCTCGTCCTGATCGCATTCTGCTTCCTCACGCCATTTCAGGGCCATCTGGAAACACTCTTCCACATTTTCCCCGGTTATGGGTTCGTACACCCAGTCCGGATAGTTTTCCTTAAACTTGTTGATATGGTTTCGCTTTCCATGCAGCTTTTTGCCTGCCAGGGTGGTAAGTTTCTCCGTTTCATACACATAATCGGCGGAATCCCTGTCATATTCAATCTGAAATTTTCCCGGATACCACTGTTCCAGCAATTCAAATTCCTGTTCCTGTACCAGATGCATATGGAATTCTTTCTGCTGCTTCAAAAACCAGTTCATCATCACATCCATTGCCTTATGAATCTGTTCCGGCTCTCCCGCCGGAAATGTAATGCTGGGTTCTCCATCATCCATAGTCCCCCGGAATACCAGCGTATCTTCCACTACCGCAAAATCTGTGGGATATTTCCGGCTCCAGAGGTAAATATTCGGAAAAATCAGTTCACAGCTCCGATACGTTTTCCGATTCAGGTAGCTTTCAATTAATTCCCGGTCTTCCAGTCCGATTTTCTTAAATTCGATATCCATAAATCTCCTGTCCGGCGGCTGTATGCCGCCTTCTTCTCTCTTATCCGGCAAACTGCATACTGTAGAGTTTTGCATAAATGCCGTCTTTTTCCAGTAATTCCCTGTGACTTCCTTCTTCCTCAATTCCGCTGTCCGTCAGCACCAGTATTTTCTGAGCATTCCGTATGGTGGACAGACGGTGGGCAATCACAAAGGTAGTGCGGTTTTTCGCCAGTTTTTCCAGAGATTCCTGCACCACTTTTTCACTTTCGTTATCCAGCGCCGATGTTGCCTCGTCAAATATCAGTATGGGCGGATTTTTCAAAAATACCCTTGCAATGGACAATCTCTGCTTCTGTCCACCGGAAAGTTTCACGCCCCGCTGTCCGATATCCGTATCATATCCGTCCGGCAGACGTTTGATAAAGCTGTGCGCGTGCGCCGCCTTCGCAGCCGCGACGACTTCCTCGTCCGTCGCATCCGGCTTGCCCATCACGATGTTATCACGGATCGTACCCGCGTGAAGCCACGTCTCCTGCAGCACCATGCCGAAGCTGCCGCGCAGGCTCCTGCGCGTCATGTCCCTCACGTCCACGCCGTCGATCCGTATACTCCCGCTATTAACATCATAGAACCGCATCAGCAAATTTATGACAGTTGTTTTTCCGCATCCGGTCGGTCCTACGATCGCGACGCGCTGACCGGACTTCACCTCGAGATTGAAATCCTGTATCAGCTTCTGCTCGGGATTGTAGGAGAAGTTTACATTCTGCATCGTGACGTTTCCCTCGGGCTGTGTCAGGACTGCCGCGCCCTGCGCATCCGGGACCTGCGGCTCCTCCTCGATAAACTCAAACACCCTGCCGGCACACGCAAGCGCTGTCTGGAGCTCCGTCACCACGCCGGAAATCTCATTAAAAGGCTTCGTGTACTGGTTCGCGTAGCTCAGAAAGCTGGTGAGCTGGCCGACACTGATGCGCCCCCTGATGGCTAGAAAGGCGCCGAGGATCCCAACGCCCGCGTAGACCAGGCTGTTGACAAATCGCGTGCAGGGATTGGTCAGCGAGGAGAAGAAGATCGCCTTCACGCTCGCCTTTTCAAGCCTTCCATTGATCTCCTCGAACTGCTCCATCACCTGCGGCTCATGGTTAAACGCCTTGACAACCTTCTCATTTCCGATCATCTCGTCGATCAAAGCCGTCTGCTCACCGCGCGTCTCCGACTGCAGCTTTGACATGTTGAACGTCCTCTTCGCGATAAATCCTGCGATGAAAAATGACAGGGGTGTCAGTATCACGACGACAACCGTGGTGGACACGTTGATGGAAAACATAAAGACCAGCGTGCCGATGATCGTGACGATCCCTGTAAAAAGCTGTGTGAACCCGAGCAGCAGACCGTCCGAAAACTGATCCACATCCGCTATGATGCGGCTCACGATGTCACCGTGGGAGTGCCCGTCGATATATTTGAGCGGGAGGATCTGCAGCTTTTTGAACGCCTCGTCGCGCACGTCGCGCACCACCTGGTATGCGATCTTGTTGTTGCAGGTATTCATAAGCCACTGCACCGCCGCCGTGATGACAATGATGACTGCCATCTCCTTTAGTATTGCCCAGATTCCGTCAAAATCTACCGCACCGGGACCAAGAATGCAGTCCACCGCCTGTCCTGTCAGAATCGGTATATATAAGGTAAGCACTACCGAAACCGCCGCGAGCACAATGGAAAAGAGCAGAAAAAATTTGTATTTTCCGATGTGATCGAGCACTTTCTTCATAATATCTTTGTTTGATCTGTGATCTGTTATTTTCTTTTTATCTTTCATGACTGGAGCCTCCAAAAACACTGCGCATCAACTGGAACAACATCAATTTGCCGCCTTCGCCTTCTTGTCCGGGAATTGCGAGTAATAGATTTCCTGATAGATCTCATTCTCCGCGAGCAGCTCTTCATGCGTGCCGATGCCCGCCACTGCGCCGTCATCCAGCACGACGATCTTATCCGCATACTGGATCGATGACGCCCGCTGCGACACGATGATGACAGTCATGTCATTTTCCATGCCCTTGATCGCGGCGCGCAGCTTCGCGTCCGTCGCAAAATCGAGCGCTGAGGCGCTGTCGTCGAGTATCAGGATCTGCGGCTTTCTCACGATCGCGCGCGCGATGGTAAGACGCTGTTTCTGACCGCCGGAGAGGTTCTTGCCGCCCTGCGCGATCATGAAGTCCAGCCTGCCTTCCTTCGTGTCGACAAACTCTTTTGCCTGCGAGATGCGCAGTGCGTCTTCGATGTCCGCACCGGATGCGTCCTCGTTCCCCCACAGGAGATTCTCCCGGATCGTCCCCTTGAACAGCACCGCCCTCTGGGGGACGACACCGATCGTATCGCGGAGCGTCTCTATGTCGTAATCCCGGATATCCCTGCCGTTGATGCGCACCGTTCCTTTTGTCGCATCGTAAAAGCGCGGGATCAGATTCACGACAGAGGTCTTGCCAGAGCCAGTGCCGCCGATGATGCCGATTGTCTCGCCTTTTTTCACTGCAAAATCAATGTCCGTCAGGGATTCATCACCGCCTCCGCTGTAGGTGAGGCATACATGGTCAAACACGATCGCCGGATCTTCATCCGATCCGTTCTCGAGCGAGCCGTTTGCCATGCTCGATGTGACAGCAAAGATGCCCTCGACGCGCTTCGCGCAGGCGAGCGCCTTCGTGAGCTGTATGATGAGATTTGCCAGCTTGACAAGCTCCACCAGGATCTGCGACATGTAGTTCACCAGCGCGACCACCGCGCCCTGTGTGATCACACCGCTGTCCACGCGGACCGCCCCCGTCCACAGGAGCACGACAAGCGCGATATTGATGATGATATACGTCACCGGGTTCATCGCCGCGGAGATCTTCCCCACGAAAACCTGCGTGTTGAGCAGCAGCTCATTCTCCCGCTCAAAGCCGGCAGTCTCTGCCTCCTCATTGCAGAAAGCCCGGATCACGCGCGCGCCTGCAAGGTTCTCGCGCGTCCTGCCAAGGATCTTGTCCAATGCCGCCTGCACTTTCTTGTAGAGCGGTATGCTCGCGATCATGATGCCGAACACGACAATGGAGAGCAGCGGGATCGCCACCACGAAGATGAACGCGGCTTTCACGTCCACGGTAAATGCCATGACCATCGCTCCGAACACGATGAACGGCGAGCGCAGCAACAGGCGCAGCGTGAGATTGACACCGTTCTGCAGCTGGTTCACATCGCTGGTCATGCGCGTGATCAGCGTGCTGGTGCCGATCGTGTCAAGTTCCGTGTAGGACAGACCCTGAATGTGCGCAAACAGCGCCGAGCGCAGCTTCGTGGCAAACCCGACAGCCGCCTTCGCGCTGAAATACTGCGCCGTCACTGCGCTGATGAGCCCCACCGCCGCAAGGAGCACGAGTACCAGCCCCATTTTGATGATCTGGGCGGTGTCATTGTGCGCGATGCCGCGGTCGATGATGGACGCCATGACAAGCGGCACCATCAGCTCGAAGGAAGCCTCGAGCATCTTGAACAGCGGTGCCAGAATGCTTTCTTTCCTGTAGTCTTTTATGTACTTTAATAAGCTTCTCATAAAAGTTTCCCCTTTCACTTATTATTAGTAGCATGATCTTATCAATGACCTCTTATATCCAGATCATGAAAAACAGAGTCGCTGTCACCCCATGAGTATACTATATAATAATCGTCCCCCTCCACCTCTGTTTTAAAAGACAGCCCTCCTGCGTATTCCACCCACTTTATCTCAGCACTGGTCTGACGCTCGACCACACATTCCCACTCATGCTCTGCAAAACTGGAATAATGTGCCTTTAACGCTTCCAGAGAAAGGTCGCTCCTGATCAGTATGGCTCCCAGATACTGCATTCCATTGCCGCATCCGATCAGTTTACCCGCCCTGTACACAGACTCAATGTATTCAGTATTTTCCGGGAGCGGCAGCTCTGCAAGCTCTTTTGCCGTATTCCCCGCCACACGGTCGTTTGCAAAAGGCGTCACGATCAATAAAACAAGCAGGCTCATCACCAGAAACAATACAGCGGCGCCAAACACTTTCAGAACTGTAATACATATTTTCTTCATAGTCACACCTCCAGAACGTGTCTGCGCACATTTCGTCTTGCAGTTCCCAAGCTGTCATGGTAATATTTATCATATCATAAAGAAGGGGGCTGGACAACCCATGAATCTTGATTTCAATTCGACACAATCCACGCGTTATCTACAGGTTTATGACTATTACAGGGACCTGATCGCCGCCGGGCGTCTGATGCCTGGGACAAAGATACCCTCGATCCGGCGCTGCGCCGTCCAGCTGGGTCTGAGCCGCACGACGATCGAGACTGCCTACCTGTGCCTTGCCGCGGACGGCTATATTATCTCCCGCCCGCAGAGCGGGTACTATGTCACGGACAGGGCAGTGACCGCCCCCAGAACCGCGGACCGCAAATCCGCCGCAGCTCCCGAGAAAAAGATCCTGTACAATTTCACCTCCAACAACGTGGACGCGGACAGTTTTGACTTCAACCTGTGGCGGCGCTACATCAAGAGCACGCTGCGCCAGGATGCGCGCATGCTGACCTACGGAGAGCCGCAGGGCGAGTACGAGCTGCGCGAAGTGATCTGCCGCTACGTGATGAGCAAGCGAAACGCCGTCTGCCGCCCGGAAAACATCGTGGTCGGCGCGGGCTCGCAGGCGCTCCTGAACATCCTGTGCCCTCTGATCAGGGATCGCGGGAACGTGTGCTTTCGCGATACGCGCTTCGCACAGGGTATGGTCATCTTTGAGGATTATGGGTTTGATGTGGAGAAAGAGCGCGAAAACGCAAGCGTGCTCTACATGACACCGTCCCACATGACTTCGCTTGGCGATGTCATGAGTGTGGAGAAACGGCTTGCACTCCTAAAAGAATGTGCGGCGCATGACCGGCTGATCATAGAGGATGATTACGACAATGAATTCCGGTATTTCAGCAAACCGATCCCCTGCCTGCAGGGACTTGCGGGCGGCGAGAATGTGGTCTACCTGAGCACTTTCTCAAAGCTTCTCCTGCCGTCCATACGCCTGAGTTTCATGATCCTGCCCGACTCGCTCCTGCCCCTGTATGAACAGAAAAAGGCGCTCTACAACCAGACTGCATCCAAATCCGAACAGCTCGCCCTGTGCCAGTTTTTGCGCGACGGCCACCTCGACAGCCAGATCCGCAAGCTCAAACGCCTGTATGCCGGCAAGGCAAAAACACTGTCCACCCTGCTGGAGGTTGCTTTTGGCACGCGCGCACAGGTCTATATGGGCGAGTCTGTCTTTCTGGTACATCTGAAAATAAACTGCTCGCTGAGCAGCGACGAGCTGTGCGACAGGGCTGCAGCAGACGGGATCCTGGTGTTCCCTATCCACAAGACCGGAAAAAAAAGCGAAGGTTATGCACATATCGCCCTCTCCTGCTGCGAGGTTCCTGCGGAAAAGTTTCCGGATGCAATAGACCGGCTTCGCAGAGTACTGTCAGACAGCCTGTAACCTGGCTTTTGCCCCCGCTGTCTGGCAGGCCAAAATTTTTTGGAGCAGGAAGCCGAGGGCTGAACTGTAACAATTTTTTTAACAAAATTTCAAAAACCACTTGATTTTTTTCATTAATCAAGTATAATAGATACGTAGCTGTTTGAAATATATCATTTCGTTGCGTGGCTCAGTTTGGTAGAGCGCTGCGTTCGGGACGCAGAGGCCGCAGGTTCGAATCCTGTCGCAACGACTGGCTGAATGCCTTGAAAACACTGGACTTTTGAGAGATTGTCCAGTGTTTTTTTGTGCCCCCAAAAAGGCAGTTCCAACTTTAATCTAATTCCTTATATTCAGATCCGGATTGTAAACGCTGAATATTGAAGGTATTGTATGATATCATCTGACAATGAGAAAATATCTTTCTTTATATTGTTCTTTGGCCCCCCTTCCTTTCTTCCATACTCCCAAACCTCACAGGGATTGTAACGCCCAGGGGTATGGATTTCTATAGTGATTATGACGGTATTCCTGCTATATTCTGGTCATTTCTTACTGCTCAGAAGTCTATTGTTGAGTTTATTGACTTTTTAAGGCAAATGACTTCAAGTCAGGACAGGGACAGGCACTCATAAAAATGATAATTTGTTAGAACAAAAGGCGTGCTGCATACAATTAAATTTCAAATTGCAACATTGAAAAAAATCAGGGATATGGTATACTAAAAGAAACAAGGAGAAACGATGTGGAAGAGACAAATACACAATGACATTTGGGCTTGAAACCAGCTGTCGATCTGGAGCTTGCAGAGGAGAGGGCAAACCTGTCATATTTCAGGGATTTCAGCCTCAACCAACAGGCGTTGGAGATCGACCTGCTGATCATCAAAAAGGAGGGTGACCAGCCGATCAGGAATGTAATCGGCAGGCTGTTCAGGAAATATAATATTATTGAGTACAAATCGCCAAAGGACGAGCTGAACATTGATACGCTTTACAAGGTGGGGGCATATACGAGCCTGTATAAGGCTTATGGAGACACGGTAGACGAACGCAGGGCAGACGAGATTACAACGTCCCTGATTCGGAAAGCCAAGCCAGTAAAGTTGTTTCGTTATTTCGAGGAACATGGAATCCGGCTTGAAAATCCATTTAAGGGGATATACTATGTAAAAGACGGCGTTCTGTTTCCGACGCAGATAGTAGTCACAAAAGAACTGAACCCACAGGAACACATGTGGCTTACTGCATTGTCGGGCGGAATGCAGAAACAGCAGCTCAAAGATCTGCTGGTAAAAGCAGAATCGTTTCATACAAAACTAGTACAGCATTGCGCAAATAACAGTGAATACAGCACCTGCTATTTGCACCAGTACTGCGTTGTCGTCAGTCAACAATGCCACCGCATTGCCTCCTTCCTCCGCCTTGCCCTGTCACAAATATCAGGCACTGTTTTTCACTGTTATTTAGGCAATGCTGTACTAGACAGAGAGCTTGCAGATGCAGTACTTGGAGTGGCGATCAGGGCAAACTGGCGGGTAGCACAGGAATTGAGAGGAGATGGGAATATGTGCGAGGCATTAATGGAGCTTATGGAACCAGAGATTAATAAAATCAGGGAGAATGTCAGGGAAGAGACAACGCAGCAAGTAACGCAGCAGGTGACGCAGCAGGGAATTAAAAATGCCATTGCAGCCTTAAAAACTTCTGGACATACGAATGATGCCATAAAAAATTTTCTTGTGATGGCATATAGTATAACCCAGAGTGAGGCAGAGAAGTATTTATAGCAAAAAAGGTTGATATTTAAAGGCATCTCATTGTAGATGCCTTTAAATATCATTATTCTTATTTTATACAAAACTCGACAGGGAGCCGACAGCAGAACAGACAGCAGAGCAGGACTAAACGGAAGGAGGAAGAAATTTAATGAAAATGTGATAGAAATGTGAGTGTCATTGTGGTATTTTAATGTTAGCAAGTAGAAATTTATTAAAGGACAGCGGATAGATGAAAACAGTTGAATTTGGAAAGGAAAATATAGATGTTATTATTCTTCTTCATGGGGGAGGTCTTTCATGGTGGAATTATACGGAAACGGCAGAGTTGCTTAAAAACCGTTTCCATATTGTAATACCGATATTAGATGGTCATACTGGAAGTGATCTATCTTTTACCTCAATCGAAAATAATGCAAAAGAAATTATTTCATACATAGATGAGCAATTTAATGGTCATATATTGTTAGCAGGAGGTCTTTCGCTTGGCGGACAGGTGTTAGTGGAGATACTCTCACAACGAAATAATATTTGTGATTTTGCTATGATAGAAAGTGCGCTGGTCATGCCAATGAAAATAACAGAATATTTCATTGCCCCTTCATTTTCACTGTGTTACCCCCTCATAAAAAAGAGATGGTTTGCAAAGTTGCAGTTCCAATCCCTGCATATTCATTCATCATTATTTGAAAATTATTTTAATGATAGTTCGCTGATAAAAAAGGAAGATATGATTTCTTTTTTAAGAGCCAATTCCAGTTATAAGTTAAAAGATACAATAAGTGGTTGTCAGGCAAAAACTCTTATACTTGTTGGTGGGAAAGAACAGAAAATTATGAAAATGTCTGCCGAATTATTAAGTAAAAAAATTAACAAGTCAGCACTTGAAATTTTACCTCAGTACTATCATGGGGATTTAAGTATCAATCATAGCATGGAATATGTAGAAAAATTGTTGCAACTTATTTGTGTGTAATGATGAAAAACTAGCAACGCTTAACAAGGGCACACAGGCCGTTGTATAAGGCGCAGATTATAAAAGGTGCTCAGATTTTCCACTCAAAGGAAACACGGTCGCTGGTGGCCTGAACCTGGGACAAA
>OFGR01001431.1_pt1 | contig 19071 bp, 16 predicted proteins | sample 1521811 | NCBI WGS metagenome assembly OFGR01 (sample SAMEA3504098, study PRJEB24116) | mouse gut metagenome | biome: mouse gut; feature: mouse-associated habitat; material: faeces | place: Denmark | collected 2011
CGAGGAAGCCCCGCCGCCCCCCCGGCCAAATTCTAAGTTTAGTAGGTGGTATTAGGCAATGAGTGGAATGACATTTGCGCAAAAGGCATTGGCCCGTGCCGCCGGCAAGGACTATGTGGAGATCGGGGAGATCGTCAACGCCAACGTGGACGTGGCCATGATGGACGACATCCTGGGCCCCCGCATAGAGATCGCCGAGGGGCTGAAGGAGCTGGGCGTGGACGTGTGGGACAAGTCCAAGGTGGTGGTCATCAGCGACCACTACACGCCCCCTTGTGAGATCAAGCAGGCGGAGGCAGTGAAGTTCACCAAGGACTGGTCCCAGGAACACGGTGTGGATTACCACGAGTATGAGGGCCCCTGCCACCAGGTGCTGGCGGAGGCGTGCTATGACCAGCCGGGCACCTTGGTGGTGGGCACCGATTCCCACACCTGTATGTCCGGGGCCTTCGGGGCCTTCGGCACCGGCATCGGCTCCACGGAGATGCTGGGCGTGGCGGCCACGGGCCAGATCTGGCTGAAGGTGCCCGAGAGCTTCCGCATCGAGTGGCAGAATACCCTGGGCAAAGGGGTATTCGCCAAGGACATGGTGCTTTTCGACTGCCGCACCATCGGCCACTCCGGGGCGACCTATAAGGTGCTGGAGTACTGTGGCACGGCCATTGCCGCCCTGTCCATGGACGAGCGGATGGCCATCTCCAACATGGCGGTGGAGATGGGTGCCAAGGCAGGCTACATCCCGCCGGACGAGAAGACGATGGCCTACCTGGCCGCCCACGGCAGCAGCCGGCCCCATGAGCTGCTCTACCCGGATGCGGACGCGGTGTATGAGCGCAGCTACGTCCATGACGCGGCGGCTCTGGTGCCCCAGGTGGCCTGCCCCCACCACGTGGACAACGTCCACGACGTCACCGAGGTGGTGGGCGCGCCCCTCACCCAGGTGTACATCGGCTCCTGCACCGGCGGGCGGCTGTCCGACCTGCGCACCGCGGCCCATGTGCTCAAGGGCCGCAAGGCGGCGAAGGGCCTGCGCTTCCTGGTGTCCCCCGCCTCCCGGGAGGTGTACCGCGCCGCCATGGCCGAGGGCCTGCTGGATATCCTCACAGAGGCGGGCGCGGTGATCGTGGCCCCGTCCTGCGGCCTGTGCCTGGGGGCACACACCGGCATCCTGGCTGGCGGGGAGAGCTGTATCTCCACCAGCAACCGCAACTTCATCGGTCGCATGGGCAGCAAGGACGCCAGAGTGTACCTGGGCAGCGCGGCCACGGTGGCCGCCAGTGCCATCGAGGGCCGGATCGCCGACCCCCGGGCGTACTTCTGATCCGGGCGCGGAAAGGGGGAACACTATGAAATCCCAGATTATCCGGGGGAAGGTGTGGAAGTTCGGCGACGACATCAACACCGACATCATCTCCCCGGGCGAGTATATGGACGCCAGCTATGAGGAGATCGGCAAGCACGCCATGGAGCGGGCTTACCCCGGCTTTGCCAACGCCATCGAGAAGGGCGACATCATTGTGGCCGGGAAAAACTTCGGCCCCGGCTCCAGCCGGGAGACGGCCCAGATTGCCCTGCTGTACGCCGGGGTGGGGGGCGTCATCGCCAAGGACTTTGCCCGCATCTTCTTCCGCAACTGCATCAACGTGGGCTTCCCTGTGGTCACCTTCGCCGATACGGACGAGCTGAACCAGGGGGACGAGATCGTGGTGGATCTGCTCAGCGGCAGGATTGAGGACGTGACCACCGGCAAGGTGCATTTTGGCAGCCGCCTGCCCGAGCACGTGCTGAGCATCGTGGAGGACGGCGGACTGAAAAACCACCTGAAAAAGACACTGAAAAAGGGCTGACAGCCCATGGGAATACAGGTTCTGAGACAAAGGAGGCAATGGAAGTGGCATCGACCTTACAAGTGAACTTTGCCGGCGTATCCATGCCCAACCCGTTTATGCTGTCCTCGGCACCCCCCACCACCAATGTGGAGATGGTGGCGCGGTGCTTTGAGGCCGGCTGGGGCGGCGCGGTGCTCAAGACGCTGGCCTACACCCTGAGCCAGGCGCAGAACGTGAACCCGCGGATCACCGCGGTGCGCAGTGCCGACGATGAGATCATTGGCTTCACCAACTTCGAGCTGGGCAGCCCCAAGCACATCGAGAAGTGGGCGGAGGACACCCGCTGGCTGAAGGAGCACTTCCCGGAGCACGGCGTGTGGGTAAGCCTGCTCCACACCGAGGGGCTGGTGGAGTCCCAGTGGCGGGAGGTCACCCGGATGTTCGACCAGGCCGGGGCGGACGGCTTCGAGCTGAACTTCTCCTGCTCCCACGGCATGGCGGAGGCGGGGGGCGGTGCCACGGTGGGCGGCAATGAGGAGACCATTAAAATGGTCACCACTTGGGTGCGGGAGGAGACCAAAAAACCCGTCATGCCCAAGCTCCCTGCCATTGTGCAGGACATCCCCGGCAAGGCCCGGGCGGCCCAGTCCGCCGGGGCGGACGCCATTGCGTCCATCAACACCCTGAACAGCCTGCCCGGGGTGGACATCCGCACCTTTGTCCCCTACCCCAGCGTGGATGGCGGCAGTGCCTTCCAGGGCCTGAGCGGCGCGGCGGTGAAGCCCGTGGCCCTGCGCACCGTGGCCCAGATCGCCGGTGCGGTGGACATACCGGTGTCCGGGATTGGTGGCATCTACAACTGGCGGGATGCGGTGGAGTTCATCCTGTGCGGTGCCTCCTCCCTCCAGGTGTGCTCCGCGGTGATGCACCACGGCTACCGGATCATCAACGACCTCACCGCCGGCCTGCTCAACTACATGGAGGAGATGGGCTTCGCCACCATCAACGACTTCTGCGGCAAGGCCCTGCCCAACATCCACCGGCACAACGACCTCAGCCGCGCCTACAAGCTGTACAGTAGCCCCGATCCCGACAAGTGCGTGGGCTGCGGCCGCTGTGTGGCGGTGTGCGCGGACAGTGCTTACAGTGCCATCCACCTGGATGAGGACCGCTGCGCCATCGTGGACAAGGAGAAATGCGACGGCTGCGGCCTGTGCCGGGGCATCTGCCCGGTCCACGCCATCAGCATGGAACGTAGATAAGGGAGGCGGAGAGAATGAGCGCAATCAACCAGACCCTGAAGGACATCCAGGCGGAGGCCCGCCGCTGCCTGTACTGCGTGGACGCCCCCTGCCAGAAAGGGTGCCCCGCCTCGGTGGACGTGGCCCAGTTCATCCGCCATCTGCGCTATGCCGACGTAAAAAGTGCCAAGCGGGTGATCAAGCAGGCCAATCCCCTGGGCGGCATCTGCGGCACCCTGTGCCCCAGCGAGGAGCTGTGCCAGAAGAACTGCACCATGGGCCGCTGTGGCGCGCCCATCCACATCCGGGATCTCCAGAAGTTCGCCTGCGCCAACGCGGCCTACTCCCCCGTCCTGCCGGAAGCGAACGGCAAAAAGGTGGCCGTGGTGGGGGCGGGCCCCGCGGGCCTTGGCTGCGCGGCGGCCCTGGCCGCCCTGGGCTACCAGGTGGAGGTCTTTGAAAAGGACGCCTGCGCCGCAGGCGTGGTGGCCCGGGAGATCCCCGGCTACCGCATTGACGGGGCAGTGGTGGACAACGACCTTGCTGAGCTGCCCGGGGAGCGCGTCCGCATCCATTACAACAGCCCCGTGGCGGCGGAGGATATTACCGGGAAGCTGTCCAACGAGTACGACGCGGTGTTTGTGGGCGCGGGCCTGTCCGCCGACCGGATGAGCGGCGTAGATATCGCCCCCGGCGCACCGGTGGTGGGCTGCTCCCGGTTCCTGGCGGGGCTGAAGTCCGGTGCGGTGGAGTCCGTGTCCGGCACGGTGGTGGTCATTGGCGGCGGAGACTCCGCCATCGACGCGGTGTGCAGCAGCCTGGAGTTCGGTGCGGAGAAGGCCGTTCTGGCCTACCGCCGATCCCGGGGGGAGATGCCCGCCTGCGACGAGGAGTTCCTGGCGGCGGCGGACAAGGGCGTGGAGCTGATGTACATGGTCTCCCCCGTATCCATCGCGGCGGAGGGGGACGGCGCGGAAGTCACCTTTGTGCGCAACCGGCTGGTGGAGCGGCCCGGCGAGGCCCGCAAGGGGTTCGAGGCCGTCCCCGGCAGCAAGTTTACCCTCCACGCCTCCCAGGTGGTGTTTGCCATCGGCAAGACGGCGGACGCGAGCCTGCTGGCGGGCAAGGCCGATCCGGATACCCTTCGGATTGGGCGCACCAACTGCTTTGCGGGGGGCGACTATGTGAACGGCGGTGCCACGGTGGTCCGGGCGGTGGCCGACGGCAAGAAGGCCGCAGCGGCTATCCACGCCTTCCTGGGCTGAGGAAGGGCCCGCCATGAATGATCTCAACATACTCCATGGCGTGGTGGTGCGGCCGGAGGGCCGCTTCCCCGGCGGCGTGGAGGTGAAGGACGGGAAGATCGTCCGCGTCCTCCGGGAGGGGGAGAACCCCGATCCCGCTCGGGAGACGGTGGACGCCGGGGGTATGCTCATCCTCCCCGGCATGATTGACAGCCACGTCCACATCCGGGGCGGCCATCTGGAGCACCGGGAGGACTTTGCCTCCGGCACCATGGCTGCCGCCGCAGGGGGCGTGACCACCGTGCTGGAGATGCCCGTCACCCTGCCCCCGGCCTCCCGTCCCGGCGACTTCGTCAACCGGGAGAAGGAGGTCAAGGCCCGGGCCTATGTGGACTACGCCCTGTACGGCGGGGCCGGGGCGGACAACCTGGAGGAGATCCCCCTGCTGGCCTGGGCAGGGGCGGTGGGGTACAAGACCTTTCTCATGCCCCCTGTGCCCGGCCGGGAGAAGGAATTCTTCGGCCTGTGCAGCGAGACGGAGGAGATCCTCACCCGGGTGATGGAGCAGGTGGCCAAGACCGGCCTGCTGCTGGCGGTCCACAGCGAGCTGAACCAATACGTGGCGGAGGAGACCCGACTGCGCATGGAGCGGGGGGAGAACGGCCTGCGGGCCTTCTGCCGCTCCCGGCCGGTGGAGGCGGAGACCGAGGCGGTGAAATGGGTCATCGCCGCCGCCCGGAAGACCGGGTGCCGGGCGTCGGTGTGCCACGTGAGCACGCCGGAGGCGGTGGCCCTCCTCCAGGAGGCTCGGACCCAGGGGGTGGACATACACGCCGAGACCTGCCCGCAGTATATCCTCTTCAACGAGGACACCGCGGAGCACGCCGGGGTGTTCGCCCGGATGAAGCCGCCGCTGCGGGATCCGGAACGCATGGCCCGGCTGCGGGCACTGTACCAGGAGGGCGTACTGGAGATCACCGGCAGCGACCACGCCCCCTACCTCCGGGAGGAGAAGCTGAAAAACGGCCAGGATATCTGGCACACCTTTGACGGTGTGCCCGGGCTGGAGCTGTCCCTGCCGCTGCTGATCACGGCGGCGGAGCGGGGGGAGTTGACCTATGAGGCCATCGCTCGGAACACGGCGGAGAACGCCGCCCGGCTGTTCGGCCTGCCCCAAAAGGGGCGGATCGAGGCGGGCCGGGACGCGGATCTGGTGCTAGTGGAGCGGCTGGACAGGCCAGAGCCGCTGGACACCGGGAAGTTGTTCACCAAGAGCCGGGACAGCGCGGAGCTGTACCGGGGCCTGCCCCTTTGCTGCCGGGTGGCCGCCACCTATGTGCGCGGCCGGCGGGTGTTCGCGGGCGGAGCAATCACTGGGGAGCAAGGCTGGGGAACCCTCGTCAGCCCTGTTTTATAAAACTATTTTTAGGAGGAGACCGACAATGAGAACCGATATGCGCGGAAAAGATTTTGTGACCCTGATGGACTACACCGGCGAGGAGATCCAGACCATCCTGGATGTGGCCTTTGACCTGAAGCGTCAGAACGCCATGGGCGCGGAGCACGAGCTGCTGAAGAACAAGACCTTGGGCATGATCTTCGCCCAGCCCTCCACCCGCACCCGCGTGTCTTTTGAGACCGGCATGACCCAGCTGGGCGGCCACGCCCAGTACTACAGCGAGGACAATATGCAGCGCAAGAACAAGGAGACCTGGGACGACACCGGCCTGGTGCTCTCCCGCTATCTGGACGCGCTGATGGTCCGCCTGTACGACCTGGAGAAGTACGGTATGGCCCGGGACATCATGAACCAGATCCGCAAGGCCACCACCATCCCCGTCATCAACGGCCTGGACGATAAGGAACACCCCTGCCAGTGCATGGGTGACCTGATGACCATCCAGGAGAAGCTGGGCACCGGCTGGAAGAAGAAAAAGATCGTCATGTCCTGGGCCTACTCCGACCGGGTGAAGTCCCCCGGCGTGCCCCAGGCCATGCTGCTGGCGTGCAGCCTGCTGGGTGCCGATCTGACCCTGGCCTACCCCAAGGGCTACGAGTTGGACGAGGAGTATATGGCCTTCGCCGAGGACGCCTACCAGAAGAGCGGCGGCAAGCTGTCCATCACCAACGACATCTATGAGGCCAGCACCGACGCCGACGTGATCTACGCCAAGAGCTGGGGCAGCACCCGGGGTATGGACAAGGCGGAGGACAAGGAGTACCGCAAGCAGTTCGCCCAGGACTGGTGCATCTCCGACAAGCACTTCGCCCTGGCCAAGCCCGTGTCCTACTATATGCACCCCCTGCCCGCCGCCCGGGGCGAGGAAGTCACCGACGAACTCATCGACGGCCCGCACTCCATCGTGTATGACCAGGCCGAGAACCGCCTGCACGCCCAGAAGGCCATTCTGGCCCTGCTGATGAAAAAGAAGTAAGACCCAACAAGGGGAACCGATGGTTCCCCGCATAAGTAATCGTTTACTCTTCTGAATATCCACAACACAGGACATAAAACAGGGGGTTTCATTATGGTGTTAGGTTTACCGTTCCCGACCTATCTGGGCTGGTTGGTGGGCCCCGTCGCCACCATCGCCACCGCCGCTTTTTGCATTTACGAGTACGTCAAGCACTGCAAGAACGAAAAGTAACCTGTCCTATCCCGACGGCTCCGGGTCGGCGGGAGGGAAGCTCCCCCGCCCGCGGACAGGCCGCCGCTGACCCGTGCGTATGCGATTAAAGGAGGTAAGTCCATTGTTATCTGGTAATCTTGCTGTCATCGGTTTTATCATGCTGGGCATCTACATCGTCGGGATGCTGGGCATCGGCATCTATTGCAACAAGAAGTATGCGAATACCCTCAGCGGCTTCCTCACCGGCGGCCGGAGCCTCGGCCCCTGGGTGTTTGCCCTGACCTACGGCTCTACCTACCTCAGTGCGTCTACCTTCATCGGCAATACAGGCACAGCCTACAAGGCCGGCATGGCGTATCTCATGATGCCGGTGGCCCAGGTTGTGCTGCTTCCCATCGGGCTGGTCGTCTTTTCCCACGGTCTGCGGCGGGTGTCCGTCCGGCTGGGTGCCATGACCATTCCCCAGTATGTAGAGAAACGGTTCAAGTCCCCCCTGGCCGGCACGCTGGCCTCCGTCGTCATCCTGTTGTTCATGGTGCCCTACATGGTGGGCGTCATCAAAGGCGGCGCGCTGGCACTGGGCTCCCTTCTGGGCCTGTCCTACACCGTGTCCGTGCTGCTGGTGGCGGGCGTGGCCTGCGCGTACCTGATCTGCGGCGGCTATATGGCCCGGTGCTACACCGATGTGGTGCAGGGCGTCATGATGGGCTTTGGTATGCTGGCGGTACTGATCATGGGCTTCTTCGTGGTGGGCGGTCCTACCGAGATCGCCGCCGGTGTTGGGGCCTGTGACCCTGCCCTGCTGGAAACCCCCGGCCCCATGGGCTGGAGCAACCTGTTCCTGTTCTCCGCAGTGTTTGCCCTCACCCCCTGGGGCCTGCCCCAGCTGGTGCAGACCAACTTTACCATTAAGGATCGCAAGACAGTTCACATCTCCTCCATTGTCCTGTCCTTCTGGCTGGGTGCCATCCTCATCGGCTCTATGATCATCGGCAACATGGGCCGCGCCTACTTTGGCGACGCCTACCTGGACAACGTGGACGCGGTGTTCCCCAACTTGGTGCTCACCTTCTTCCCCAACGCCATCGGCGCGATCATCATTGTGGCCGTCATCGCCGCCGCCATGTCCACCATCGACGGCGTGCTTATGACCAGCGGCAGTGCCTTCGGCGTGGACATCTTCAAACGCTTCTTGAAAAAGGATGCCACAGACAAGCAGGTGCTCACCGTGACCAATATCACCATGTTTGTGATCATGGCCGTGGTGGTGGTGTGGGCCTTCAATCCCCCGAAGATGATTCTTACCTTCTCCTCTTTCGCATTCTCCGTCATCGCGGGCACCCTCATCGTTCCGGTGTTCGCGGGCATCTACTCCAAGAAGGGCACCACGATGGGCTGCGTGGCCTCCATGATCGCGGGTGCCGTCGGCACCCTGTTCTGGTACATTGTGAAGCCCGTCGGCAACTATATCCTGGGCTTCCCGCCCTTCGTAGCCGGCGCGATCCTGTCCATTATCGCATACTTGGTGGTAAGCAAATTTACCCCGCCCTTGCCCCAGGAGTTTGTGGACGACCTGTTCTCCAAGGAAGCCGAGGAGAACGCCTACGTGCAGGACTGACCGGTTCTGCGCCGGACTGTGCGGGACTCCGGGTGCCCGGGGCCCCGCACGTCCCTTGATCAAATAACTGACTGAGCGGAAAGGAAGTTTTTCTCATGGATGGTTTGTTGGACGGCGTCGTGGTGCTGGATCTGACCCGCGTGCTGGCCGGGCCGTATTCCGCCATGCTGCTGGCGGACATGGGGGCCACGGTGATCAAGGTGGAAAATCCCAAGGGCGGGGACGATACCCGCAGCATGGGCCCCTTCCTCAACGGCAGCAGCGTGTATTACGCCAACTTCAACCGCAGCAAATACGGCTGCACCCTGAACCTGAAGGAGCCCGAGGGCAAGGAAATTTTCAAGGAGATGGTGAAGCGGGCCGACGTGGTGCTGGAGAACTACCGCCCCGGCACCATGGAGAAGCTGGGCCTGGGCTACGACGTGCTGAAAGAGGTCAACCCGGGCATCATCTACGGTGCAGTGTCCGGTTTCGGGCACACCGGGCCATACAGCAGACGGGCGGGCTATGACATCGTGGGCCAGGCCATGGGCGGTCTGATGAGCACCACCGGCTGGCCCGGCGGCGAGCCCACCCGCACAGGCACCCCCATGGGCGACGTGCTGGGTGGCCTGAACTTGGCCATCGGTGTGCTGGCCGCCTTGGTAAACAAGGCCAAGACCGGCCGGGGGGAGAAGGTGGACGTGGCTCTGGTGGATTCCGTGGTGTCCGCCATGCAGAACATCACCATGATCTACCAGGCCGAGGGCCGCATCCCCCAGCGCATCGGCAACCGGTACGAGTCCACCTACCCCTATGACTCCTTCCCCGCCAGGGACGGCAATGTGATCATCGCTGCGGGCAACAACAAGCTGTACGCTATCCTGTGCCAAGTGATGGGCCGCCCGGAGCTCACTGAGGAGCCAAAATACCTCAATGTGAAGGACCGGGTGGCCAACCACGAGGAGCTGCGGGAGATTGTCAGTGCCTGGAGCAGCCAGTTCACTGTGGATGAGGTGGTCAAACTGCTCAATGACACGGGCTGCCCTGCCAGCCCCGTGAACACCCTGGACCGGGTGGTGAAGGATCCCCAGATCGCCGAGGCCCGGGGGATGTTCCCCGAGATCGACCAGCCGGGCATCGGGCAGATGAAGGTGACAGCCAGTGCCCAGAAGCTCACCAACACCAAGTCTTATCCCCGGAAGGCGGCCCCCCTGCTGGGGGAGGACAACGAGGCGATCTTTAGCCGAATGCTGGGCTTTGACAGCGAAAAGCTGGCCCGGCTGAAGGAACAGGGCGTCATCTGACGGGAGGCGGCAGCAATGGAGCGGAACGTGAAATTCATCGAGGTGGGCCCCCGGGACGGCTTCCAGAGTGTCAAAGGGGACATGATCCCCACGCAGCTGAAGCTGGAGGTCATCCGGCGGATGCTGGACGCGGGGGTGGGGCACATGGAGTTCACCTCCTTCGTCAGCCCCAAGGCCATCCCTCAGCTGGCGGACAGTGCCGAGGTGACCCAGACCCTGCTGGCGGAGTATCCGGGGGCGGACCTGTTCGCCCTGGTGCCCAACCTGCGGGGGGCCCGGCGGGCGTACGAACTGGGCCTGCGCAAGGTGTGCTATGTGGTGTCCCTCAGTGCCAGCCACAACAAGGCCAACATTAACCGCACCCATCAGCAGTCTTTGGTGGCCTATCGGGAGATCCGGGAGAGCTGCCCGGAGCTGGAGATTGTGCTGGATCTGGCCACCGCTTTCGGCTGCCCCTTTGAGGGCAAGTACCGGGAGCCAGGGGTGGCGGTGGACTTCCTCCGGGACTACATCGAGGTGGGGGTAACGACCTGCTGCCTGTGTGACACCATCGGCATTGCCGATCCCGCCCAGGTACGGGGCCTGCTGTCCGCCCTGAAGGCGGCCTATCCAGCCCTGTCCCTGGAGGTCCACTTCCACGACACCCGGGGCTTAGGGGTGCTGAACACCTGCGCCGCCCTGGAGGCGGGGGTGAGCGGCGTCCAGGCGGCACTGGGCGGGCTGGGGGGCTGCCCCTTTGCTCCCGGCGCATCGGGGAACACCGCCAGCGAAGACCTGATCTATCTGCTGGATCAGCTGGGAGTAGAGACAGGTGTTGATTTTGCGAAGATGCTGGCTACGGCGAAGTACCAGCGGGAGCGGGTGCCGGGCAGCTACAGCGGGCACCACATCAACATCAACGCGCCTCAGTGCGCGCTGGGGTGAAGTCCGCATATCTTTAAGCGTGGGAGGCCCGTGTTTTTTGCGCAATACAGCTTGAACCGCGGTGCTGCCGGCAGGAAAAAATTGCAGGAATGCTTTGTGCAGTTCAAGAATTTTCAGCAAAGCCAGCAGCGGTTTGGGCCGCAGGGATGTGTGCGAAGACGATTGGCACAGCTTCTAACTTACAAAATTGGATCGCCCCTCTCTGCCGAAACAGAGAGGGGCAGTTTATGCGGCCTGTTTTTCAAATCAGCGCGATGGGGACGATCAGGTTATCTTGGCCAAAGGCTCCCAGTTTATCAGCCATACACAGTACTGCGCCGGTTCCCCGCTCCAGGGGTGACTTGTCAATGAGGTCAAATACTTTTGTCAATTTCTTCGGCGGTGCGGCCATCTTTTTGATCTCAATGGGAAACAGCTTGCCGTCTTGTTCCAGCAGCAGGTCGATCTCCCGAGCGTCCTTATCCCGATAGTAGTACAGGAACGGCTCCTGTCCGGCATTTTGATAGGTTTTCGTGATCTCTGCCACCGCGTAGTTCTCCAGCAGTGCGCCGCTCATGGCACCGTTCATGGCCGTCTCCGGGCTGCTCCAGCGGGTAAGGTAGCACACCAGGCCCGTGTCATAAAAATAAAGTTTGGGGGTGGACACCGTCCGCTTCAGCACATTGTTGGAGTAGGGGCGGAGAAGAAAGACGATACCCAATGCTTCCAAAATGTGGAGCCAATTCTTGGCCGTGGCCTGGTCGATCTCCGCGTCGTCCGCGATGCCCTTGTAGTTGAGCTGCTGGCCGGTTCGGGCGGCGGCGGCCCGCAGGAAGCCCAAAAACTTCAAATCGTCAATACCGGCGGAGAGCCGACGAACGTCCCGGTCCAGGTAGGTGCTGATATAGCTGGAGTAGAAGATGTTTGGGCTGGCATATTGCCCGCTGGCCAGGGCGGGCATTCCGCCGGTGAAGATGCGCTGAAATATGGCGGGGGTGTCCAGAGCCGGGCGGGCGGCCTGCCGCTGGGTCAAAGCGGGTAGATCAATCCGGAAAGGAGTTGTGCCGCCGTCCGCTATAAGCTCACCGTAGGACAGTGGGGAGAGTTGTAGCAGAGCCACCCGGCCTGCCAGAGATTCCTGGACGCCCTCCATCATGGAAAAAAGCTGGGAGCCGGTCAGCCAGAAATCTCCGGGCTGACGGCGTTCGTCCACCATCATTTTGATATAGGGGAACAGTTCCGGGGCGTACTGCACCTCGTCGATGAGGAGCGGCGGGCGGTGAAGCTGGAAGAACATCTTTGGGTCGGTCTTTGCCAGTTCCCGTACTGTCAGATCGTCCAGCGTGATGGTTTTCCGGTTCCGGCCCTCCTTTTGGGCTAGATGCTTCAGCATGGTGGTTTTGCCTACCTGCCGGGGGCCGGTCACCAGGAGGACGGGGTACTGTGTGTTGATTTGCTCCAATACTTGCTCCATGTGTCGGGCAATATACATCATTATCACCTCGGCTAATATCTTATTATAGCCATATTATAGCCGGAATATAGGTGGCTTGCAAGCGTTATTTTGTAAAGCATTAGGGGCGCGAAGGAATGAGGTCAGCTTGTCTGCGTCCCAGAAAAAACCGACACGGGCATCAAAAAATAGACTTTTTTAAGCTGTGACAAGAAACAGCAAGAAGCATAAAGATTGCCCTCAATCCGTTGCAGTACAATGGATTGAGGGCAATAAGGCAGAATAGACAGCAACAAGCTATAACAGCTTTTTTGTAGTGGTAAGGATGAGGTCTCCAGTTCAAATCTGGATAGCAGCTCCACAAAACCCGCTGTTTTCTGCTGAAAACAACGGGTTTCTTTTTGCTCTCGGCACTTTTTCTTGCGTTTGAATTTCTGTACTTCGGGTTTGACCACATAACAAGCCACAGACAGAAAAAATTGGCGCACCGGGGGTTTATACTCCCAGTGCGCCATAATTGTTTGTCCTTATCAATGGTCAAGGCTCAATGCGCAGCTGTTCAAAATCACCGCCATCCGTCCATGATTCAAGCAGTTCCCCGGCAATATCGGGACTTTCGAACCGCAGGGCGTTAGCATCTCGCGCACTGTATGATAGATAATTAATGTCCCCATACCAAACAATGCTACGGTCAATCACGGTGTAGCGGTGCTGGAGTCCTTCTTTTGTCTCAACCGTGATCCCGCGATCTGTTAATAGGGCAATGGATCGCGTAACGGCAGCACACTGCGCTGGCGGGCAGTTTTCAGGCGGCCTTGTACGGATCGTCATGATGACCCCGGCTGTAGCCGCTTTTTCTAATGTGGGTAGTATGGCCTTTATCTGGAATTCTTTCAGGAACGGGCTGACGATCAGGATGTCTTTTGCAGCATCGTTCAAATCAGACGCAAATGGAATCATATAGTCTTGGGCGCTGTAAATACGGCTTGAAACCAAGTCCTGCTCTGACGCTTTTACACAGTATCCCAATTCTGAATATCCTCTCAGCCGTTTATAATACATTCGCTCTAACGATGGGATATGGATATCCACATAATCGTAAACGCGAACCTCTTGTTTGCCTTCATAATCTCGGTGCAGTCGTCCGACATATTGGGCCAGCGTACCTTTCCATGAGATTGGCATCGCCAGCAGGATGGTATCCAGACGTGGTTCATCAAATCCTTCGCCTATATATTTCCCGGTAGCAATCATAACAAGGGATTCATTTGTCGGCACTGACCGCAAAGCGGCCAGCTTTTCGCGCTTCTCCTTCTGCTTCCCGCTACCCAGCAGCAAAAAGACATGATCTGCTTTATCTCGAAGAGCCTCCTCCAAACGGATCGCGTGCTCTTTCCGTTCGGTTAGCAGCAGCGGTGTCCTTCCTTCTGCAACCAGTCTGATTGCATCAGAAATCAGAAATTTGTTCCTTGCCTCATTTTCCACGATACCCGAATAGACATCCTGAATATGCTGGGCGGCAGGCAGCCGAGTTCTGGTAAAACGCGGAATCACATAATGGGAAAAGTTCCGCTTTTCCGCCTGGCTTTTTGCATCGACCAAGTAGCGCACGGGGCCGCACTGCATAAAAATGACGGGCTGATGGCCATCTGGGCGAACAGGTGTGGCAGACAGGCCATAGACATACCGGGCCTTTACTTCCCGCAAAATTTTTTCAAAGGTGAAAGCGGCCACATGGTGGCATTCATCACACAAGACCATCCCATATTCCGCTACGAAAGGTTTTACATCCTTTTCCTTACCCTCAAAAAGGGACTGCATGATGGCAATATCGATGATCCCGCCTCGCGTATTTTTCCCTGTGCCGATTTGGCCGATTCGTTCGATTCGTTTCTTCCTGCCGCGCCGCTTGGGCGGCTCCGGTAAAGCCTCCTGAACATCAAGGAATTTCTCCAGCGAAGTTTTCCACTGCTCCAAAAGCGCACTGGAATGAACCAGGATCAATGTATTGACCTTGCGCTGCCCAATCAAGTACGCGCCCACCACCGTTTTCCCGAAAGCGGTGGTGGCAGACAAAACGCCGATGTCATAGGACAGAAGTGCCTCAGCTGCCGGCACCTGCTCTGGGCGGAGCTCCCCACGAAACGCGATGCTGATTTGATGCCCGGACTGACAGTGATCCTCCATAACGTATGGAGCATCGTATGCGTCAAGCAGATCCATTAACGATCCCATGCAGCCCCGTGGGATACCCATGAAATCCTGGTCCTCATAGCTGCAGTCGAATACACGGGGCATATGGTAGACAGGCAGACGCATGGCCTGCTTTTTATAGAATTCGGGATTTCGAAATGCCGCCAGACGCTTGACCGCATTTAATGCCTTTTGGGAAAAGCCCTGTTTATCCACATACAAAAGATTGGAAATCATGAGCCGAGCTTGCACTGGAAAATCCTCCCGGTGCAACTCCGGTGCTTTCCGTCTTACGGGCCACGGCTTCGGCTCCGGCTCCGCAGATTCCAGCAGTGCGCCTGTTTCCCCGCTGGTACACAGCTTGTCTATCGATTCCGCCAGTTTTTCCGGCGTAATTTTGGGCAGGAGGGAGAGAAATGCCCACTGATCCTGATAGGGGACAAACTGTTCATTCACAAATAATGTATTGCCTTTTTGGCGGGCCTGCCCCTGGAAGGGCAGCGCGATCAGGTTTCCAAACCCGCCTTTTGGAACAGTATCCTGTGAGGGGAACAGCCGGTCATAGGACTTGAATTGCAGTTCGTGACGGCGGGCCATCGCCTGTGTCAGCAGCCCGCTCCCCAACCGGCGGGCATCCGCAGCGGAAACAGGTTCAGAGAAGAAAAACCAGATATGGGCCCCGTTCCCTGAGCGGGAGCGCTCTACGGCGGGTGTGATGCCAAAGGCGAGGCAGGTTTCCCGGAAGGCGGCGGCATCTTCCTGCCAGGATTCTTCATCAAAGTCAACCGCCAAAAGCCAGGTTCGGTCATCCTCCAGCATGGGGTATATCCCAACAACATCCCGGCAGAACTCATCCTTTCCCCAAAGGTGTGCCCGAATGACGTTTGCGGTTAAAGGCATAAAAGCCCTGTTGGGGCAATCGGGACACTTTTGCGCCCTTTTGTCACAAATCCCTGGCTTCCACTCGTTTTGACAGGCGGGGACATAGCCGCTCTTTCCGGTTTTCAAGTTGTAGTAACGTCTGGCATAGAGGCTTTCCCGGCCCCGGAACAAGGAGAGGAAAAGCGCAATCTTTTCCTGAGCGGTACTGTTGGCGCTAATGGGGGCGGGCTGTTCTGGCACCGCTGCCGCTGCATGGCTGTGCCAAAAATCCTTGGGGCAAATATACTTTTTGCCGTCAAGATTTGCGCATAGGACAAACAGTGAAGATCCGTCCAGGGAAGGGAGCGTTTCGATGAAGCGGAATTCACATCCGTCTATCACTGCTGTGAATTCCATTGATATGCCCCCCTCATGTAAGACATCACAATATCATTGAATGGGCGATTTGATTAATTTGCGTGTATTCACCCTTAAAACTATACCACATTTCCATAGAAATGTATAGTGCTGGCTTTTACGGAGAAGTTAGGCTGCGGCTCCTTGTCAGTCTGCCTTTGGGCTTGACTTCATCCGCTCCTTCTCGACGGCGATTTCCACCTTCAGCTCTGTTATCATTTCTGCCAGAAGCCTTTCGCATTCTTCCTCGCTGTGAGCGTAAATGTTGCGAGCGTGCTTTTGGCCGTCTGGCCCGATAGGGGAATACCGTCCTTCCCAGAGACTTTCATTAATCTGGGTGACACAGCCCGTGCCCGCCTTACGCCGCTGGCCCTTATGGGCCTGGAAGGTGCTGGGGGCGGGTTTTCGAGGGGCGGCCGTGGTCTCTATCTTCGGATCAGCTTTGCCGATGCCCTGGTCGATCTTCACCGCCGCAGTCCGGCGCATCTCGTCGGTAACGTGGGCGTAGACGTTCAGTGTAGTGCTGCTGGAGACATGGCCGATGATGGTGGAGAGCGTTTTCACGTCCATGCCGTGCTCCAGAGAAACTGTGGAAAAAGTGTGGCGCAAATCATGGAAGCGTATCTTCTTGCACTCGGCCCGCTCCAGAACGGTTTGCAGCCTCTTTCGGACAGCAGCAGGATCTCTGGGAGAGTCCTCATTGCTTGGAGAGGGGAACATCCACTTGGCATCCACGGTTTCCCTGTATGCTTTGAGGACTTCCGCCACAGGGGCGGGAAGGATCACGCTCCGATTGGAGGCTTTTGTCTTGGGCGGGGAGACCACCAGCTCTCCTTTGACCCGGTGGACCTGCCGCTCCACTCGGAGCTCCCCGGTAACGTGCCCTTTTCTTTCAGCACAGTATTGTCCACCATGTCCAGCAGTTCAGGCACAAGGTTCGTCAGGCGGATATAGCGTTGAATTTGGGTATTACTATCAGGAGATTTGTCTGCCAACTGCTCCCTTGATGTCTTTCCTAACTTCTGTCCCAGTGGGACAGAATTTCGGGCAAACATCTCGTGAAATATTAGCGGCCAATTCTCCAGATGGAAATACTCAGATTCAACGCTATGTCCGCCTAACCAACCTTCTCCCCGACCTTCTGTCAAAGGTAGACGAGGGCAAAATTGCCATGCGGCCCGCCGTTGAACTGTCCTATCTGGCTGAAAAGGAACAGCAGGCCATTTTGGACAGCATCGAAAGCGAAGATTGTACCCCCTCGTATGCCCAGGCCCTCAAAATGAGGCGCTTTTCCCAGGAAGGAAATCTCACCGATGAGGTCATTCTGTCCATCATGGAGGAAGAAAAGCCCAATCAGAAGGAGCAACTCAAGATACCAAAGGAGCGTATCGCCAAGTTTTTCCCGGAGGGGACGCCCAGGGAAAAGATGGAGGATACCATCGTCAAGGCTCTGGAGTTGTACCGAAAACGGGAGCGTTCTATGGCACGGTAAATTTGCCCAAGGGGGTAGTCTGCCCTGTTGGGGGAGGGTGGGACACAGGCTTTCCCCCTCTTAAACTCCCCCTATATATTTCTTACCAGCTGAAAGAAAGACCCTGTTTCTCTTTCAGCTGGTAATTTTTTGAGAACAGGAGATGAGTATTTGAAAGGCAAAGAAAAGCGTATGGCCGGAAATTACGAAATCATCCAGTCTGTATATGTTGGCGACAAGGAAGTGGTTCTGGGGGAAAACCCGGCGGACACATCCGACGGAAAGTATCTCTGTTCCTTTTGTCAGCACAGTGATCTGGTCGCTCTCCATCAAGACCTTTTCATCAGCGACAACTACCTGGAGGTGATGAAAATTTTTGGTGAGCGGATCGTTCAGCAGGCGGAAAAAGTGCGGCAAGAATTATCGGCAGCAGAGGCGCAGGGTGTTTCCACCGTCCCCCTTTCTGCGGCAGACTGTATCCCTCTTTCCCCATCGGATGACCTGACTGGAAAAATCATTGTTATTCGGGCGGAGGTCCTTCGCCGGGAGTACCAGACAGCAACCCATCAGCTGAAATATTGCGGCGGTGGCTTTGGAGCCGCTCCCAATAAGAATGGCTCCGCCGTTTTCTGCACAGACCTTTTTTCCGGGCAGGAAAGCCGTTTTGAGCGGTGGGATGTGCTGGGGACCATGGAACCGGAAATGCTGCCCGATTGGGCGAAGCGGGGTCTTGCCAACATCCAACAGAAAACCCGGAAGCAAAAGGACAGGGAGGCGCGGTGAAATGAGAGAAAATCAAGGCTACCACATCACCGACTCCATCCAGATCGGGGACGTTGAGTTTGTTGCGGGAGAATTAGCAGCAGCCCCGAACTCCTATGTTACCTGGGAGTGCAAAAATGGCGATGATTACTTCTGGGGTCACTACTTTTCGGACCGGTTGGCGGCAAAGCGCGACCTTCTGGAGAGGGCGAGCCAAGAATTGCAGCACCAGGAACGAATGCAGAAAAGAAGAGAGAAGAAGGAGCGTGAACGATAATGGAGATGGTATTGCGACCCGCCACTTCAGCAGAGCGGCTGTACACCTACGCCCAAAGCGCCCAGTTATGCAGCCAGACAGGCTGTATCGGCTATCTGCGGGGAGACATGGGCGAGAGCGGCAAGGATTTTTATACGACCTGGACAGACTGCCGAGATGATCTGAAAACACCGGAGTTCAAAGGGGAATTGGACAAGGTAATTAACGCCCTCCGCTTTGACAAGGACCTTGGAGGTGTGCTGAAAAGCCGGACTGCCCTTGGCCGGTTCTGCCACGGCCAGCCGGAAAGCGCCTTTGGCAACGAGACCCAGGATTTCGGATTTCGGGCAAACACAGAACAGTTTTCCTATCTGTTCCGGCTGAATCCCGGCCAGGGGATGTACAACCTGTACTGCTACTGTTACCGTTGGGACTGGCTGGACCAGCACATGAAAAATGCAGAGCGGGGTATCCGGTTTATTACCCCTGATTATAAGGAGCTGTTCTATATCCCAGACGGAGACCGCATCCGCATCATCCGCCAGGACAGGCTCCAGACAGACAAGGTGTGCCGGTATATTGATGATTGCCACATGGAACTTAGAAACGGCTGGAGCCGTGTGTATCATATCTGCGAATTTGCCCAGCAGATGAAACAGGACCACAGCACCGTGATCCCCTTACGCTCTTCTTTGCCGGAAAGCTGTTTTTCCTTCTTGGATGATACCGGGGAGATGATCCTTATTGAACGGGGGGCAACGGAGTACCGGCGCACCGGCCTTTGGGTACAGGGGGGCTATACGCCCCAGGAAGGGGCTGCCGCGTTCAATGAAATGGTGGGAACGACCAGGGCGCAGGAGGCAGCGATGAAGGCCGGGGCCTTCTCCGGCTGGGCCTCCCCCGCCGC
>OFGR01001436.1_pt1 | contig 19034 bp, 14 predicted proteins | sample 1521811 | NCBI WGS metagenome assembly OFGR01 (sample SAMEA3504098, study PRJEB24116) | mouse gut metagenome | biome: mouse gut; feature: mouse-associated habitat; material: faeces | place: Denmark | collected 2011
CTTATGCGCTTGATGTTGTAGGATTTTATATCGTACAGAAAAGAAATGTAAGGCGTGAATACTTTAACAGTTTTGATTATAATACAGGTTCTTTTACCGGAAAGACTGCGGTTGTTGAAACGATTATTGAGAATGAATATGATCCGGAATATTATGTTCTGAGAAAAAGTACAAAAATATCCATGGATAAGGCCGGCAGACAGATCATCAGGAGCCGGTCATACAGATATACCCTGGATGATGATCCGTCTGCGCTTGGGCAGAATATTCTTTCAGAACGTTCGGGATCAATCGTTCGCGACGAGAATACGGGAATCGTGTTGGAGGCTGAGAAATATGAAACGAAGATGAATAATGCCGGGTATTTGTATAAAAGCGCAAAATTGCAATGGAACGGAAAAGGGGAGCCATCCTGCGAAAACGGCGTTAACTGGACGAAGACGGAGGAGGTGCTGGAAACTGATAAGTTCTGCAATGAACTTACAACGCGCGATGCATTCGGTATGTGCAATACGACGATTTATGATATTAATTCGGATGTCGTGATCGCGGAAATAGCAGACTGCCGATATGACGAAGCACTCTATTGCGGGTTTGAAGAATATGAGGATTTGAGAGGGCTTGCATTGAGTGCAGGTGCTGTCGGACAGGCGGTAACGACGGACCGATGTTATTCAGGAACGCGTTCTCTGCTTGTCAGGGCCGGGATTGCATTGACGGCATCGGTCGGATCTGTCCGTCCAGAGGGGGTGCTGGTCTCATTTGCAGTATATGCTATGAAAACAGTGACAATACAATGCGGAGGCGTCACTGAAATACTGGACGATAAAAATATAGTCTTTGACTGCTGGAGCAGAATCGCACTGCCATTGACCAATACGGCTGCTGGCAGATCTGTATCTTTTTGTTCCGATGGAGATTTTTATCTCGATGTGCTTTTTGTGACTCCGCTGACGGCTCATGCGTCCGCAACCGTTTACGGTGGTGATCATTTCAATGTTTGTGCAAGGCATGAAAATACACTTGCAGGTACAAGGATCTATTATGACAGATTACAGTGCGCCGTGGCAAATGCCGATGATTTTGGAAGATTCTTAGGATTCCACAACACATCGGGGGATAATAGGATTGTGGAGACATTTTCTGCGAAGGCGGTTTCGGAAAGCGCAGTGTATGACTGCAGGTTAGGTTATATAGATAATTCACTTTTTTCATGTCTTTCAGATGGATTTTCCTGTAATCCGCAGACTGATTTTGCGGTCTTTGTCAAGAGAAAGAGTGGCAGTGGACGGTCCATGCCTGCATTTGTATTTGGGCAGGTGTCTATCAGAATGGAAAACGGAAAGTGGAGTTTTTGTGATGGTACAGCGCACAAAACAGTAGACGATACAGCGCATGGTGAAAATTATATGCTTGTAAAAGTGGGAAAGTTTGTTCGCTTTATGGGAGAAGGAAAAATATTACTGACAGAGAAGGTATCTGAATCCGGGGCGGTCAGTCTGTTGGTGAAGGCAGACAATTTAGAGGATATATCTGTCTTTGGCTATATTCCGGAAGCATCGTTATCCATTAATTATTCCGATTTGAGCGGGCGCTGTATACAATGCCAGAGTATGACGGACAAAGGTCTGGAGGTAAAACATTACATCTACAACGAGATCGGGGCTTTGGAGACAGAGACGGCTGCTGCGCTTATGGCGGACACAAATTTTGGCTACCGGGAAAACTTCATCACGGGATATAAAGGTATGTCAGAACCTGTCAGTGGGGAGGTGGCAGACTTATTTCCGGAGGCAGAGGGATATCCGTTCTCGTCTGTTAAGTATACTTCCGATGAGCAGTGCTGTCCGGTAGAAAATTCTTCTTTTGGTGCGAAGTTTAAAATGGGGGGCGGACATACGGCAGCGGCAATAACGGCAGCAGCAGTCTCGCTTCCGTTTGGGATTCAGGATAATACATGTATCGCACATTCAGTCACGGGCATGGACAAAATATCGACGACACGTATCAATGATGGTTCTGGTCTGGTTATGACGATTGAGCAGCAGGGAGAGGAACGGATTGTCACAGCTTATGAGAATAATATCAGAGGACAACATGAAAAGATCTATTATCCCAATTATTTTGGGGGGGATGCTTCTGCAGTCGGCGAGATTACATATGATGCGCTTGGATATATCTCAAGCCGCAGGGAACCGGATTATTCCCTTGTGAGAACGGTATATGACTCCTACGGCAGGCTGCGTTTTCTGAACAGTGATTCCGATGAAGATTTTTATATTTATCATGTTTATGATGCATATGGGAGAGAAACGGAAGTCGGATCAGTAAATGCGGTATACAATGAAGAAGAGCTTAGAAAAACAGCGGACACGATAAATGATCCGCCCGCGGGTGCAAAACCGTCCAGACAAATATATTACTATGACGGAACGGATACCCAAAATGCCTATGAGATTGGGCGTGTTTCAAAATTGATTACATATAATGACAGGAATCATACCGTAATAGAAACTTATCATTATGATGAATCGGGAAATGTCAGCGTATATTCAGTGAGTATCGACGGGCACACCGAAAGTGTTATTACCAAATATGATCTGTCAGGCAGGGTTATAGCAAGAGAGACATCCGATCCTGCAGATGGTAAATTGGAATACAGATATGATGCATCCGGAAGGGTGAAAGCGATTCAATATAACGGAGAAAAAATATATGGTACAGAATACGATCCGAATGGAAAGCTGACTGCTGAGTTGTTTGGAAATATGAAACGCTTTTATACTTACAATTCTGCCCATGTGCTTTCTGGAATAGCAGATGATATATTGACGCAGGAACTGGTGTATGACGAAGAAAATTTTTATTCGGGAAAGATTACGGAAATAACGACAAGCATAAAGGGGGCAGATGCAGTTTTTGCGCAGGATCACAGACGCACTGTCGCATATGATGCGCTGGGAAGAATTTCATCGGTGACTGATACTGGGAAAAGCCCGGCTGTCATCGTGTATGATTTCAACAATAATCCAGGCAATGGATTTGGCGGAGAGAGGCTGGAATACCAGAAAGGCTCCAACCGGCTGCTCCGATCAGGTGGTACATCGTATTTGTATAATAATCGTGGTGCAGTCGTGAAAGCAGGATTTTGCGGGATTGAATACGACAGGGTTTTTGAGAAAGTGATCAAACTACAGTCTCAGGATTCTGAAACAGATTATGGATATGGTGCAAATGGTATATGTATGCACAATGAAAATGGCAGAAGGACATATTGTGTGACGATCGGGGGAAAGACAGTACTGGAGAGGGATGATACGGGATCATTGAAATTGTTTGTATATGGAGCCAACGGGATAGCAGCTGAGATTGTAAACGGAAAAATTTATTGGCTGTTGAAGGACTATCAGGGTTCAGTCGTTGCAGTGTCTGATGGTGGGAACGTCTGCAGGGCGTACCGTTACACAGTCGGGGGTGCGATAGAATACAGCTATTCAGATGATTCGGTAAGGGACCTGGCGGCAATTGGGTTTATCGGTGCGAGATATATCTCGTATGAGGAAGGTTTTGGGGTCTATCGTTTCGAGCATCGGTTTTATGACGCAAAAACCGGAAGATTTCTTTCGATTGATCCTATGGCGCAGTTTGTCAATCCATATGTCTACGGAAATGCAGATTGGATCAACTATGTCGATCCTGATGGGGCTTTTTCGTGGGGAATCTTCGGGGCGATACTAGGCGGCATTGCCGCTTTTGCGGCCGGTGTGGCGTTGACAATCGTATCAGGCGGATTAGCGGCTCCGGCGCTGGCTCTATCGCTTGGATTGGTGGGCGCAGGACTGGCAGGTGCCGGTGTCGGGTCGGCTGTCTATGGAATATCTACGGCAGTAAAGGGAGGTGATTTTGACGCAAAGGACTGGGGGATCACTGTTGGCTGCGGATTTGCATTTGGCGCATTGACTGCCGGTGTCGGTGCCGCGATACCCGGAACATGCCTGGTAGGGATCGGGTGTTCTGCGGCAGTATCCACGTTTATCACGGATGTAGGGACGGGGATCGTGACGGGAATGCTGGATGGGTATGTGACCAATGGATTTCTGAATCTGGCACACGGCTGTAATTTCAATGCAAATGAAGGAACAGCTATATGGCAGGGTGCGGTGTGCGGTGCGGTTGTCGGAGCATTTGCGGGTCTGACATCGGGATTCCGGTCCAATATTGCAAGGAATGTCGGGGCGCGCAATGATCAATGCGAAATAGGAATCGGGACGGAACTGCATTCAAATGATTATAATCATTCTATGCTTGGACTGTATAAGCAGAACAATCTCCAGTCAGCAAGGGATGTCTGGCCTTTGGTAAATGGTACTACACTCGTGCAGGAACGGCTAATGTTTTTGGGTGATTCGCCAAAACTTAGACTTAGCAGGCTTAAGGTGACGGATAAAACCTACAAAGCGATCGAGGGAAAACTTCCGAATCCGGGGGTAATAGCAGAACGGTTTAGTATATACACGAACTCGTGCACGGGAAATGTTATCAACTGGATAGCTGAGGGAGGCATATGCCCACCATTCTGGGTCAGATGGCCCAGCGCCCTGCGCCTGTGGGCACATCTTGCATCCATATGATCCGCAGACGGCATAGGCAGGGAAAGAAGCGGCATCCGGATAGTATTTACGAAGTTGAGCCAGTAGATTTTCCTGGCAGGCGGAATGGCCGCCGGGATTGCAAGGTTTCAATAAAAAACGCCCCCCCCGATCAAAAAGTCTGTGCCGGCGGTTTGTCAATAGTTTTTTGAAAAGTTTTAGAAAAAAGTGGGGGAATTTGTAAAAATGGAGTCTTGGATGTCGCATAGAATAAGGCTTCGAGATTCCGAGAGGCTATATATTAAAAAAGGAGGCTAAAAATGTCAGGAACAAAAGAAAAACCAAGTATTATTGTGTCCAGAGAGTGTCCGCTGATCGTGAGTGGTACAGGTGATTGTCGTGAGTATAATTATGTTGTGCTCGAGAAAGGCGCATATATACGCATACTTGACGGAAGCAAATTTTCCGTCGAAACTTTGACGCGTGAAATACCGGAGTCAGGGATTCGGATTTTCGAGGCAGAGTCCCAATCGTATGAACAGGACGATATCTATAACGGATTTGATATCATTGTCGCTGGCAGAGATGGTGCGAAAGGTGACAATGGCGGCGATGGCGGCGATGGCAGTCAAGGCGGCAACGGTGGATGGGGTGCTCCTGGGGGAAATGGACTCCCGTTAAACCAGGATTTTGATCTTATCGTAAATAATTTACAATTTGATCTCAATGTTTATTATGGCGGCGGTAAAGGAGGCCAGGGCGGTATCGGCGGTACTCCCAATCCGGCATCTGGCAGTACTAATGGCAGTCGGGGAACTGACGGGAGCAGCGGCGGTAAGGGCACAGTGATCCTTAATGGTAAGGAGGTTGAATAGGAATGGCGAAATCACTTCTTTCAGTATTCAGACCTGGGCAGACAGAGCTTGATTTCTCTGATTTTGAACAGGCACAGGCATATATTGACTTATTCGGCGGTGAGGAATATGTGAGATCAAAGTACCCGCTTTTTTACAGAGCATGGCAGCAAACACAAAAGTCTGCGTCAGAGCAGTTGAATGATACCAAAAGCGGTATTCAGACTTATGGTGGTTCGCTTGATATGATCCATACAGTTACAGATCAAAAAACATGTTCTGATAATGATTCTGTTTCGACAAGGCTGGTGAGCGATGCACGCTTCACAGGTGTTCCTCCGGTTTCGGTATTTATGCAGGGAGAAATGTCTGATGAGACAGAACATACACTGATTGATGCATTCAGTACATTGTATACACCAGAAGATTTTGATGGGAACGATTTTTTAACGAAGACTTTTGGCGATGATCTAAAAAACGTATATGCTGACAAAACGAAAATGATTCATGCTCAGACAGCGTTCAGTTACAGTGACAATAACGGAATGCTGAGAGCGGAGAGATGCGAGCAAAAGACGACGTTGCTTGGCGGAAGTGAAATGATCAAGGAGATGGCGATTACCGATCCCAAATCCTCAAAAAACAACAGGCAGATCAATTACGTATATGGCCGTCCGGCTGATGCAAACACTGACTATAGTGTGACAGACGAGGAAGCGCATGTGGAACGGAATCATGACGGAACGGGCAAAAGTACCGGTATTTATATGAAAATAAACGGTGAATTTACAACAATAGACACTGCTACTCCGATAAAGTACGCTGTAGATGCACAGTCGTATAAGACACAACTGCAGTTTGCTAATGAAGGAGTCGTGTACTATGACCATGATTCTTCAGAAATAGCAAAATTTTTCAAGGTATCTGGTAAGAAAGTTGAATTCTCCTATGCGCCATTCTGGGGAGCCGGTGAAAGGATAGACTGCCGTAAGTTTGGGACAAACACAACACTCTATCTGCATTTACAGGGGTATTTCAAATGTGATCTTGGAGGCAAATTGGGGGAATGTAATATTCCCTTTAGCATTAAAAGTGTGGATTCACCTTCCGGGAGCGAGTTCTACTATTCAAAGAACAGTTCAGAAGTATATATTCCTCCGCTGCATATTTTGTGGGGGTGTTTTAGCAAAAAATGCTGGGTCAGAATGGCAGATGGCTCGAAAAAAGTGATAACAGAACTTGTATCAGGTGAGACGGTAAAGTGTGAGGACGGTTCATCTGCCGAGGTAATATCGGTATCTGTCGGCGGTCATGAGGATAAGATGGTTCATATTCAAACGGTTGATGGTCATTTGATTGAAGTGAGTGATTATCACCCGGTCAAAACCAAAGATGGGACAGTTGCAGCATTGGATCTGCGGCCAAATGATGTTGTTGTCCTTGAAGATGGTGAATCGCCGATTCTTTATATCTATCTTGTCGATTATGATGATGAAGTCTGCAGCGTTTTATTAAATGGTAAGTTTTTGATTGCAAACGGGTTTGTGACCGGTGATGCAGAGGTGCAGAAAAATGTACAGCACAGAGCAGCGGAAACACTTGGCGGTGAGGCATTGGCGCTGTCGAAAGAAATGGAAGACGCATTTAAAGAGTTGCTGTGATTCCTGCGGAGATTGCCAATACGCATATTGCTGTGGCTGCCTGTGCCGCGTCTGGAGTATGTGTACCTGCTGGAGCGGGCGCACCGGGATGACGGGGACTTTGTGGCGTTCATCGCAGAGCGGGAGCTTGAATCGCAGAAAGAGATTCTGCGGCTGTTTCAGATACCGTTCCCAAAGGAAGAACAGAATATGGGACAGTCCCCTGCGCTATAGTATGATGACAACAGAAGAAAGAAATATGAAAATGGCGGTATGCCGGATACAGAAATGTGTCCGGTTTTTTTGTCCTGCGGACTGTCATCTGTTGTCAGAAGCAGAATAAAAGTCATTGTCGCGCCTGCCGAGTTTGGTTTGACGCCATATTGCCATTGTCGGATCGGATGAAGTGATAACAGATGGAAGACATGTGGGACGCGGGTCGAGTAGGGGAGAAAGTCTTTCCCCTGCTCGATCGCGTATTTATGACCCGGCGCGCTCTGCGACAAACTGCTCCACCAGGCGTTGTACATTGGCGATGCAGGAACCGCACACGGTTCCTGCGCCGGTTCTTTCCTGGACTTCCTCCAGGGTAGCAGCTCCGTTGTCGACGGCGTCTTTGATCATGCCGCTGGTGACACTCTGGCAGAAGCAGATCACTTCGTCAAGATTCATATGTCAGCACCATCCTTTCGGAGATAGTATGCGCAGGGCGGAGAAAAATTATGCAGGTTTTTTGAGCTTCTGAATCCTTCCGTTGTCTGACGATTTTGTGAACAGGAAAAATATGGCAATTATTAAATAAATTTTAATAATTGCCATATTTTTACGGGAATTCAAAGCGAAATAGAATAAATGTTTGCAGAAATTAGATAAAATTTGTAAAAACAAGACAAAAAATCAGGAAATAAGGAGAAAAAAAGCGGACTCTTTTGGACAAATGAACGAAAAGGAAGTAATTATTAAAAAAAGTTTGATTATATATTGCAATCACAAAGGAAATGTAATATGATATAGGCACAGACAAACAGTACACTTGTGAGCGGGGAAAGGATAAAAAAGTGTACATATCGAACAATACAAAGGAAGATGAGGAGGTATAGAAGACTTGAAATCCAAAAAGAGAAACAAATATGCATACCTGTATATTGCGCCATTTTTTATAGTTTTTTTAGTATTTAACCTGTTCCCTATCCTGTACTCATTCGTGCTGAGCTTCTGCAGTATGGATCTGCTGTCGGGTAAACTGACATTTGTGGGGATGGAGAATTATGTCCGACTGATCGAATCCGGGTACTTTTTCCGATCCATCGGCAATACGCTGCTGATCTGGATCATGTCGATCATACCGCAGCTGTCCATCGCCTTTGTCTTGTCGCTGATCCTGAGCAATAAGTGGTTCCGCGGCAAGATGGTGCTGCGAAACCTGTACTACTTCCCGAATCTGGTGACGCCTGTCACCATAGGGCTTTTGTTCGGTGCCATGTTCGCTTATCCCGGGGGAGCGGTCAACAACGTGATTACCATGCTGGGGCTGAAAGCGGTAGACTTCCAGAACCACCAGATGCTGGCGAGGGTTGTCATCGCGATCGCCATATGCTGGAAGAACTTTGGTTTCAACATCATTTACTTTACGGCGGGCATCAACTCCATCTCGGAGGAGGTCATGGAAGCGGCGGAGGTGGACGGCGCGACTGCGTGGCAGAAGATCAGCAAGATCACGATCCCGCTGATGAAACCGATCCTGATCTATGTCATGGTGACGTCCATCATCGGCGGTCTGCAGATATTTGACGAGTCTAAACTGGTGTTTACCACCGTTCCGGGCGATGCGACAACGACCATGGCGAAATATATGTACGATTCCGCATTCGTCAGATTCCAGTTTGGCTACGGCGCGGCGGTTGCCTACGGGATCTTCGTGATCATAGCATTTTTCAGTGTGATATCGCTTATGATCACGAGGGAGAAACAGGATGATTACGGTGCGACTACTACAAGAAAGAGAGGTAACAGGGCGAAATGAGAACGAATATTTCTTCCGGGGAAGCAAGGATCAAAAAAACAATCTGCAGAACCTTCATCTATCTGTTTGCATTGGTCGTCGCGGCGGTAGCGTTTTATCCTTTCTTCGTCATGATCATCTCTTCCACGCACGACAATTACAATATCGTGGCGAAGATCAATGTGCTGCCCGGTTCCTATTTTAAAGAGAACTTTATGCGCCTGACCCAGAACATCGACCTGACGAAGGGCATCATGAACAGCCTGTTCCTGGCGGTGGCGGTCACGGTGGTCCAGAATTATTTTACCATGATGGCGGCGTACGCCTTCTCCAAGTTTGACTTTAAGGGTAAGAATTTTCTGTTCTCTGTTATCCTGGTGGCGATGATGCTCCCCGGACAGCTGGGGATCATCGGTTTTTACAAGGAGATCCAGGCGATGCACCTGCTCAACAATTACCTGACGCTGATCGTCCCGACGATCTCCAACTGCTTTGCGGTGTTCTTCTACAAACAGTTCATCGACGGTGCACTGCCCAATGAGCTGATCGAGGCGGCTGTCATGGACGGCTGCGGGGAGCTGAGGATATTCCACAGCATCGTGCTTGCGCTGGTAGTCCCGGCGCTGGTGACACAGGGGGTCATGACCTTCATCGGCAGCTGGAACAGCTACCTGACACCCCTCATCATACTGAACGATAAGAAGAAATTCACACTGCCCCTGATGATCGCGACAGTCCGCGATTCGACACATGCAGATTACGGTGCGCAGTATGTCGGCATGCTGGTCTCCATCATCCCGATGGTGATCGTATTCTGCTTCTCATCCAAGATCATCATGGAGAAGATCTCCATTGGTGCAGCCGTGAAAGGCTGATAGAAGTTGCGAAAATGTGAAACAAAAACAAAGCACACGATTAAGGAGGAAAAACATGAAAAAACTAACCTTTGATGATTTGAATATCATCCGTAACACAGTGGGGGTGGATAGCGTCACATTTTTCAATCGGGAAACGTTGGATTTTGAAGTATATGAAGAAGGTGAGATTGAGGAAAGCAAGAAATTATTGCGGATTCCTTATGATTGCGAAGTATACAATGAAAACGAAGTATTGGGAGAGTATATTGCTATCAACAATATAGAGATTCCTTTAGAATTTGATTCTGCACGATGTTATTTTAGAGAGACTGGACAAATTTGTGATTTTCGTTCATATTGTGACAAAGTATATATGAAAAAATTAAATGGATGGTTTAAAGATAATCACATTGAGGTTGAATTCCAATTAGAATCCCAAAAGATAACCGTTTGTGTAGATGAAACTTAAGAGGAACTAAGCTGTGTGGAAGATAACTTTAATTTGAATGAAAACTGATGAACTCTATACTCAAAATTTAAAGGAGGGTCGCAAATTTTTGCGGCTCTCTTTTGATATGTATAATTTATTGACAATAGATTATGATAGGTCATTGTTACGGTTGATGAGTTCAACTGTATATTATTTTAATGATATCAGAAAACCGGAACAGTGAGATTTTGGTATTGGTTTTGATATCGCTGGTAACTGTATGGTTGTATTTTTATTTAGCATTGGAGGTAAGAAGATGGTGAAAAGTAAAGAAAGGGTAAATAGGGCGCAGGACAGGGCGTTAGAGAGTCTGGATTATGTCATGGATTGCTATGAGACTCCGGATTTTGTAGAAGTGACAGGCAGGATGGGAGGAGACGTAATTGCTTACAGAGTCTTTGACGACGGCAGGATATATGAGAAATAGGAGAATCATATTAGAAAAAAGTGTTAGGCAGAGAATGTTTTGGCTTTTTGTCTATGTGTGCCAGAAATGATAGCAAGGGAGGGGTTCAGATTATGAAAAAGCCAATGACAACGGAAGAATTATTCCATAAGATTCATAATATTTTAAAAGACAAGGGAAAACTGCCGGATATACTGGATTACAGTCTTGCAGATGGAAACCCAGCCCCAATCAGAACTTATGAATTTAATTTGCGAAGCAATCTTAACTATGGCGGCAATGAGGGGATTTATTTGGACTTATGGATTGAGTATTTTAACAATGGTGAAAAATGTCAACGTGGTCTCGGTACATTTAAGACGTTATATGAAGATGAAAAAGCCATGCACAGGATGGCTGGGCTACTGGCGGATTTTGTGGTGGAAGAACATGCTTATGTCAATGGGAACTTGGATGATTTCACATGGGAAGGGGCGGATGTATATGCATTAGATGATAAAGGGAAGCGGCTTTCTTGGGGCTATTCCTGCGGTAGTATGGAGGGTGCATTAAAAAAGAAAGACCAACTGTTGGAAAAATATCATCAAGTAGTGGTAAGGGACAATGCGACACGGAAGGAGGAGCGGTTTCAAAACCAGAGAAAAAGATAAGGTGTAAATCTTAATGAGGGTTACCTATACATTAATGGACGAAGTCCACCAGCCCGAAGGGCATGTATTACGGTGTGCCCTTTAGGTATACTTTGTTGGATGAAGTCCACCCAAAGGGTATGCATTACAGTGTGCTCAAAGGCACGCTATGATTTATACTCCTGACAGGACCTATAGTCTTCGCCAACCAAGCTATTAAAAAATCGTAACATCCAGGCTTCTTCCCCCTGTCTGTTACGATTCGTTTTTCATCTGAAATTATCTAAATAAAGTAGCCAGCTTCAAAATCGGATTATAATCATATAACACCTGCAGAAAACCATTTGCCTCTATCATCCTGAACATTTCTTTTCCAATTGTCGTCGTAAACATCAACGTAATAATTAGGAACAGAATCCATACAACAATCAGAGCTCCCAACACACCCATGAGTCCTCCTACCAGATGGTTCACCGCTCCAATTCCCGGAAGCTCAGCTACAATATCCAACGCAAATACAATCGCCCGAAAGATAATTGTCACCACCAGAAATGTACACAGGAAGGATACAATATCAATAAACAGCTTCGCCATGAAACTCCCCACATACTGTGCAAATGTCTTTACTCCCAACTGTTCATATATCTCACTGTTATTGTTCACTTTCAGCAGGCTCTTAAACACATCCGGTAAATCTGCATTCTGAATCGCCTCCATCTGCATCTCACGGGGAATCTCCGCCTCCTCAACAGCCTCTGCCGCCGACTTCTGCCCTGCAAGCAGACCATCAAGAACGCTGCTGGATATCCCGTATTTTGCAAGCTCGCTCTTGCTGATATTCCCATTCACGATATCTTCAACCGTAATCCCATACTGTGCAAGAGTATCCTCGTCAAGCCCTGCTGCACCCAGAGCTTTTCGTACCCCCTCCGCCGTCATTCCACCTTCGCTACCTCCCGTCAACTGAGACATTGCCGCATTAGCAATGGTATTACTCACCTGGGTCTCAATCGCTTCATCCAAAGGTGTAAATTTTACAATAGCATCTGACACATAGGGTGTTGCGAAAAATACGACTAAAAAAGTAATTAGTGTCGTCACAAGTGAAACCAGAATCTTAACGGCGCCTCTAACGGCACCTACCACTATAGAAATCAGAAAGATTATCATTACTGTAATCAACAACCAATTCATATCTTCTCCTTATTTTACCAGCCGGACCTTCTTCATCCCGTCTGCACTCATCACAATGTATTTATTTACGCCCGCCACTGGAAAAATCTCCATGATGTTATATTCCATCTCTCCGTCGAACTTCTGTATTCCATTTCTCATAAAGATACTGCATTTCTTACCGTCATACATAATTACCTGTCTTTTGCACAGCTTCACATTGCTGTAATCTCCGGTAAAATCCTTGGAAATGACTACCTTTCCGTCTCCATTATACAGGCGCAGCTCATACCCTTCTTTCCCTTCATTCTTGAGAATCAGGCCAATATAATGTTCATTGTGGATTACGCTTTTAATCTCTTTGTCAAGTGCAATCTGTACTTTTTCTTCCGGAACCTCTTTTCCCTGATAAATAGCCAGACAGTTATCCCCTACCGCGGCAGACGTATCCTCATCAAGAAAAAATCCTGACGCCATGACCGTATCCTTATATTCATGACTGCTCACCTGATTATCCGTCTTTTCTTTTCCTGTCTCGCCAAAATTATAATACATAACCTTCGAGGTCATCGCTCCGTCCTGGGTGTAAAAATACAGAACCTGCATCACCTTTCCATCCTCTGACAGAGCAATATCCAAGGGGTAGCCTGTCCCCACAGAGGATGTCTTGTGCTCCACCAGTAGATTGCCTGCAATATCATAACACATAATCTCCGCCGAGGTATCATTCTTAAGTATCGCACCTACAATTCCCTGCTCAGAAACACTCACCTTCTCGATGGGCATCGCCGTATGAATCTCTCCTTTAACCCCATCCTCCTGGATGACCAGGATATCATTCCCACCCTTGTCTGCAACCACAGCCGATGAATTCCCCGCCTCAATATATGGATTCTTAATTTGATAGGAGTGGTTCCACTGCTCCTCCCCTTTTTGGTCAAGATAGGAAATCCCGTCCCTGCTATATTTCAGTATTCCGTCCGCAAACTCTCTGTAACTGTTGTTGGCTGTCCCTCCATTATTGTATTCATCCGTCACACGCACCTGGCTGTATGTCTGAAGATTCACCAGAAGATAGACCCCTGCTGCCGCTGCCAGCAACACTATAATGCCTACAATCCATCTGCGCCTTAAGAATCTCCTATGCCTTCTGCCAGAATCTTCTAACTCACTCTGAAAATCATCCTCATTATTCAATTCGTCTAAAATCTCTCTTACAATCCTGTCCGTTGGATCTTCCTGTTCTCTGACAACATGAAGGTTTCTATCTCTTTGCCGTTTCATTCATCTCCCCTTCATTGCTATTCATTCGTATACTTTCTTTTAAAGTTCTATTTATTGTAACATATTTTACCGCTAAGGTAACAATAATTTTTGTCCGATATAGATTAAATTGCCGTCTGACAGACCGTTCATCTTACAGATTGCCTTAACATGGGACGTGTCTCCATATAATTTTACACTAATGCTGTCTAAGGTATCTCCCTTCTGCACAACATAATAATTCTCATTTCCAAGCTGCTCCTGTATTGTAGACGGGTCCGGAACCGTACCGCCCGTCTCTGCCGTTTCCTCCGCTTTCTCCACGCTCTCTGGTTCCCCTGTATTGGTTTCCTCAATAGGCTGGCCTGCAGGAACTGCCGCCTGATCCTCACTGACAGTCTTTGTCGTGCTCTCCGGCTGGTTGACCGATTGGGACAAAGACTCCAGGGAATCCTGAACCGCCTCCATCTTATCAAAATTATTCACCGTTGAGATGCCGATGGCAAGCACCACCACCACAAGCAATGCGCTGGTGGCATAGATTAGCCTTGAGCTCTGCCTCTCCTTCTCCTCAATCCTTGCTCTGACAGTGCTGCGGAAATCCTTCGCCGCCCGATCCTCTACCACCTCACAGGGAATTACGCCGTTCTGTTTACGCGTCATGATCATGTAGTTCTGCATATCTGGATTCTTCTCATAGTAAATGTAATGTCCATCCATCTGCACCAGGTCTCCATTTCTGTAAGAATAGAAAGTTTCTTCCTGATCCAGCGCATCCTTCCAAATGAATACCGTATTATCTCTCGCAAAATTTCTATGATGAATTCTTTTAATCTCCCTATCCTGCCGCGAAGGATGTCCATTCTCAATCAGACACCATCCCACCGACTCACTGGAAGGGAAATATTTCTTTCGTTCTTCATCCAGTCCCTTAAAGGTTTCTTTTTCTATGACAATCTCCGTACCGTTCATTCGGACATCCCTGATCCCCATTGCTCCGGATATGCACACCACATCCTGTCCTTCCAGCTTTAGTATCTCACCAATGAGGATAACTCCAACAGGGGTTTCCTCCGCCTGCTGCTGAAGCTGATTCAGATAAATATCCACATAATCTTCCACGTATATCTTAGGCTCGTCACCGACATTGCCTATCTGCCTTACGTTTTTCGGAAATTGTCTTTCCATACACTCGTCACCTCATTTTGCATATTTTTGCTAATGATAGCATATGGATTTTGCATATTTTATCAATCGGTGGGGCTTGTCCCTGGAAATTTCCGGCACGTTGCAGTTATTTTCGACGGGTTGTCTCAAACATAACACAATACTTGTCAATTTTTATATTTTATCATGAGAAGACGGGATTGTAAATCTATGAACCATAAAAACAGGCTGTCCGAAATAACATTTTCAGACAGCCCTTTATCAGCTATGAAGGTTATAAGAAATAACCTTTATTGTTCAATCAATCTTCTACTTTACGAATGTCTTTACCTTCTCGTAAATGCTTTCTGCATCCAGACCATACTTCTGAATCAACTGTACTGCCGGTCCTGATTCTCCGAATACATCGTTAATGCCAATCTTCATTACCTTTGCAGGCGCTTTCTCTGCAACTACATCGCAAACTGCGCTTCCAAGGCCGCCTATCACAGAATGTTCTTCCACAGTCACAATCTTTCCGGTCTTTTCTGCCGCTTTTATAATCGCTTCCTCATCAAGCGGCTTAATTGTATGAATGTTAATCACGCCCGCACTGATTCCGTCTGCCGCCAGCTTCTCAGCCGCAGCCAGAGACTCGGATACCGTAAGTCCGGAGGCTATAATCGTAACGTCTGTTCCTTCTCTTAAGGTAATTGCCTTACCAAGCTCGAACTTATAGTCCTCATTGTCGTTAATCACAGGAACCGCAAGTCTGCCAAACCGGAGATACACAGGCCCCACATGCTCATAAGCCGCCTTTACCGCTGCCTTTGCCTCCACGTCGTCAGAGGGGTTAATCACAACCATTCCTGGTATTGTCCGCATCAGAGCAATATCCTCATTACACTGATGAGTGGCTCCATCCTCTCCTACAGAGATTCCGGCGTGAGTTGCGCCAATCTTAACATTCAGTTTCGGATATCCAATAGAATTACGCACCTGCTCAAACGCCCGTCCTGCTGCGAACATGGCAAATGTGCTTGCAAAAGGAACCTTGCCTGTTGCCGCGATTCCTGCCGCAACTCCCATCATATTGCTCTCTGCAATTCCACAGTCAATGTGACGCTCTGGAAAAGCCTTCTTAAATACGCCCGTCTTTGTTGCTGCCGCAAGGTCAGCGTCCAGAACAACGATATCTTTGTGCTCATTTCCTAATTCGGCTAAAGCATTGCCGTAGCTTTCTCTTGTTGCGATTTTCTTTACATCTGACATAATGCTTCACCTACTTTCTCTAAATCCGCCATCGCCGTTGCATACTGCTCGTCGTTCGGGGCATTTCCATGCCAGGACGCCTGATTCTCCATGAAGGATACGTCCTTGCCCTTGATGGTCTTGGCAATAATAGCCGTCGGCTGTCCTTTCGTCTCTCTCGCTTCCTTGAACGCAGCAGCGATCTCATCAAAATCATTGCCGTCAATGTTGATCACATGGAAATTAAACGCCCTGAACTTCTCATCGATCGGATACGGTGAATTAACCTCTGTGATCGGTCCGTCGATCTGAAGGTTATTGTTATCTACGATCACCACAAGGTTGTCCAATTCCCTGTGCGCCGCAAGCATGGAAGCCTCCCATACCTGCCCTTCCTGGATCTCGCCGTCGCCAAGCAATGTATATACCCTGTAGCTGTCGCCGGATAATTTGGCGGATATCGCCATACCCACTGCCGCGGAGATACCCTGGCCGAGAGAGCCGCTTGACATATCCACGCCCGGGATATGCTTCATATCCGGGTGCCCCTGCAGGTAAGATCCTACCTTACGCAGCGTAGTAAGGTCTTCCACCGGGAAGAACCCTCTGTGCGCCAATGTAGAATAGTATCCCGGAGCCGTATGGCCCTTGGACAGCACAAAACGGTCGCGGTCCGCCTTCTTCGGGTCTGCCGGGTCAACATTCATTTCCTCATAAAACAGATATGTATAGATATCTGCCGCGGACAGAGAACCGCCCGGATGACCGGATTTGGCGCTGTGGACTGCCGTCACAATGCCTTTGCGGATCTCGTTCGCTGTCTTCATTAATTCCAACTTGTTCATGCAAAACCTCCTTTTGTCGTAACGCCCCTTCATCTTCATTCGGCGGCAATTTATAACGCCTACTCTCCGAACACAGCCTTATAGTCTGCCTGGAACTTGGTGATACCTGCATCTGTCAAAGGATGCTTTGTCATCTGTTCGATCACAGCGTATGGTACCGTTGCAATATGAGCCCCTGCCAGCGCGCAGTCGGTGACATGCATCGGATGGCGCACGCTTGCCGCGATGATCTCCGTCTTAAGTCCGGCTATATCGAAGATCTGTGCGATCTCCGCGATCAGGTCTGTTCCTCTTACGGAAATGTCGTCAAGGCGTCCAAGGAACGGAGATACATATGTCGCGCCTGCTCTTGCAGCCAGAAGCGCCTGATTGGCAGTGAAGATCAGCGTCACGTTCGTCTTGATCCCATCCGCTGTCAGCTGCTTGCATGCCTTAAGCCCCTCTGCGGTCATAGGAATCTTAACCACCATATTCGGATGGATCTTAGCGATCTCTCTGCCCTCCGCGATCATTCCTTCCGCATCTACGGTAGTCGCCTTCACCTCTCCGCTGATCGGCCCGTCCACGATAGACGCGATCTCTGCGATCACCTCTTCAAACACTCTTCCTTCCTTCGCGATCAGTGACGGATTGGTCGTAACACCGCAGATGACTCCCATGTCATTTGCTTTCCTGATATCCTCTACCTTCGCTGTGTCAATGAAAAACTTCATCTTTCTTCCTCCTTTTGATTTAGCGTACTGTTATTAATTGTATGAATTGATTATAACTTATACGATTAACCGCGGTCAATAGCCCGCATTTTTATTAGTAATTTTTTCAATTAATATTCTCAGATTATTAATTGAAGTCCCTGCGGCAGCCGCCGAAAATCCATGTAAGCAGCGCTGTATTGGCCGGCGCGCCGCTTCACGTGAATCAACACCTTCGTCTTGACGTCCCCCGCCTTACAGGGATATTCATCTATACAGTCATCTTACAGACGATTCATTGCCAGGCTCACGCCGCAATTATTAGTAATAATATTCTGAAATAAATTAATTTTTATTTTTTTTCGTCCTTTTCCCCGGGTCTTTGGCATACCCTGTCGTTCCCCTGACGATCAGCTTCGGTTCATATTCCACATGATAGGTACTGACAGGCTCGATCTCCGAATACGGAGAATCGTGCGACGCGATCTTCTTCATGATGATATCGCAGGCATCCCTGCCCTTGAAGATGACAAAATGCTCGATCGTCGTCAGATCTACCTTGTGCATCCGGGTAAACAGCGTATTGTCGCACCCCATCACCGACATATCCGCCGGAACTCTGATCTTAGCCTCGTGCAGCGCATCAAGTATTCCGAACGCGATCATATCGTTCAGCCCCACAATGGCAGTAACCCCGGTATCTTCCTCCAGCAATTCGCGTGTCAGGTCATACCCGATCTTATACTCAGAATCAATATGGGCAACGTCCCGGTCGATCTCCTCTTTTGCCGCCTTGATGATCACATTATCCGTAAGCCCGGCTCTCTCATATGCCTTCAGGAATCCCTCTACCCGCTTGGAGCGCTGCTTCTGCCGCACAGTCAGGGGCGGGGCGATATAGGCCACATCCCGGTGTCCCAGATCCAGCAGATGCCTTGCCATGATCCGTCCCAGCTTGGAATTGTCCAATTCCACCGCGTCCACGTCCAGCTTTTCATTCTGATTATTAATCACCACCACCGGAATATTCCTGGACAGTTCCTTCACAAGCCCTAGAAAGCAGTAACTCGGGTTGCACATATAGATCACCCCAAGCGGCCGGATCTGCCACATCATCTTAAGGTAGCGCTCCTCCATCTTAAGATCTCTCTGCGTGTTGCAGATAAACAGCGCATACCCCTGCTCCTTCGCCCGGGA
>OFGR01001438.1_pt1 | contig 19001 bp, 19 predicted proteins | sample 1521811 | NCBI WGS metagenome assembly OFGR01 (sample SAMEA3504098, study PRJEB24116) | mouse gut metagenome | biome: mouse gut; feature: mouse-associated habitat; material: faeces | place: Denmark | collected 2011
GTGTAATAGATATTCCAATTCCGCGTTCTATTAATTTGCGTACAATTTTCTTCGCATATAAAAATGTCAAGAAATTAGTTGCTAAAGAGCATTACAATCTTATTCATTGTCATAGTCCAATAGGTGGTGCGATATGCAGGCTTGCAGCTAAAAAGGAACGTAAGAGAGGAACGAGAGTGATATATACGGCACATGGATTTCACTTTTACAAAGGTGCATCGACTAAAAACTGGATTGTATTTTATCCGGTTGAAAAATTACTCAGTAGAATTACAGATGTATTAATTACAATTAATACAGAGGATTATAAGAGGGCAAAAAAAAGTTTTAAGGCGAAAGAAACAATATATGTTCCTGGTGTAGGCGTAAATACAGAGAAGGTTGAAGCCTATTATCGACGAGATGAGATAAGAAAAGCATTAGGAATAGAGAAAAATCAAATTGTACTCTTATCTGTTGGAGAATTAAACAAGAATAAGAATCATGAGACAGTTATACGCGCGCTCTCCAAACTTGAAAATAAAGCATGTTATATAATTGTGGGAAAAGGTGAAAAGGAAGAGTATTTGAATAATTTGATAAACCAATTGAAATTGAGTGATCATGTAAAATTAGTTGGATTTAGAAATGACGTTGCGGATTTCTATATAGCTGCGGACGTATTTGTTTTTCCGTCATTTCGCGAAGGATTGTCAGTGTCACTTATGGAAGCAATGGTTAATAGTTTGCCAGTAGTATGCAGTCGTATTAGAGGTAACATAGATTTAATAGATGAAGGGAGAGGCGGCTTTCTTTTTGATCCAACAAGTGAGGATGATGTAGAGAATAGCATTCAAAAGATTTTTGAATCGGATTACAAGGCATTTGGGAAATATAATTATCAGAAGGTTAAAGCATTTGATGAAAAAAAGATTGGGGAATTGATGGTTCGGATTTATAAAGGCGTGAGGATAAATTTTGAATAGGAACGATTTTAACCGTCAGTTAAATAAAGGGGAATATATATATATGAATGAATTTCCACAAATCTCTGTAATAATGGGAGTATACAATGGAGAACGTTTTTTGCGGGAAGCTATAGAATCTATTTTGAATCAGAGTTACTCAGATTTTGAATTTATAATTTGTGATGATTGTTCTACAGATTCAACAGCAAAAATTCTTTATGAATTTGCTGATATGGATACGCGAGTTCATATAATTCAGAATAGAAAAAATCTTGGTCTTGCTGCTTCTTTGAATAAATGTATTGATAAATCAAGAGGAGTTTATCTAGCTAGAATGGATTGTGATGATTTTTCAGATCCAGATAGATTGAAAATACAAGTAAAATATCTGGATACACATCCAGATATTGCTGTTGTTGCAACCAGTACATATTATATGGATGATCATGGAGATGTTTATGCACAAAGGGTATGGGAAAATGAAAAAAAGTTTAATTTGGGTCAAGTGGTTAAGGGAACCCCTTTTGTTCATCCTACGGTGATGATGCGTAGTACAAGTATAAAAAAAGTTGGAGGATATACGGTAAATTCGCTAACGACAAGAGCAGAAGATTATGATTTGTGGTGTAAATTATGTGAAAGTGGAGAAAAGTTATCTGTTTTACAGCAGAAATTGTTTTATTACCGTGAAGATAATAATATTTCAAAAAGGAAAATTCGTTATCGTTTACAGGAAATTCAACTAAAAGGAAAATGGATATATAAAACGAAAATGCCAATATATTATTATTTATATGCAATTAAACCGTTGCTGATTGGATTGATTCCATTAAAAATATACAAGATTTTACATCAGAAGCGTTTTGAAAAAGTATAAGGCTTTGAATAAAATTGAAGTAAATTGGCGGAGTATTTATATGATGATAATAGAATTGAATAAATGTCTGTGGATTAAAAAAGTACATAATGTTTTTAACCCTGACTGGTTTAAATCAATTTGCTTATTTGTGAGTATTTTGGGTTGTATTCCAATATTTTCAAATTTGGTTACACCATTTTTAAAATTCTTCCATGTATATGCAGTGGTGGTTGTGCTCTTTGATTTGTTTGGAGAACGGAGGATAATTCGTAATAAAGGGCGTTGTCTGCTATTGATGTTGCTTGTGTTCTATGCTGTCACATTACTGTGCAATCCAAGTTTAATTACACTGTCAGGGCTGTCTGACTTTGGTTATGTGTTGATTGCGTTGGCCGTAGTTTATTCTTATGGAGAGAAAAGCCAGAGAAATGACAGGATTGGCGGGAATGTGATTTGTGTAATATTATCTCTGTTGAATTTTGTGGGCATCTGGATGTTTTTTACAAAGTTTTTTGTCTATTATGCGCCAACAGGATCGTTTATTGGAATGTATGTACATGAAAACCGGTTGTGTGGTGTATGGGGGAATCCTGCTGTTCAGGGAATGATATCTTTTATTGGGCTTTGTTTGAGTGGGATCTTGTTTTTTGATTATAAGGGAAAACGTAGAAGTATATACATTATGTTTGGCGGTATCAGTTTTATTACAATGTTGCTGGCGAATGCCCGGACAGCTATATATTGTTTTGTATGTATTTGTACTGTGTTTACTTTTCTTTATCTTATTAAGCGTAAAAGTGGTACAAAGCAGTTGGTATGTACAATAGGAATTTCTCTGACAGTAATGGTAATAGTTTTTTATGGGTGTCAATTTATTCAACACGGAATTTCGCTTATGGATGTACGATATGATTATTATCTGTGTAACATTGATGAAAGTACTGCCAGTATGCGGTTAGATGCTCAGAAGAAACAGAGTAATATTGGTACAAAAAAATATAATCAGACCAATGATCAAAGCACGAATATGCAACTGAATGAACAGAGGGAACAAAATGATAGCAGCACAGAAAAGCGTAATCAGAAAAACGAAAATAAATATTCCCAGATGACAATCGGACGTGAGTCTAAAGATTTGAATGGTCGGGGGGATTTGTGGAAAGTTGGTGTCGAATTAGTGATGAGAAAGCCACTATTTGGACACGGACTTAATAATCTGGATGATAGTTTGTTAGAACTGGGATATAGTCCTTTGAATATTGATGGAAACCTCCATAATGTCTATCTGGATGTGCTTGTAGCTTATGGATTTACTGGATTTGGGTGCTTGGTAGTCTTCCTGTTGGTCCTGTTGGGAAATGTTAAAAAATACTTTAAATATCATACAAGAGAAGACTGGGAACAAGGGGCGATACGGACTGCAGCAATATTGGGATTTTTGCTCTATGCAATGGTGGATTCCAGTCCTATGTTCTCTATGTACCCTACGGCAATTGCTTTTTGGTATATCCTTTCCGAACTTGCAGATCTGACGGAGCAGGGCAATAAGTGTTCAGGACATTACCGACCAGAATTGCTTGCACTTTTAGAAGAAAAATGGATCTTGAAGCGAAACGAAAAAAGTATCTGCTTTGTGAATGATTCTCTCGGAGGTGGGGGTGCGGAACAAATCTTACTGAATGTGGCTAATGCTATGGTTGAAAAGGGATATTCTGTTACCATTTTAACTCTTTGGTCAGGGGATATCTTGGAAGCTCGATTAGATTCTAGAGTGACGCTAAAGACAATAGATCCCTTTGATTGTTTTTTGTTAAAACGCATGCAACATTGGCTTAATCGTCATTACATGCCAAAGAGATTGTATAACTTTTTATTTTTGGATTATCGATATGAATATACAGTAGCATTTTTAGAAGGACTTTCTACTATATTGGTGGCAAATACTAAAGTAAGAAAGGGAGATATCAAATATGCATGGGTACATATAGATTTAAAAGAACAAAATTGGGTGCTGCCGTATTATTCATCAAAAAGAGCGCAGGTGGCGTCTTATCAAACATTTCGCCGGATTTTTTGTGTTAGCAATGAGGTGCGGCAAGCATTTGTGGACGTCATTGGCTATGAAGATAAGGTAGTTACTCAAATCAATTTATTGGATACTCATCGAGTACAGCAGTTGGGAAAAGAACTTTGTTTGATGGATCGACCGAAAGGTTTGTTATTGTGTGCAGTTGGTCGTTTGAATCATCAGAAAGGATTTGATCGGTTGATTTCTGTGATACACAGACTTCTAAAAGCCGGAGTTAATTGTACTCTTTGGATTATGGGAGAAGGTGCTTATCGTGTTGTGTTAGAACGACAAATTGAAGAATTGAATCTGGTTGAATATGTGAAATTGTTGGGTTTTTGTAAAAACCCGTATTGTTACTGCATGCAGGCTGATGTGTTTGTTTCATCATCTTATGCAGAAGGATATAGTACAGTCATTACAGAAAATCTTTTGTTGGGTAAGCCGATTGTGTCTACCCTTTGCGCAGGTGTTCAAGAGCAGCTTGGAGACAGTGAGTTTGGTCTTGTTGTGGAAAATACAGAAGAGGCGCTTTTTGAAGGCGTAAAAAAAATATTGACGGATAAAAATCTGCGAGACTATTATGAGGAAAAAGCATTGGAGAGAAGCCAAAATATTTCTTATGACGTGATTTTAGAGCAATATATAAAGATTTTTTCTTTAAAGGGAGAATTACGATGAAAGTATCTGTGATTATCTGTGTGTATAATGCTGAGTCGACCATTGCACGAACTATAGAATCAATTTTGAATCAGACATATCAAAATCTTGAGATAATTATAATTAATGATGGATCTGTAGATGGTACACAACAAATTGTTGAACAGTATATTGTGAAATATCCGAAGAATATTGTGATGAAGTCTATCCCAAATGGAGGGCTTGCCAACGCGAGAAACCATGGACTTACTTTATGTTCTGGTGAACTTTATATCAATCTGGATGCCGATGATTATTTGGAACCTGATACTTTTGAAAAGGCGATAGCAGTGTTGGAATGCGATTCGCAAATTGATATTTGTTTCTATGGTTATAAGTCATTTGATGAAAATGGAAAATTTTTTGATTCCTATTTGAAGACAAAGCAATATCCAGCGTATTTTGTGACTGGAGTGAAGGCATTTCAATTAAGAATGAGACGGCATATTTGGATTTGTCAGGGAAATGCCATATATCGGACTGAATTGATTCGGAAGAATGGGATTATCAATCATCCAGGAATGAATCAAGGTGAAGATATGTATTTTATTAGCCGTTGTTTATTGGCGGCAAAAAAAGTTGCATATTTTCAAGGAGATAACTTTTGCTGTATGGTACGTGATGATTCAATGAATCATACCCAATTTAACACAAGCTTTTTCCAAGCACTGGAATTATTAAAATTATTAGAAATTGATGTACGGCGGGATTATCCAGAGCAACTCGATGAAATACTTCCATATATCTGGACAGAACGAATTATACAAGATTTAGCTATTATCAAGCGGATGGCACGATGCTTTACTTTTCGGGAGTATTTAAAACAGATTAAAGCTATTACTAAAGAACTTGAGGACATCGATAAGATGGTTGTATGGCAGCAGTTGAATTGGTTGAAAAAAATGGAAGTTTCAATTTTTCGACATTCTTGTGCAGGTTACTATTATTTGGTAAAGGCTTATGATATATGGGGTAAAAAAGGATAATGTATGGGAAATAACAAATATTACTATTTGGTAAAGAATATCGGTGTGCTGACACTGAGTAACTTTGCATCAAAAATACTAAGTTTTTTTCTAATACCTTTATATACAAATATTCTGACTGCTAGTGAATATGGTGTCTACGATATGGTTAGCACTACAGTTTTGTTGTTGATTCCTATCCTTACGTTTAATATTGAAGAACCCGTGATGCGGTTTGCAATGGAACGGGGGGTGGATCGTAGTCATGTATTTACTATTGGGATAGAGTATTTGATGAAAAGTTATATTATTGTATTGACAGTGTTAATATTGAACAAGTTATTCAGAATTGTACCGCTCACAAATAGCCAAATGATATTCTTTTTTCTTTTCTATGTGGTAAATGCTTTGTCTGGGATTGTGTTTTGTTTTGCAAGAGGTTTGGGAATGATGACCGATGTGGCAATCTCCAGTATTATTACAACAGTGATAGTTATTGTATCGAACATTGTGTGTTTGGTATATTTATCCTTAGGATTGACGGGGTATTTTATAGCTACTATACTGGGAACTCTGATTCAAAGTATTTATCTACTGGTCAGGATTCGATATTGGGAGTTTTATCGTCCGCGGGAGAGAGATATTCAGTTAAAACAGGAAATGTTATCTTATGGAAAGCCAATGATTGCCAACAGTGTTTCATGGTGGATTAATAGTATGTCTGACCGTTATGTGGTGGTATGGTTTTGTGGAATTGCTGAAAATGGGATATATTCCGTTGCATCTAAGATTCCGCTGATTTTAAATATTCTTCAATCCATATTTAATCAGGCATGGGTGCTTTCAGCTGTACAAGAGTATGATGAGGAGGACGGAGAGGGTTTTTTTTCAAATGTATATAACCAGTACAGTGCTTTAATGGTCATTATGTGTTCAGTTTTGATTGTGGCGGATCGACCATTGGCTAAATTTTTATATGCAAAAGAGTTTTATGTAGCATGGAGATATGTACCGTTTTTATTGATTGCTATTGTATTTGGTGCAATGTCTGGTTATTTAGGTGGAATATTTTCGGCTGTGAAACAAGCAAAAAGTTCTGCGAGATCCACAATGATCGGTGCAGCTGCCAATATTGTATTGAATGTTTTGTTAGTTCCTCTTTTTGGAGCTTTAGGTGCAGCGATTGCCACAGCCGTAGCTTATTTGATTGTCTGGATCATACGGATTTATTATGCACAAAAATATATGAAATTGGAAATTCATATCAAACGAGATGGCATAGCGTATTTTATATTGCTGGTACAGAGTTTTTTTGTTTTAGCGTTTGAAGAAAATAATGTAGCGATTTATGCAGTGTTAAGCATATTATTGGTTGGAATTATTATTTTATATCATAAGGTGTTGGCAGGTGTTTTTGAGGTTATATGGATTCGATTAAGAAAAAGTGAATGAAAGAGATATATTGAGATATTCGACAATATTTTAAAATGTGATATAAAGAAGGTTCAAGAAGAGGGATATTATGTTAAGTAGTTTGAGATGATTAATTTATCATTTGAAATTGATGGAATATGTAACATATTATGAATAATAGTTTGGGAGGATAATTATGAATTTCGCAGTTACAGCATTTTTTGGAGCAGGTTCTTCTGCTGTGATTGATTTGTTGGAAGAGTATTCCTGCAATTTTTCAGGGTTTAGTGAAGCTCGATTATACGAACACACCGCATTTTATACACCAGGTGGCTTGTTTGATCTTGAAGATAAATTGATTTTCGGAAATGATATCCATCGTTCTGATGAAGCGCTTTTGACATTTAAACAAGAAATAAAAAGGCTCAATGACAATAATTTTGGTTGGTTTGGATCATATAAGGATTTGTTTTCTGAAAAATTTGAAAAAATTGTTGAATCCTTTTTGGATGAGTTGCCAACTTATGAGATTCCGAGTACATATTATGGAAGGTATAAATGTGTAAAATTCTCTTTCATAAAACTTGTTATACAATTAGGAGCTAGACTTATACAACATAGAAAAATTTACAAATGGGGAAGGTTATATGTAATAAGACCAAAAGAAAAAAGGATGTGTGTGTGTTTTCCAAGTAAAGAAGAATTTTATTCTGCGGGGAAGAAGTTTGTTTCAGCGTATATGAAATTATTTGAGGATAATATTCATGAAAATGTCATTTTTGATAGATTAGTATTGTGTCATAATTTACATCGAATTGCTAATTATTTTGATGAAAAATTTAGAGTAATTGTGGTTCGTCGTGATATAAGAGATATATACATTTTAAATAAGTATTTGTGGCCCAAAATGCATTGTAGTAGAATGTATCCTACAGATTTAAATGAGTTTATTGACTATTGGATACATATGAATCAGAATATTATTCACACACAGGATTCCAGAATTTTGAATATATGGTTTGAAGACCTTATATATAATTATGAAGATACTGTTCGAACAATCGAAGTGCATTGTGGATTAAAGGAATTTGAACATACAGAAATGTATAAATTTTTCCAACCAGAAAGATCAATTAATAATACACAGGTATTTATAGGACATCCTGAATGGGAGAATGAAATTAATATTCTGGAACAGGAATTATCGGAATATTTATACCCATTTCCATTTGAACATATAGCTGATGGATCAAAAATGTTTGATGATTCTAGATGATTTATAAAATAGTATTTAATTGAATCTGATAAAAAGGAAATTTGGCTTGTAAAACAAGCAGATAATTAATGAGGTGTTTATGAAGAAAGTATATACATGTTTTTGTACAGATATTATTCATGAAGGACATATAAATATTCTTAATGAAGCGAAAAGATTAGGAGAGGTTATAGTAGGTGTACTTTGTGATTCAGAGATGATCCGTTATAATCGCTTTCCGGTTAAAACAACAGAAGAGCGTGTTAAGATGATTGAAAATTTAGAAGATATTTCAGAGGTTGTTGTTCAGAAAAGTATAATGTATGATGATGTTATAAAATCACTTCGACCAAATTACATTATACACGGTGATAATTGGAATGAACCAGGAATGAAAGAAATTAGAAATAATATATTAGATCTTCTCTCAAAGTATGGCGGTAAGTTGATTGAGATTCCATACACGATAAATCCTGTTATACAGAAGATTGATAAGCAAATGCAGGAAAAACTGGCTATGCCGGATTTTAGAAGAGGAAGACTGAAAAAATTGATCAATCTACTTCCTATTGTGAAAACAATTGAAGTACACAGTGGTTTAACTGGTCTTATAGCAGAAAAGACAATAGTTGCAGAAGGTGAAATAATTGACCAGTTTGATGCGATGTGGATTTCTTCCTTATGTGATTCAACAGATAAAGGGAAACCAGATATTGAGCTTATAGATATGACTTATTACTACAAAACCAATTATTTTTGATGGGGATACAGGTGGGTTAACAGAACATTTTGTGTATACGGTTAGATCACTTGAACGTATGGGCGTTTCAGCAATCATTATCGAGGATAAAACGGGTCTTAAAAAGAATAGTTTATTTGGGACAGAAGTGGAACAAACACAAGATTCAGTAGAAAATTTTAGTGAAAAAATTGCTGCTGGAAAGAAAGCTCAATTATCAGAAGACTTTATGATTATTGCTCGTGTTGAATCGCTTATACTTGAACGTGGAATGGAGGATGCATTATTTCGTGCATTTGCATTTCGCGACGCAGGTGCAGATGGAATTATGATTCATAGTCGAAAAAAAGATCCAGCAGAAATATTGGAATTTTGTGATAGATTTAGAAAAGAAGATAAAAAAACACCTTTGATTGTTGTACCAACTTCATATAGCTCAGTTACAGAAGATAAACTGGTGCAACATGGAGTAAATGTAGTTATATATGCAAATCAATTAATGCGAGCTGCTGTTCCGGCAATGCAAGCTACAGCAAAAGAAATTCTCAGATGTCACAGGGCACAGGAAGCAGATGAATATTTAATGCCATTTAAAGATATTATAACATTGATTGATAAAATTTAGTGGAGGATAGTATGTCATTATATGCGGTTTTGTCAGACATACATGGTAATTTGTATGCTCTGGAAAAAATATATAAGGATATGAAGAGTTTTGAAATACGTGGGGTTATTTTGCTGGGAGATTTAATTGATTATGGTATGCAGTCAAATGAAGTGGTAAATTTTCTTGAGAATAGATTTGATTATAAAATAGTGTGCAGTATTTGGGGGAATCACGAACGAGCAATTATGACTTCTGATTTTACAAATTTTTCATCGAGTCGAGGAATAGATTCAGCAAGATATACAGCGTCAATATTAAATGAGAAAACAAAAAGATATCTTGATACGTCATTGAGGCATGAGGGGGTTTTTGAGTTTTTTTTGAATGAAAAGAGTTGTTTGGCTGTACATGGATCATTAGAGAATAGTTATTGGAAATCAATTTTTCCAGATGATGTATGTGGAGATTATTCAAAATATGATATTGTTTTTTCTGGTCATTCACATTACTCGCATGTTTTTACTAAGTTTTACGATTCAGATAATATAAAAATGAGGAATAAGCATGCGGTTAAGTTTATCAATCCAGGATCTGTGGGACAGCCAAGAAATCATCATTCGCAAGCTCAATATGCGCTTATAGATATAGATACACTATCGGTTAGTTTAAGATCAATTTCTTATGAAGTGGATAAAGCGATGTCTCTATATAGAGGGGACATTGATAATTTTTATCGTGACAGATTAAAGAACGGTGTTTAAAATTAGATAAATATTAGGTGGGGTGAAGATGAAGACATTATATGCAGTAAGTGGTGTTACAGGAATGACTGGAAGTGAGTTGGTTAATCAGATTCTTGTGGATAAAGAAAGCGAAAATTGTATTTTGGGATTTGATAATTTCTACGCGTCGTCCATTGAAACAGTCAAAGAGCAATTAGATGATCCTCGTTTTACATTTTTTGAATATGACTTAAATAATTATGAACAAATGAAAAAATTTATAGAAGATGAAAAAATCACTTGCCCAAGTTGTGGAGCGCATAATTTTACAGATATCAGACAATTTAATTTAATGTTTAAAACATTTAAAAATAATGTGAAGAAAATCATGAAAGATTTTGATGAGGTTGTCTATATTAATTGTGCAGCTGTGGTTCATACAGAACATTTTTATCATGTATATGAAACCTATGAGACAAATGTCGTAGGAATGAAACATTTTTTAGAACAGGCAATAGAAGTGGGTGCTGAAAAATTTATTAATTGTTCTACGTCAGAAGTATATTCCATGAATTCATGGAATGAAAAGGGAGGCGTGAAAGAAAGTGAATATATTACTATGGCAATTGCAGAACATAGTCAGAGGACGAGCTATGCAACGGGAAAACTTTTGACAGAATTTTTCCTAAAGGATGTGGTTGACTCTGGAAAAATAAAAGGGTGTTCTATCCGATTTGCAAATGTATATAGTAAAAACGAAAGATATCCAAAACATATTATTCCATTTATTATAAGTAGTTTGAGAAACAATGGAAAAGTAACACTTCTTGAAAATAGTAAAAAGAATCGAAGGACATTTTTAAACAATTATGACAGTTGTAGTGCCGTACTAGCATTAGTCAATACTGATAATGCTCTCGACGGTACGATTTATAATGTTTCTACAGATGAAGAAATATCTATGATTGATCTTGTAAAATTGTGTGCTAAAAAGATGAAAATAGAAACACCATGTATTGAGTTCCAAGGATATAGAGAGTCAGATCCTGAAAGACGGCTTCTTTCAACAGAAAAAATTAGACTTAGAACAGGCTGGAAACCTGTGGTGGATTTAAATAAGGGGTTGGATGAATGTATTGGAAATTGCGAAATAGATGTAAGATAGTCTTTCGTTAAGATTTATTATTTTAAAACGTGAAAGTTGGAATGAAATATGAAAGTAGCAATTATTACTGTGGCAGGAATTTCTAGTAGATTTAACGAAGAAATTGAAAATGAAAATAAATGCTTGAAAGCAATTTATTCAGAGGGGAGTGTTGAAGATACACTTTTATATCATATATTAAATAAATGTATATATGCAGATCAGATTATAATAGTGGGTGGATATAAGTTTGAAGACTTACGAAAATATGTTGATTATAGAATTGAACAGGCATTGCGACAGAAGATTAAATTGATTTTTAATGAAAAATATAGAGAATTGAATTCGGGATATAGTCTATATTTAGGGTTACAAAAGGCATTTGAGTATTCGGATTTAGAAGAAGTTTTGTTTATTGAAGGGGATCTTGATATAGATAAAAAATCTTTTGCAAAAGTAGTGTGTGCGGAAACATCAGTTCTCACATATAACTACGATCCAATTTACGCAAATAAAGCTGTAATATTTTATAAAAAAGCGGATGGAAATTATAGATATTCTTTCAATTCTTCTCATGGATTGTTAAAAATAGAAGATGATTTTTCTGCACTTTTTAATTCTGGACAATGTTGGAAATTTCGAAATGTCAGAGCATTAAAAGAGTCCAATATGATTTTTGGTGATACGGATAAATCAGGAACAAATTTAGAAATTGTTCAAGAGTATATTAATCGTATTAAACAAAATGAAATAATGATTTTAGGATTAAAAAGATGGATTAATTGTAATACAAGAGAGGATTATAAAAAAATAAAGATATATTGGGAGGAAGAAAAATGAAGTCATTAAAAGAACGATTGCAAGTGGTTGAGAAGCATGTAAATGGTGGGAAAATTGTGATTATGATTATTGGTCTTGGAAGTGTTGGGACATATCTTCTGGATTATATTATTAGTAGAAATGATCCTAAAATTCAAGTTGTAGTAGTAGGAAGAGATCATGATAAGATTGAAAAAAATGTAAATATTGTTAAAATTGCTGGCATGATTCGTCAATTAAACAAATCCCAAATAGTAATTGAATCGGGAATTGATTTGAATATTATTGAATCGGTTAAAGAGGTTATAGAGAAATACAAACCGGATTTTATAGTGAATTCAAGTAGAGCTTATTCAGGACTAAAGTACGGAAGTATCTCATGGGAAAATGTTAGGGCGTATGGTATTTGGAGTCCTCTGGCTATCCGTTTAACTAAAAATATAATGGAAGCATGCGATATGGCGGATACAGATGCGATTGTTATAACTACGTCTTATCCAGATGCAACAATTGCATGGTTGAAAAGTGCTAATAAAGCATATCCGGATTTTGGATCAGGTAATTTGAATCATTTGATCCCACGAATAAAATATGCAGTCGCTAAGGTGCTTTGTGTTGATGATTTTTGGAATGTTGATGTTATGTTTGCAGCAGGACATTTTCATGATGTTTGTATTAGTAAAGAGGGACAAGCAGAAGGGGTGGAACTTCCACTAAAAGTATATTATAAAGGAGAAGAAAAGATTATTCCTCAAGATACAATTTTTTCTGCATGTAATATTTCGATGCCCGTGAATACGCAAAGGAATATGATGAATGCTTCTAGTAATTATCAAATTATTATGGCAATTATTGATACAATAAGAAGTAAAAATGATCAAAGGATATATACACCAGGTGCGTTTGGAAATATAGGAGGATATCCGGTTATGATAGGATATAAAAATGGAATGTTAGATGCCTGGATTGATGAGTCAGTATTTACGTTTGAAGAAATGGATAGAGCAAATCGAACGTCAATGAATTTAGATGGAATTGAAAATATAAGGGATGGGAAATTATATTATTCAGATGCACTGATTCAAAAAAGTATTAAAGCTTTTAGTGTAGAGTTGCCAAAGGTTGTTTCGTATGAAAATATAGAGGCGACAGCAGAGTTTATCATAAATCAGATTATAATTCCGCAATTGAATCAAAGTAAAAAATAATAGAACTTAGTAGGAAGTAAGTATAGAGTGTTGGGATATCTCATGAAGAATAGAAATATATTTTGTTTGGATTATATTAGTAAATCTGGAACGAATTGTTTTAGACAGGGATATAATTTAGTTGATTCTATTGATGAGGCGGATGGAGTATTGGTACGTTCATCGAATATGAGGGAAATGAATTTTCCGGCAAGACTTAAGGCTATTGTGCGTGTTGGAGCAGGAGTTAATAATATTCCATTAAAGCAATGTGCTGAGCAAGGGATTGTTGTGTTTAATACTCCGGGTGCAAATGCAAATTCGGTAAAAGAATTAGTGTTAGCAGCTCTTTTTCTTGCATCTAGAGATATCATTGGTGCAAATGAGTGGGTCAGAGCTAATTCAAGTAATATTGCTATTTCAAAAGAAAGTGAACGGATAAAAAGAGCATTTGTGGGGAATGAAATAAAGGGAAAAATATTAGGAATTATCGGGTTGGGTGCAATTGGAATGAAGGTTGCAGATGCTGCAATTGCATTAGGAATGGAAGTTTTGGGATATGATCCTTATATTTTGTCAAAGTCAGATTGGAATGCTAATCCATATATTTGTTATGTAGATGATATAAATTGTATATATGAAAAAAGTGATTTTATTACAATTCATACTCCTGTGACGGATCTAACGAAAGGTATAATCAATGAAGAAGCAATATTAAAAATGAAAGAAGGAGTTAATATTTTGAATTTTGCTCGGGATATTCTTGTAGATGAAAATGCGATGAAAAATGGATTAGAATCTGGAAAAGTTGCAAAATATATATCTGATTTCCCTAATCCATTGAATGCTTCATTGAAAAATGCAATTATATTACCTCATATTGGAGCTTCAACAATAGAAGCAGAAGATAATTGTGCTATTATGGCTGTTAAGCAGATGCAAGAGTATCTTGATTATGGAAATATTACTAATTCTGTTAATTATCCAATGATAGGAACAAATATTGATAAAATGAAAATGCATGTATTACTTCTTTATAAAAATGAATATAAAAATCTTTCTGATATTATGAAAATCTTCAAAAGTAATGATATCATTTTAGATGGTTTTGTCAGTAAAGAAAGAGAAGGATATGCATGCTTCATTTCAAATTTGGTTTATGAAATACCATCGAGTGTTATAGCGGAACTCTGCAAATTAGAAGGAGTTATTCGAGTAAGACAATTTATTATGTAGATTACTTTAGTAGAGTTTGAAGCATAAGGTATGAACCATAAAGGGAGGAAGCAAATGCAGATAGAAAAATTGATGGATGTTATAGGAGCAGATTTTTTTACGGGAGTACCAGATTCTCAGTTAAAACCTTTATGCGATTATTTGATGAGTATTTATGGTATTGATCCTAAGCATCATATGATTGCTGCAAATGAAGGAAATTGTACGGCACTAGCTGCTGGATATCACCTTGCAACCGGAAAAGTCCCTGTTGTGTATATGCAGAATTCAGGAGAAGGAAATATAATTAATCCGGTTGCATCACTGTTAAATGATAGAGTTTATGGAATACCGGTCATTTTTATAATAGGATGGCGTGGAGAACCAGGAATTCCAGATGAACCACAACATTTGTATCAAGGAGAAGTTACATTAAATTTACTTAAAGAGATGGATATTGAGACTTTTATTATAGATCAAAATACTATTTGTGAAGAAATAGAAATGACTATGAAGAGATTTAAATCAATTCTTTTGAAGGGAAAAGCGGTGGCTTTTGTTGTTAGAAAAGGGGCACTTACATATGCAAAAGAAGTAAAATATAAAAATAAAAATGTAATGATGCGTGAAGAAGTGATTAAACATATTGTTAAGGTTTCGGATAAAGATTTAATTGTATCTACAACGGGTAAAGCGAGTCGTGAGCTATATGAGATTCGTAGTGCTAATGGACAGAGTCATAAATACGATTTTTTGACTGTGGGTTCAATGGGACATTGTTCTTCTATTGCGTTGGGTGTAGCTTTGAACAGATCTGGAATTAAAGTTTGGTGTATAGACGGAGATGCATCAGTCCTTATGCATATGGGTTCATTGGCTGTAATGGGAGCAAACAAACCTTGCAACGTTATTCATATTATTATTAACAATGAAGCACATGAGACGGTTGGAGGAATGCCTACAGTTGCGAGTCAAATTGATTTTGCTGGAATTGCTAAAGCTTGTGGATATCCTAATGTGGTATGTGTTGATACATTCGAAGATTTGGATGTGGAATTAAAAAATGCCAAATTAAAAAATGAATTAAGTTTGATTGAAGTAAAATGTGCTATTGGCGCGAGAAAAGATCTCGGCAGACCTACAATGACTACATTTGAAAATAAACAGAATTTTATGAAATATTTGACTACTCTTTAAATCTTATAATAAGTAAACAATCTTTTATAATGCTAAAGGAACAATTTTATTTATATTGGCGACTTAGAAAAACAGACAGATGTGAAATATTATTTGATATTATTCGTAGAAAATAATATGTAGTTATACGCACTATACATACATAAGCAAAAAGGAAACGGAACAAGAACAAAAATATAACATAGATTATTGATGCAGAGTCAGGCGTGATCAAACGTGGCGTGAGAAATACTATCAGATATTAGAAAGAAATAAGAGCAAAGAAGAGGTGACTTTTGAAAATATTCTTTGCAATATCTATATTTCTACAGATATGACAGAAGCGTCTTTTGCCAGTAAGATGTTGGCAACGCTGAATCCAGATAAGTCGATTTGGGACAGCAGGGTCTTAAAATTCCTTGGACTGAAACCTGTGGGTAAAAGCGACAGCGACAGGCAGGATTCGATTATTGAGATTTACGGAAAGATAGAAGGCTGGTACAAAGAATATCTTAAGACGGCAGAAGCGAAGGAGAATATCAGAATATTTGACGAGATGTTACCCGGATATTCATGGCTCAGTGACACTAAGAAAATTGATTACATAATCTGGGGACAAAATATCTAAAGAAGAATACAGACAGAGAACAACAGGGGATGATTTGGCAGTTTGTCATTGAATCCCCTTTTTAAAATTGTTATACTATCTGATAAATAGTTTGGTTCTATTGATTTGCACGGCAAGGAGTGTGGCAAATATGTGTAAGCGTTTTAATACGGCGGGATTATGTTATCGTGAAGAACACTACATGGTAGATATGAAAGGCAGACTGGAAGAGACGAAGGCGTTGATTGGCAGGGGGGATACTTTGTGATCAACAGAGCGCGCCAATATGGCAAGACGACGATGCTGCATCTTCTGGCGGAGAAGTTATCTGCGGACTATGCCGTGTTTTCCATTAGTTTTGAAGGAATAGAGGATGGGACATATGAGACATAAGAATAAACAGATCGGAGTAAGAAGAATCCAATTAGGAGAGAAGCTACTCATAGAAGCTGTGGTTTAGTTGTTTTGCATATTGTTATTTGGGGAATATTTATGTATACTTTTAGTAATTCGAGGTGTTAATGAGGCGCCCATATGTAGGAGGAAGAAAAGATGGACAAAAAAGCAATGTATAAGCTAACCTATGGACTGTTTATCCTGACAGCAAGAGAAGGGGAGAAGGACAACGGCTGTATCGTGAATACGGTAACCCAGGTTACGACGGAGCCGAATAGGATCACGGTTGCCGTGAACAAGAAGAATTACACCCATGATATGATCCAGAGAACAGGATCTTTCAATGTCTCTGTCCTTACAGAGGATTCAAAGTTTGATACTTATAAGCACTGGGGATTCCAAAGCGGTGCGAATGTTGACAAGTTAGAAGAGATCGCATTCCAAAGAGCGGAGAATGGGATTGTATATATTGCGGAAGAATGCAATGCCTATATTTCTGCAAAGGTGATCTCTGCAACGGATCTTGGCACCCATACACTGTTTCTGGCAGAAGTAACGGATGCCGGTGTCTTGTCTGGCGGAGAGTCCGTGACTTACAGTTATTATCAGAAGAATATTAAGGCGGCGCCTAAGACAGATGGAAAGAAGAAGGGATTCGTCTGTACGGTGTGTGGATATGTCTACGAAGGAGATGTTCTGCCGGAAGACTTTATCTGTCCGCTATGCAAGCATCCTGCCAGTGATTTTAAGCCAATTGCAAGTGAATAACACGAAAGTGTTATTTGCGAGTGATCGTTGAATATCCATGTTCGCTTAACCCGCTGTTCACTTCTGTAAAATATGAGTTTGTATCGGCATATCAACTGATCAGGGATCATAAAGTGCCGAACAGTGTTTCGGATTATGAGGCGATTATCCGGCAGGCAGTCTGTTATGGGATGAGGGAAGAAGTGGTCCGGCAAGGCATTCGTTAATCGCAATGGCGCCGATTTTTGATACGGGCATTTCTCTGTTTTATAATAGTGAGATGATTCCGTCTGGTCAAAACCTGTTGGAGATTGCGGTGAGTTCATTTTGTAAGAGAGAAGTTGATATGCTTCGGTATGTTGAGCATATGGATCTGTTCTGCATGGATCTGCTTGAGGATTTCCCGCAGGAGGCAGGAGAAATGTTTGAGAAATATACGGATATGCCGGTTGAGCGTGCGGAAGCGATATCGCATACGATCGGGCAGAAGTTAGAATACCTGAGAGCATTTCGGCAAGGGAAAAAGATATGGAAAAGGAAGATGTATTGGTAAGGTGATCAGATGGGAAGCAGAAAGATTGAGGTATGGCAGGAGGGGAATCGGCTGATTATTGGAGATTCGCCGCAATTGGTTGTGGATCTTGACAGCCAGGAGAATTATATCCTGGCTGACGGGATGAAACAGCCGTATCTGAGAGAAGTGGCGCTTAGCCGGGACTTATTTAGAAGGAAAGCGGAGAAATGTCCTGGAAAGCGCGGTGAATTATTATTATGCTCAGGCATGCGAGATCGCGGAGGGGATGAAGATCGCCAGGGAGTACCGAAGGCAAAAAGGGTACGATAGATCATGACCGCTACCGATTTTTTAGCTCATGTTAATTTTTAAACATCTTATTAATATTAAAAGGTGGTAACACTACGCTATCTGTATCGGGTTGCGCTGTCAATAAAGTGAGCTCACTTCTGAGATAAGGCATCAAAATTGCCACAGCATTTTTATTTATTAAATTTCGAACCACATTATCATCCAATTCTTCTTGTGTCTCAACCGCAAAGAAACCAGATAAACTAATAACAATATCATTCATATTCGTCTTGTTTTGTTCCATTCAAAACAAGTGTTACTTTATATGTGCTGTTTTTATCCAAACCTATTTGTACTTGCAATTCAAATTCCAATTCTTTGTTATTCTTAAAACCTTTCCTATTAAATTCAATTCTATCAAATACCATTTTTTGCAATGTCAATGCACTATTAAAACTACTCATTTTTTCTCCTTTATGCTGCATCCGCATAATAATCATTATTCTCTGATTCTACTTTTATACTTAAGTCTTCTGACATTACACTAAAAGATTCATTATACACGGATTTATAATTTCGTAAGTAGGAAATAATCCGTACCTGTTTATAAATCTATTCATTTGGTAGAATA
>OFGR01001440.1_pt1 | contig 18978 bp, 43 predicted proteins | sample 1521811 | NCBI WGS metagenome assembly OFGR01 (sample SAMEA3504098, study PRJEB24116) | mouse gut metagenome | biome: mouse gut; feature: mouse-associated habitat; material: faeces | place: Denmark | collected 2011
GCTACGCCACATCCCCGGCCAGGGCGGTCAATAACAACACCGCCCCGGCCATCACCAGCAGCGCGACCAACGGGAGCGACCTGGGCGTTAAGAACGGCGGGTTCACCGTGTCCTACTCTGTCAGCGATGCGGATAATGACGCCGTGACCGTCACCGAAACGATTGACGGAGCGAAAAAGCGGGAGTTCTCCGCCACCCTGGGCGGCAGCAACAGTTTTGCCGTCACCGGCGAAACCTTCATGAAACTGCTGAACGGCAAGCACACCCTTTCCATCACCGCCAATGACGGGCAGGCCACCGCCTCCCATTCCGTGACCTTCACGAAGGAGGTCACCGGGGCATCTGTCACCCTGGGTGAGCCGATGACGGCAGACGCCCCGATCACGATCTGCGTTCTGTCCGTTATCGGCTTTGTGCCGGCTGACGCGCATTTCCCCGTGGAGGTTACAAACAACGCCCTGGACGATGCGCCGGTATGGGAGGACTGCACCAGCGAGGTCAAGACCGGGGCAAACCACATCTTCACCAATAAGACCTCCAGCAAGGGCGCTGCGTTCAACTTCCGCATTACTGCGGAGCGCGGGGCCAGCGGTGAGGGCGGCTACATCACATCTGTTCAAGGGGGGTTCCAGTAATGGGATTTGAGCGTTTGAGAGAGGACAGCGTTAAGGTGCTGTCCGAAAAGAGGGCCATCAAGGAACAGCGGGAAAACGCTGCTGCTATCGCGTTTGTGGTGCTGGCCGAAAATGGGCAGGTGGACGCCGTTACCGCCTCTGAACAGTCCGCCCTCTTTGCAGAGTGGGCGCCCGGAGTCAACTACACCGTGGGCAATCTCCGCCGGTATGACGGCATCCTGTACCGCTGCGTCCAGGCTCACAAGTCGCAGGAAGGGTGGGAGCCTGCTGCTGCCGCCTCCCTGTGGAGCGTCACCAGCGATCCCGCTGAGGAGTGGCCGGAGTGGTCGCAACCCATCGGGGCGCATGACGCCTATGGCGCCGGGGCCAAGGTCAGCCATTCCAAAAAGCACTGGGTAAGCGACACGGACGGGAACGTATGGGAACCCGGAATGTACGGCTGGACGGAGGTGGTGGAGTAATGCAGGACATTGTAACCGGCTTGCAGATCGCCCAGTAAGGCGACCTGCGCGAAATGGTCGCTCCCGTTATCGGGGGCGGCCTTCTGCGTTACTGAGAAACCCAAAATCGCTATCAAAACAGGAGGAAATGTAGTTGTGAACGTCCAAGAGCTTTTGGCTGGCGGGGGCGGTCTGCTTCTGGTCATGATGACCCTGGTACAGATCGCCCCCGTCAAAGTGAACCCCTGGTCCTGGATGGCAAGAGCCATCGGCCGGGCCATCAATGCCGAGGTCATCAAGAAACTGGATGCCCATATCACCATGGATGACCGGCGATGTGCTGATGGGCACCGGGCCCGTATCCTGCACTTCAACAATGAGCTGCTTCGGGACATCGACCACACCAAGGAGGAGTTCACCGAGGTGTTGGCTGAGATAGATGCCTATGAGCTGTATTGCCGAGAACACCCGGAGTACCCGAACAACCGGGCGGTCCTGGCGATTAAGAATATCCAGGAGGTCTACATGGAGCGGTTGAAGCTGCATGACTTCCTTCAGGAAAGCAGCGCAGCGAGGCAGGAGCAGTCGCCATGAAGATGATCCTGATTGCCGCCGGCGCCCTGGCGGTCGGCATCGCCCTGGGCGTCCTGTACTGCGAGTCCACCTACCGCCACCTGCGGAAGCGGCTGCGGGAGCTGAGGGCGGGCCAGGAGCGCCGCAACATCATCCGGTCGATTACGAGGTTCCTGTTCGTCACCGCACAGGTATTCGCCATCGTATGGGTGTCATGGTCGTATGCGATTGCCACCTACTCCACCATTGTGTTGGAGCAGCCGTTCCCCGCTGAGGAGCTTTCCGCAGAGGCCGTCAGAACCATCCTTGGCGTCGGAGCCCTGAAGGTGCTGGAGAACATCTTCGAGCACAATGACGGCAAAGTGTTCGGCCAGAGCCGGACTGAAGACGATCCGCCCGATGAGGGTGGGGAAGGAGGAGTCGGATAATGAACACAGAAGAGAGAATCTGGAGCTACCTGAAGGGCCAGGGCCTCACCGACGCTGGCGCCGCCGGCCTGATGGGGAACCTGTACGCAGAGAGCGGCCTCCGCCCGAACAACCTCCAGAACAGCTACGAGGGCAAGCTGGGCATGGCTGACGCTGAGTACACCGAGCTGGTGGATAAGGGCAGCTACGCCAACTTCGGCAACGACCGGGCCGGTTACGGCCTCGCCCAGTGGACATACCCGACCCGGAAGGCGGCCCTGTTGGCCTATGCCAAGGCCGCCGGGAAGAGCATCGGAGACCTGGAGATGCAGCTCGGTTTTCTGATGAAGGAGCTGTCCACCAGCTACAAGTCGGTGCTGAGCGTTCTGAAGACCGCCACCAGCGTCCGGGCGGCCTCCGACGCCGTTCTGCTCCAGTTCGAGCGTCCGGCGGATCAGAGCGAGACAGCGAAGGCCCGGCGGGCCAGCTACGGCCAGAAGTATTTCGACAAGTATGCGAAGAAAGGAAGTGGCAGCACCATGGGATTCTCCAACAGCCCCCTGGCTACCGTGAGGATGATTTCTCCGAATCGGACGGCGAACCGGAACCACGTCATTGACACCATCACCATCCACTGTTTTGTCGGGCAGGTGACCGCCAAGCGTGGGTGTGAGGTGTTCCAGCCCGACGACAAGGAGGCGTCCTGCAACTACGTTGTGGGCTACGACGGCTCCATCGGCCTGTGTGTCGAGGAGAAAGACCGCTCCTGGTGTACCGGTGGTTACAAGACCGTGAACGGAGTAAAGACCCCCATCCGCGTCAATGGCATCTCCGGCAAGTCCAATGACTACCAGGCCGTGACCATCGAGGTCGCCAGCGACACCACGCACCCCTACGCCATCACCGACAAGGCTATGGCCGCCCTGATTGAGCTGTGCGCCGACATCTGCCGGCGGAACGGCATCAAGAAGCTGCTGTGGAAGGGGGACAAGAATCTGGTGGGCAAGGTGGACCAGCAAAACCTCACCGTCCACCGCTGGTTCGCCAACAAAGCCTGTCCTGGGGACTACATCTACCAGCGGCTCGGCGACATCGCCACAAAGGTGAACGTCAAGCTGGGGACCTCTGCTACGTCCCCGGCCCCCGCCGCTCCGGTAAGCAAGGTCCCGTACAAGGTCCGCATCACCGCCACCGACCTGCGTATCCGCAAAGGTCCCGGCACCAACAACGCAATCGTCAGCGTCATTAAGCCCGGTGCCTACACCATCGTCAGCGAGGCCACCGGCGAGGGCGCTACCCTCTGGGGCAAGCTGAAGTCTGGTGTTGGCTGGGTGTCCCTGGACTACTGCAAAAAGATTTGAGGAGGAAGAAATCATGGAAGCTATCATTCAGAACATCCCCGCTGTCATCTCCATCATCCTGCCCGTGGTGCTGGCCCTCGTGATCGTCACGAACATCATCGTCGATGTTCTGAAGGGCCTGACCTGGAAGAAGCTGCCCACCAACGTCCTGGCGTTCCTCGTCGCCATGGCCGTGACGCTGCTGGCCTTCTTCGCCATGTGCCAGATCGCCGGCGTCCAGGTCACATGGTACATGGTGGTCGGCGCCATTGTCCTGGGCTTCTTCGTCTGCTTCGCCGCTATGTATGGGTTCGATAAGCTGAAGCAGACTATGGAGCAGTTCAACACCATCCGGCAGAATAAATGACACCTGCGCCCCTTGGCCTTCGGGCTGGGGGGCGCTTTTTTCGTTTCTGGGATAATCGCTGTATCCCGGAAGCTAAACTGCATCCTGTTTTGGAGCATTTGCTAACATCCAACTTTTTTGAAGTAAACCAGTTAAATTTTGCAGAAATCGTATGCTTTTCCAACGGGAAAAACTGGGAAATCGACGTTAAGCCGCCTACCCATATACTTATACCCCTGAAAGTAACCGTAGCTCAAAAGGCTTCTAAATGAGTTTTAAGGCAGTCCCCCCAGAACGGACAAAAAAGGGCGGTATTTCCGTCCATCACGGACGCCCATCGGTCCGCCTGGAACAAGACATCCCCCTCTCCGGTCAGCAATCGCCGGGGAGGGGGATTTTTTTCGTTTTGCCGCCTCTACACCAACCAAAAGGCCAAAAGCCCTCTATTATTGAAATACAGCCGTGAAAAACCGTCCTATGGGTCCCGGCCAACAAACTACCCTACCAAAGGCAAACGTGTCCCAGGTGGCCTTAAAACGGCCTCTACGGGCACCTGTTACCTATATAATTACGTTGACGTAGATAATGAAAAATTTTTTACGAAATCGTAAAAATAACGCTGGACAAAGGATTTGCCCCTGTGGTACACTTTAATCATGAAACAACCAAAAACCTACGGAACCGTAGAAAATCTAATGCCGGGAGGAAATGAATATGAAAACCCCGAACATCGCCGTCAACCGCCGCTGGTCCGGTATGAGCGTCCGCCAGACCTGCATCAAGCACGACCTCTACACCTGTGGGGACAACGAGGACTACGAGCATATGCTCAACTGGGTGGAACGCCTCTACCCGAACACCGAGAACCTGTACTTCATCGCCGAGGACATCCAGAAGCACAGCAAGGACCAGACCATCACGAACGTCATGTACCTGCTGGAGAAGGACGCCGTGACCACCACCTTCGAGATCGACGGCCGGGATGACATCTGAGCCCACGGAACAGAAAGGAGACAACAGTAATGAAAGAGCAAATCGAGAGCCGGATTGAGAACCTGAAGAAGACCCTGAGCTGGAAAGAGGATGAGCTGGAGCAGAGCCGGTTGGGTCTCGTTGAGAGGGCCAGCAAATGCTCCGCCGCAGAGATTGCCCACGGCTGGTTGGAGAGCGACATCGACACCATCGGCCGGGAGTTCGAGGAGGTCAAGAGCCTCCGTGACCAGATTGCCCTACTGGAATACATCCTGAAGAATGATAAGTAAGCCGAAACGGGCTACGGCCCGTCGCCGGGAACTGCCCCACCCGGCCTGATGATGGCAGGGCAAAGGAGGAAGCAACATGACGAGGATGTACTGCCCGTATTGCGGCAAGCTGCTGGAAGAGGGCTGTGAGTGCGAGCGTCTCGTAGCCGAGGATTACGAGGCCATGGTAGAAGAGCTGGAGGAACGTCAGCTCCGTACCGCATACCAGCAGGATTTGATTGACCTGTACCGCTTCGAGCGGTGAGCGAGAAAGGAGAATCGTGATGAACAAGCAGTTCACCTACAATCCGGTGGTCCTGGTCGAGATGGCGCAGGAATATTTGGAGGCGGAACGTAGCTACCGTGACTTCGTCGCCCAGCACAAGAACCAGTACGGCAGCCTCGTTCTGGGCTCCACCGATGACAGGGTTAGCTACTGGGTCAAGGATAAGGAAAGTTCCTGTACCGGCTCGGCCCTCAGTACCGCTTGCCGGCTCGTCGGCGCCGATGTGAACACCGTCATCGCAACGGCGAAGGCCATGAACCGCTTTGAGAAGCGGGAACGCTGGCAGGTCTGCGCTCACCTTCCCACTGGCTGGTGTTCACGGTGCGGTGAGTATGGCGAGGATCGGGTTCGGCGCTTCTTCGCTTCCAGGGAGTGGGACGCCGATTACTTCCAAAGCACCGGCCGTCGCCACCCCTGGGCGGCCTGAGCCCACCCCCCAATTTCTGCGCCCAAATCCTACGAGAACGAAGATTTGAAAAATATTTTTTCAAAATCGTAATTTTTCGATTGACGCTCGAAGTATCCCGGTGGTACACTATCATCATCAAACAAAACAAATCCTACGAAGTGGTAGGAAGATGACAGGCCGATGAGCCGGGAGGTAATTGACATGATGGAAAAGCTGGAGCGGCTGGATAGCTGGTACGGAAGACTGAGCGACATCACTGAGGAGCTGACCGAGATGGGCTTCGACGTGCTGGAAGCCAACGCCGAGTGCATCGACGTAGCCTTCGAGGAGGACGGAGACGATGTTCACGTCGTCATCTACCTGGGCGGAACGCAGAACACCATCACCATCAACGGATTTGAAGAAGTTTACAGGGGGTAAGAGAAATGAACGGTATTTATGAGATGAAGGGCATTACCGAGGAAATGACTGATTTGGAACAGGCCGACAAGTTCTGGTCCAATGCAAGGGAGCGGGTAATGCTTATCGCTGAGGCCAACTGCTTCCCCCTCTCCCTTGAAGAGCACGACGATTCGTTCCTGTATGACCTGTACGACAACGGCGACTACATCCCCACCGGCGAGGAAATCACCACGGCCATCAGGGAGTACCTGGACCTCTGCTGAACCCACCTGACGAGAACCGGGAGGCACCCGGTCGAAACTGCGGAGCTCCTGGAACACCGGGAGCAAGCTGGACAGCCCGCAGTCGTGGGAAGCCACAGGAAGGAGATGAGGTACATGACACCGGATATGGCAGAAGAGGCGGCGGTGGCCCTTGCTATCCTGGCCGGGTATCTGCTCATCTTGGGCATTGGATGCCTTGTCGCCGACTTCGTATTCCCGCATATCCCGTTTATCAACCGGTTTTTGGATAGCCTCCCTGACTGGGAGGACGAAGACTGAAAGGAGGGAGAATATGAGCGTTGATATTCCGGCCAGTGGCCTTCCAAACAGGCAGTCCCTCAAAGAGTTCCTTGACAGCCATGAGTACAGCCTTGCGCTGAATGGGACTTCTGAAGCGAGGCGGGGTGGTAAAACCCTGATATTCCTTTATTGCGACCAAGAATCCTATGGCGACAGGAGCTACTACTTCTGCAAAGAGGACGGCAAGGTCTATTCGGACTACTTCAGCATCGGAGATTAGGAGGCGACGATATGGCAATCGGATACGGAAGGGCTCGCAACCTGATGAGGCAGCTCGGATGGAATATGCGGGTCACTACGATTTGCGACAGCGTGGATAAAATCGTGCTGTTCCACCCGTTACAGGACCGTGAGTACACTGTCCGGCTGGATAGTGGTAGGAAGCTGATGCGGGAGTGTGTCATGCAGCATCGGATTGACAGCATGACGGCCATTCTGGAGTACAACAGGACGGAGGCCGAGGTGGAGAAGCCCCAGTGGTACGCCATTACCAGATGGGCGCCGGAGGATGTTATAGCCGCCGCCGAGGAACAGGATGTGACCCTCACCGAGGAACAGGCAGCCGCATGGTTGCGGCGTAATGAACGCAAGTTCCAAGACCTGCTGGTTGCGGCCGGCAACGAAATTTTGTCCAACATGGACTTCGGGGAGGGAGAATGATGGGACGGGGTAATGTCTGCGTCGCCGGCCCCCACGAGGGCCTGTACTACATCGACAACGACCACTTCCATGTGTACCGCCGGGATGAGCCGGGGGTCGAGTATCCCGAGACCCGGCTCATGGGCGACCTCAGCTATGATGAGCTGACCGGAAACGAATGGCTCTACGACGAGTGGGGAACCGGCGAGGAAGAGGACGACATCCTGGAGTGCTTCATCAGCAGCTTCGTCAGGATGTTCCCCAGCTTTGAGAGGCCGATGCTCGATAAATGGCTTACGGAGCCCGGATTTGGCGGACGGTCCCGCCGGGTCATCCTGGAAAGCAAGCTGTTCTACATCGCCGTCGAGGACAACGAGTGGTCGCTGGCTGTGGAGCTGCTCCAGAAAGAAGACCCCTACGACGATCACCTCAGCGGGCTCCAGGGCCGTCACTACCTGAAGTACCTGGACGGCATGAAGAGGTGCCTCCTGGATCGTCTCCCCAGCATTGGGACCCGCAAGGGAGCTTGGATGTCTGGCACCATTACCAGGGAGGAGGTGAGCTGAGTGAAGTACCGTGTTCGCATTAGCGAGCTCCGCTACGGGGACGTGGTGGTTGAGGCCGACAGCGAAGAGGAGGCCAAGACCATCGCCACCGGAAAAGAAATCGACTTCTTCGACGCAGAAATCACCGATATGACAGTAGAAAGGATGGACTGATATGGCATACGAAGTTCATGACGGATACCAGAAATTCCGGGATACCGAGCCCCTCATCCTGGAACCCGAAGACTGGTCCTTTGACGAGTGGGCAACCATCTGTAAGCTCTGCGGTCTCCCGACGGGGCAGACAGAACGCATCGTTCTCCACGCCAGCGAGATGGAGTGCTTCGTGGACCTCAGCAAGAAAGCCGTGGACGGCGAGCGGACGTACATCGTTACCGAGGTGTGCCCCCACTGTGAGAGCGAGGTCGAGATGCGGTGGAACACAGATACGATGGGCTTCAAGGCGTTCTGTCCCGTCTGCGGAGAGCGGCTTATGCTCTGCGACGAGTGTCGGCACACTGAGGAGCCTACCCCCTGCGACTACGACAGCAAGACCGATACCTGCCACCGGATGAAGAAGGAGGATGGTTGATATGAGCAAGAAGAGGTTCACCGTCCGGCCTCAGATTGAGGTCAACCTGACCCAGCAGGACATCGACGACATCATGGTTACGGCCCTGGAGGGAGGCATCAACTACTGGTGCCGCAAGGCCGAGGTGTTGGGTGAGTATCTGGGCGAGACCGCCAGCGATCAGATTTCCCGTGGAGGCATCCTCATCCTGCATGACGCCGAGAGCGCCCAGACATGGGAGTTGACACTGGGCAAGTTCCTGAATGGTGTGAAGCTCTACTTCGAGCAGGGCTGCCATGTTCAGGTCGAGGACAATGCCATCGACACCTGCGACATCGACGCCGGCGATGCCGACTGCATCATCCAACTTGCCATCTTCGAGGAGGTGGTGTTCGGATGAGTGGGTGTAAGAAACAGGCTATTGAGGTCATCGACCGGCTCCACTCTGAGAGCCGCCTCGAATACCCCGATTACTGCACCATCCACGATGGCCTGGATGAAATCGACACCCTGCGAGACCGGGACGAGGAGCTGGAGGAGCTCTGGTCCCAGTTTTCCGACATCCCCATGAACCCGGAAACGGAGTGTATCGAGGCCCCGTTCATGGGCTGGGGGCCGGGCGTGGGCCGAGAAGAAATCTGGCACTGGTTCGATGAGCGGCATAGTAAAGGCGTTGTCTACCTGCTATACGGAACCATCCAGCAGTATGACGTCACAATGGAGAGATACTACAAATCTCTGTGCGATGACTGCGGAACATCCGACTGCGCCTACAATAGCGCCGGAGAGTGCCGGTATCCGCAAGTCTTCCACCGGGTCCCTATCATCACCGAGAGCGATGGTTGCATGAACTACATCAGAAGGGAGGGAGATGGATGAACAAGAGAAACAGATGGGAGGAACTTTTTGACGAGCTCCTCGACCTCATCGAGTTCCGGCTCATCAAGTACCCGGACGGGTGGGGATTGGTGGACCGACAGGGGGCTAACCTGGGGGACATCGAAAGCGACCGTTTCGATAGTTCCGTCACTCTCATCGACCGGCTGGAGGTCTATGTCCGGGACTACATCGTCTCGGACATCGAAGAGGATTGCGACTGCGGCGAGTATCACGACTGGTCTGAACTGCTGGAATTTGCCAAGGAAACCATGGCCCCGGAAGATTTAGAGCGGTATCACTTTGACCTGGAAATCCTGGACATGATATGCAATCACCCGTCGGAGGTCAACCTGGAAAACTGCTTCTTCGACAGGGAGGAGAGATGATATGGGCTACATGGGCGTCGGATATAGCGGCTACGAATACGAAACCTGCCCTCTCTGCGGGCAGGGTATGTGGAATGGCCGGTGCGAGAACCCGGACTGCGAGTACCACTGGTATCCGAAGGAAGATGAGGAGGATGAGTGATGGCCGAACACAAGTCTTTGACATTCTCCATCGAAGGAAAGATTATCACCGATGTTGCCAGAGAGCATTTTTACGTCAGAAACGACATGGCTAAGGCCCTGGACCTTCTCTGCGCTGGACTCCAGAGTGACCAGCTAAATGAGTACGAGCGGATGGCCTTAGCTCTCCGGGTCCTGGACGGAAAGGCCGAAATTCGAGGAACGTACCCTGGGGACAGCTATGGGCTCTACGACTTGGATGAACCGGATTGTCGGTTCAGTATCGCAGACCATATCGGTAAACTGGCTAAGAAGCTGGAAACTGCCGAGTCTGAGCTTCATGACTTACAGGTGAAATTCAGCCTTGTGGCGGAGGGCCTGTCCGATACGCAGAAGCGTGAGGCCAATAGTGCGTGGTTCTCGCTTGATTATGACCACAGAAGGCCAATTTTTGATGATGTCGAGCCTGTTCCGCTGATACCGGGCTTGACCTCCCAGCTTGACAGCTTCTTGGAGAGAATGACGGGGCCGGAGACCACCACGGATGACTATGGATGGCTGGAGCCGTCCGGCAAATTCCACAAAGTTCCGTTTGGGGAGCATCAGGGATGGGCGTGGAATAAGGCATTAGAGCTCGGATTTTCTGGGGAAGCATTTGACCGTGGCCTTGGAGGAGATGTCCTGCTTGAACATGGGTGGGTCCTTCTGGACAACCCCGGTCTGGGTCTTGCAAGACCAACTTCCAGCGATACCAGACCTATGACCAAAGCGCAAAGGGAGTTCCTGTTCGACTACTACACCGAGCGAAACCGGCCCGATCTCGCTAAAAAGTACCTGGAGGACGATTGATACCATCAAACACCGTTTTCCAGGCCACCACGTCACCTGAAATCAATCAACCTATCACCCGGAACCGTCCCAGGCGCTCCATCCGGGTGTTTTTAAGGGGAAAGGAGTACGAATGGATAATATCGTAGATGTAAAGCTGGGTCAGTCGATTCCGCCTGAGCGGTGGCTTGAAGCTGCGGAAGACCTGGAGAAGGTTTTCCAGATGGTCGCCCAGCATTTGCTTGTAACCAACCACGAAGGTATGGGCCAGCAGGATGCCGAGGAGTTCATGTCTGATGCGGTTCTGGCCCTGGTCGCCCTCCGGTACGTTGCCGCCAATCCCGAAGGCTGCCGGTTCATCCCCATCCCGTCGAAAGGCGGCGACAAATGATATGAGGAACAGCGAAGGCTACTACGACCCCACCGCTGGCATCGCCATCAGAAATGTAGAAAGGAATGAAAGAATGATGCAGGAGTTCAAACGTGGAGACATCTTCTATGTGGAGAAGTCCGGGAGCAGGGCAGCGTCCGGCTCAAACCAGCCCGAAGGCCGACCGGCCCTCATCGTTTCCAACGACCGGTTCAACAAGACCTCCGACATCCTGGAGGTGGTCTACTTGACCTACAACCCCAGGAACGATCTGCCCACGCACGTCACCATCCGGCAAACGACCAGCGAGTCGGTCGCAATCTGCGAGCAGGTCACGAGCGTTCACAAGGAGCGGTTCATCAGCTACATCTCGTCGGCTACCGAGGATGAAATGGCCCGCATCGACATGGCCCTACTCATTTCCCTGGACCTGAACATGGGCGTCTCTCAGGCGGCTTCTACGGCTTCCCAGGCTGCCCCCGAGCCTATCCCCATCCCCTCTCCTCAGCCGGTTGCCCCCCCCGACACGCCCCAGAACTGGGAGGCGGAGTACAGGTCCGAGAAGGAGCGGTACGAAACGGAGATCGCCAGTCTGAAGTCGGAGCTCATCAAGGCACGTTCGGAGGCCGACATCTTCAAGGGGCTCTACACCGACATGACGGACCGGGCCATGGAGAGGGTCGTCAATGCGTAGCGTGAAGGAAATCACGAAGGAGGACTTTTCCGCTCTCATGGGCTCCGCCCGCATCGTGGCCTTCTCCACCAAGTATGAGCCCCGTGGCCTGTTCTATCTGCGGGACGGAAACAAGGTCATCGGCATCGACAACAGCACCGGCCATGCCTGGACCGAGGAGTTCGACAGCGTGGACCAGTGTAAGCGGTGGCTCATGGGAGAGAAGCTGGAAATCGTAAAGGGAGGTAACGAAGATGAAAGCATCTGACATCGTAGAGGACGCCCTCCAGCTCCGTGGGGTCCTCCAGAAAGAGCTCGCTGAGCGTGTGGGCCAAGACCACAAGTACCTCAGCAGGAAGTTGACCACCAACAGCATGAAGGCCCAGGAGCTCATCGACCTCATCCACGAGCTCGGCTACGAAATCAAGCTGGTGGATTGCCAGGGTTCCGGCCAGACGGTCTCCGTCCGGCGCAGGGGAACCGGTCCCAGGGTGAAGCGTATGGTCAGCGGCATCACCTTCGACACCGCCAAGGCCGACGCTCTCTGCCACACCGACGTGGAGGATGGCCGCTACATGGAGCTGTATCGGGACCCGGAAGGTCGGTTCTTCATCGTCCACTATTCGTTCTGGCAGAAAGAGGATGCCACGATTACCTCCTGCCAGGAAGACGAGGCCCGGCACCTGTTCGACAAGTATTCGGATGGAACCGTGGATTTTGTCTCCGGCGCCCCGGAGGCTGTATAATTGCGCCCGGTTCCTACGATGACGTAGAATTACAAAAAATATTTGCAAAATCGTAATTTTCCGATTGACGCTCGAAGTATCACGGTGGTACACTTTAGTCATGGAACACCAAAAAACTTACGAGAACGTAGGATGGAGGCACATAGCATGAGCAGCAAGTACGACAACATCGGGACCGCCGCCGAGCTGGTCAGCGAGGTTCAGCTCCACGGTCTGAGTCTGGCCCAAGAGGACATCTGCCGGGCCCAAGACATCTTCGGCCACACCTCGATTGAGGAGCTGGCCCGCCTCGCAAACGACATCGGCCGGGACAACGAGAAGGGCGAGCCGGACCCGAAGGGGTCCCGCAGCAGCGGCCGGAGGGCCACGCAGAGCACCTTCTATTCCATCCTCTCAAGCATCTGGCACTGGGAGGAAGTGACCCGGTTCTGGAACACCCACACCAACCCGGAACATGAGCAGGTGGAAGAGCTCCGGGCAAAGCTGAGGGCTGAGATGGCCGAGCACTCAAACACCAAGAAGGCTCTGGAAGAGCAGAGGGTCAGCACTGACGCAGAGCACAAGTCCCTCCTCGCTGAAAGAGCCAAGAGAATTGAGCAGAGCGATAAAATCGAGTCCATGAAAGCCGAAATCCACGACCGGGATATGACCATCATGGAACTGAAAGCTAAGCTGTACGACTTGTTGGTTGAGCGGAAGGAGGTGGTTTGATGTACCGCTACTACTCAACCCAGCGTCCGGTCGGGCCGGGGACCTTCCCTGGCCGACCGGAGAGCATCGAAAACTTCGACACCAGGGAGGAGGTCCCCGGTATCGGCCCTGCCTGGGGGTATCTGGAGTACCGGGAGCCCCTGGATGACGAGGCGGCCAAAAGGTACGAGTTGAAGCCGGCGGAGCTGAAGAAGTTCCTGGTCGAGGTCACGTCGGTTCACACCTTGGAGGTGGAGGCCGAGAACGAGGACGAGGCTATCGAGATGGCTTGCAGAATGGCCTGGGAATATGACGCCGATGAAATCGACGGAAAGATTTTGAAGGGGGATGACTTAAATGCGTAGGGAAGGCATGACGGTCCGGGAGGCCGCCGAAGAGTGGGTGCGGGAGTTCAACGCCATCCCGCAGAGCATGATCGACAAGCTGATGAAGCTGGACTGCGAGGACTGGCACGAGGTCACTACCCCGTCCTACGGGTGCCGGGTGTATGTCCCCAGCTCCAGCCTCCCCGACAGCTACGACGGCGAGGAGAATGAGGGCGAGGTCATCAGCTACGACGAGGAGTCCGAGCTCTACTGCATCGAGCTGTACGACGGCTTCAAGGTCTCGCTGGAAGAGGGAGATTTCGAGGCCGTCCGGGATGACAGCCTCCCCATGTGGAGTACGATGTGGTCCTTCGGCGATAGCGCCGATGACTACTGGCTTTCCGATATGGACGGCATCGCAATCATGTCCCGCTGTGGCTTCCGCATCTACGAGTCCGAGGAGTTCGGATACTTCTTCGGCATCGACGGCGCCGGGTACAGTTTCTACGACGAACACTGGGTTCCGTTGTACCGGGCCAGGGACCTCCATTGGCACGACCCGGCCACCGAGAAGGAGGCGAGCTGATATGAAAGTGTATATCGTAACCGGCGGTGGCCGTGACGACCACCACATCATCGCCGTATGCAAAACCCCGGAGCTGGCAGAAGACCGCTGTACGGCTGAGAACAGAAAATGCCGTGGTCTGGGTGCCACCTACGAGGAGTGGACCGTGGAAGAGAGGTGATCTGATGTTCAAGCTGGAAATCGAGACCGGTGGGGCAGCGTTCCGGGATGAGGATGGGGAGTCCTTGGACCCCAACGCTACCGAGGTTCTCCGCATCCTGTGGGATGTCATCTGCAAGCTGGAAGCCAGACACACCGACGGTTCCGTCATGGACGTGAACGGCAACAAGGTCGGCCGCTGGAGCTACGAGTGATGCCGGCCGTGTACGAACAGCTCAGCCTCTTCTCCCTGGTCCTGCCGGACGAGGCTACGGCTATATGTCTCATGGGCCGCACCGAAAGAATGGCCCGGAAGCCGGAAGCCTGGATGCTTGGTTTGGTCCCGGATGGCGAGTACGTCGTTGATGTCGGAGAGCACCCGCTGGTCCTTCGACCGGCGGGTCTCCGGGAAGAGGAAGTTGAGCCCGGCCACCACTACCATCACTACCTGATTGGCAGCAGGGTATACGCCGGCATCTTCGTCGGGAGGTATGACGATGGATAAGATCGAGCTGTCCCGAGAGGACATAACTGCCTTGCTCGACTGGAGGGACGAGCACAAAGAGTTGGTCCGCTCTCTTCCTGCGCCGAAGAAGGCAATCGAAATCGTGTTCAAGCACAACGCCTTCCGCATCAAGGGTATCCGGGATGGGGACACACTCCGGCTCCACCTCAGCAACGGATTTGTGAACCTTGGAAAGGCGGAGTTCACGGTCTCCAAAGACAAAACGCTGGTTCTGAAGCGTGGAAAGATGGAGGTGACGGAGGAGAGCTTCCAATCTGTGCTGACCGTCTACTGTTCTTTGATGGCCCTGATGACCTACGGTAGGGTGGAGTATGACGAAGAAGTAGAGCCCGCTGGAAAGGAAAAGGTCACACGCTCCCAAAAGGCCACAAAGCGTTCTCCAAGAAAGCCTGTAAAGCGGACTACCTACATACTCCGCCGGGACAACGGGACGCTTCTGGCAGCTCCTATGAGCTCACACGCAAGCCCCAAAGGTATCTTTACTGTGCGTGGTCATTACCGCCACTACAAAAGCGGCAAGGTGGTCTGGATCGCCGAGTACCGCAAGGGGACCGGGAAGAAGAAATCGAAGACCTACAAGATGGGAGGTAAGAACGATGACCGAGCAACAGACTGAGATGTGGGATGTCCTCTCCGAGCTGGGCGGAGAAGAGGTCCTGCGGGTCCTGACCGACTGGCATGGGCTCCAGCTTCTCGATGAGGGGTTCCATGGGCATCTGGTTGATGAAGGCTACATCGAGGAAGACACCAACTGCGAGAACGGAACCTACGACTGTGACACCTGCTCCATGGACGGCAAGTGCGACAGGCAGGAAGCTATGAAGTCGGAAGATTTCGATGATTTCTGCGGTAAGTTTCCGGCCTGTAAAGGCTGCCCGCTTCAGGACATCCCCGGAGACTGCGAAGAGGACATCTGGCCCAAGTTTAAGAAGGAGCATGGATATGGATAAGTACGATTACCTGATTGTCGGGGCCGGCCTGTTCGGTTCGGTCTTCGCCCACGAGATGACGCAGCGAGGGAAGAGCTGTCTGGTCATCGACAAGAGGCCCCACATCGGCGGCAACTGCTACTGTCGGAAGCAGAGCGGCATCATCGTCCACGAGTACGGCCCGCACATCTTCCACACCGACGACGAACGAGTGTGGGGGTACGTCAACCAGTTCGTCGAGTTCAACGGCTTCGTCAACTCTCCCATCGCCGTCTATCAGGGGAAAGCCTATAACCTGCCGTTCAACATGAACACGTTCTGCCAGCTCTGGGGGCACATCAGCCCCACGGACGCCAAGGAAAAGATACGGCTCCAGGTGGAGAAGCTCGGCATCGGAGAGCCCTGCAACCTGGAGGAACAGGCGTTGTCCATGGTCGGGCCGGATGTCTACGAGCGTCTGGTCAAGGGATACACGGAGAAACAGTGGGGCCGCCCCTGCCGGGAGCTCCCCCCTTCGATTATCCGCCGTCTCCCCCTGCGCTTCACCTTCGACAATAACTACTTCAACTCCCGATACCAGGGCGTCCCCATCGGCGGCTACAACGTCCTTTTTGAGGCGCTTCTCAAGGGGTCTCGCATCGCCCTGGGCATAGACTTCTTCCATGTTGACGCAGATAGGACGGCCCGCCGCACCGTCTTCACGGGTCCGATTGATGCCTTCTACGGCTACCAGTTTGGCCGCCTGGAGTACCGGGGGCTTCGGTTCGAGACTGAGGAATTTCAGAGCGACAACTACCAGGGGAACGCCGTGGTCAACTACACCAACGCCGTCGTTCCGTTCACCCGCATCATCGAGCACAAGCACTTCGAGTTCGGCCGGCAGCCCACCACCGTCATCACCAGGGAGTACCCGGAGGCGTGGAAACCTGGGTCGGAGCCCTACTATCCGGTGAACGACGAGGCCAACAACGCCCTGTACTCCAAGTACGAGGCCCTGGCCCAGAAGGAAGAGAACGTCATCTTCGGCGGTCGGTTGGGGAGCTACCGGTACTACGACATGGATCAGGTAATCGCTGCGGCGCTGGACGCTGCGGAAAGGGAGGTATAGGTATGACTGGAACGCAAAGTCTCCTGTGCGAGATGCTGTCCTGCGGCACCCTGGACCTGGAGCTGCTGGACCGTGTGGGATACGACTGGGATGAGGTCCTGGGACGGCTCGATTGGCCTGACGGTGAAGGCTTCAACTTCAACGGTTTGCTTAGGGCCGTGGTGGATGTTGGAATTATCCATCTCCGTCGGGCTGTGTATGACCGCCTCAGCGAGCTGGAGGGCATCGAAAACAGCCGGGAGCTGAACGATGAGGAGGCAGAGGAGGCAGAAGCACTTTATCACCTCGACCCGGACCAGGACATCGAGGGCTTCTTCAACTGTCTGGACACGCACGTCTGGTTCCGGCAGAACGGACCCGTCTACCGCCGGTATCTGTCTTCGGCCCTGGACAGCTTCGAGGATAACGTGGGCTTCTTCCTGACGGGAGGTGAGGAAGAGTGAGCGCAGAGGAGGAGAAAAGGTTTGCGTCCGCCTGTGAAGACGGGGACCTCTGTGACCCGCAGTATTGCCCGTATATGAGAGGCGAGACCTCCAGACTCGGAGCCTGTGAAGGCGACTACTGCGAAGAAGCATGGGAAAGATACTGCGAACAGATGGGAGGTGAGAACTGATGACCTGTCCCGTGTGCGGCGAGAAGCTGCGCCCCAACAAGGGCTGGGCCGCCATGTTCTATGACGGCTACTGCAACACCTGCGATATGCCGGTGGAAAACGGAGAGGAGGATGATGGCGATGTATTGCAACCCTGATGTCTGCCCGTACTGCCAGTACATCGGCGAAGGCGATAGCTGGTGCGAGGAGACCGGTGAGATCGTGCTGTCGGACTGGGAACCGACCGAGAACTTCATGGGGCCTGGGTGTCCCTACGGGGAGGAGTAATTGTGGACAGAGATTTTGAGCTCAAATACATGGCGTCCTTCGCTGTCGAAAGCTACCTCATCGAGGAGCTCGCCAGGGACCAGCTCCGGGCCTTGTGGACGGCCTACTGCTTCCATCACAACCTGGACGTTGATTCCGCTGAGTACGATGATGACTTGGCTCAGCTCTGGGATGTTGTGTCCGAGGTAGGATACGGAACGACTGAGTGGTCCGACTATGAGAGCTTCGACCATTTCATGTCCCGGTATCTGGTGTGAGGTGCGCAATGGGTAAGAAGAATGATTTCCTGGCCCGCAAGAAGGGAAAGGAGCGGCTGCTCCAGGAGGCCACCCGCCAGACGTTCGTCCAGTACATGACTGACACCCTCATCCTGACGCTGAATGACCCGAAAGTCATGGGGAAGGATGTGTTCGGCTACGCCCGTCTGAAGAAGGTTCTGGATGCTTGGGGCAAGTGCTATGACCAGTTCTTCGACGCCCTGACCAAGAACGATGAGGCCGACTATGCCAGGGTCAAGATGGACGAGGCCATGAAGCGCATCTGTGGCGAGACCGGAGATTTCTTCCCGTTCGAGGAACGGTATCAATGGCTGCCGGAGATCAGATATGGCGACAAGTAAAACAGGGCCCGCATAGGGAGCATTTTCCGGCTCTCTGGCGGGCCCTTCCTTTTATACCCCCACAGCGGTCCAGGTCGTTTCCTGGGCTCACCATGCGTTCACAGGTCTTGCAATCCGCCATCTTCTCATGTATAATGCAGACAGCCTACCGTTTTGTAGGCGTAGAGTTACGATTTCGTCATCCTGCTTCCCGGAAGCATGGGGGACGCCATGATGATAGCCGATTTTCAAGAAGGGAGTCTTTAAATGGAATTGACTAAGCTGCCCAACATCGGCCCGGAGCTGGCCCGGCTGCTGAACCAGGTGGATATCCGGGACTCGGAGGAGCCGAAGGAGCTGGGGGCGGAGACGGCCTGCCGAAGTAATAAAGGAGCTTTGGAGGTTCAATGAAATATTAGACCTCTTGCGAAATTAAGCAAAGCGGTCAAAGTTGCAGATACCGGCAATCAAGGAAAAGCGGAGAGCAAAGCGCTTTCTGCGGTTACGGTAACGCTCCGAAAGGATACGGAATCTTTTAAGAAAACGGATGGCGTGTTCAACAAAGATACGTTTTCTTGAAATCTCACGGTTATTTCTACGCTCCTGCCTGGTCAAGGGATGATTCTTGGAACGCTTTTTCGGCAGGAGGGAATTGGCATGTATCTGAACAAGCCCCAGGTATCCGGTATCCGCCTCCAACACCGTTTCTGCCTTGACATGGACACAGGAATCCTTGAATAGCTGGAAATCGTGCTTCTTTCCGTTGGAGAATGCCAGCGCAATGATCTCCCCGGTCCG
>OFGR01001444.1_pt1 | contig 18956 bp, 21 predicted proteins | sample 1521811 | NCBI WGS metagenome assembly OFGR01 (sample SAMEA3504098, study PRJEB24116) | mouse gut metagenome | biome: mouse gut; feature: mouse-associated habitat; material: faeces | place: Denmark | collected 2011
CTGGCAGGCTAAAATTTTTATTTTTTTAATTGTCTACTTGACAGGGAGCGGTTCATTGCTCACTTGTTCATCGGCTCTGCGTCTTATGCGTCTGGCTCTTTGATTACGGTTACTTGTAAATCTTTTGCCTTAATCAATGCTTCACGCTTACATTTCGGACAATATAGTGGGAAGTTTGTCAATTCCGTATCAGACCAGATCTTGATGCGGGTTTTGCTGCCATACATCGGACAGCGCGCTCATTCAATCAATCGCTTCACACTGCGCCTCCTATTAAAACGAATTGCTTTCTCCGTGATGTTTGCAAATCTCTTTACAGATTTCCTAGACTTTTTGAGTGGACAGATGTACTTTGCTAAATTCGCGTTTATACAATTCTATTTCCGTTTGCGTAAATTGGGGCGCCTTTTTCCCCTTAATGGTATGTGATAAATGCTGCATTTAGTTTTTCCGTCCTTTTCTCGTATCGGTATCGGGAGTATCTGCAATTTGCAGTTCTCCTTTTCGCAATTTCAAAATCACATCAGCTTGCTTTGCAAGCTCATTGGAGTGCGTAACGATAACCACGCATTTATTCATCTGGTGAGCGCATTCTTTTAAAATCTTTGTGATTTCTGTCGCAGTATCTTCATCAAGGTTACCTGTCGGCTCGTCGGCAAGGATAACCTTTGCATCAGAAGCTAATGCACGGGCAATCGCTACACGCTGCTGCTGACCGCCAGAGAGTTTCAAAACATTTCGTTTGCTTTCTTCTTCGGTCAGTCCGACACGCTCTAAAATAGGCTGTGACGGCAGTTTAGAAGTGAGAGCTACATTCTCTTTTGGTGTTAGATAGTCAATCAGATTATAGCTCTGAAAGATAAAGGCTACATTATTTTTACGATGTGCCGCAAGACCTGTGATTTCAATGTCTTGTCCATCAAAAAGGATTTGACCCTCAAGGGGACTGTCTAACCCACCAAGCAGGGAAAGCAGCGTTGTCTTTCCGCAGCCACTCGGTCCAAGTATGGCGTACATTTTCCCTGCGTCCAATTCGGCACTCACGCCTTTTAACACATTTCGCTTGTTATCATAGGAGTAGCGAACTCCTTTTATCTCCATAATACTCATCGTTTTATACCTCCTTAGCTCATCTTTGAAAGAATATCTCTCGGCTTCAAACGGAACACCGTCCACGATGCAAGTGCCACCGAGGCGGCAATAATGGCAATACCGATAAGGTATAGAGGCAATAGATATGCCGCTGAAATTTCAACATTAAGCGTTGCTGCGCCTGTTGTTACTCTGGACACCAGAAATTCACTTGCTTTTCCTGCAATCAGACCGCCAAAGAAAACAGCAGTTGCAAAGGCGACAATCGCTACAGTCACCGTTTCCAAAAAAAATTGTCCGATAATGCCCGTCTTGCTCTTGCCGATAGACAGGTAAACGCCAATCTCTTTTTTACGCCCTCTAATCCAAAGAGTTAAAAGAAGTGTCAGCGCAAGAGAGCTTACAACTACGATAATCACGATGATAGTGTTTACTAAGCTCTGCAAGGTTTCAAGAGGCGCTTGTACGACCTCATATTCATCCGTATCAATGCTTAGTTTCAAGGATTTCCCACGAAGCTCTGACAAGTTCTTTACTTTATCATAGACATTCTGGATGCTTACAGGGTCTTCCACATAAATATCAATCTGTGTATAACCATCTATCTTACGACCAAAGTTTTCAAACATTGTCGTGTAGTCCACATAGCCGCAGTTTGCGGGTATATCCGATACAGAAAAACCTCCGTTTCCAGAAGTGCCCTCCGTACCGTCAAAAATGCCAATGATTTCAAGCTTCACATTGCTGTCAGAGTCCAGACAGTACATTGTCATTATATCGCCCACAGACAGCTTATTGTAATCCGCAAGCTCTTTTGAAATCATCACAACAAACTTATCTTCGGGAGTGATGTGCCTGCCATCCACAAGGCTATATTTTCCGCTTTCAAAATCAGAGCTTTTTTCAGAGGAAAGAGCTGCCGTATAAGCAGACGACTCTCCATAAGGAGTGTAGCTCAAATCAAACGCCGCAGGTAAATATTCAAAGTCCACACCTGCTCCCCAAAATCCTCTCGGATTGTCAGAGTTATAATCTACAACGCCGTTCACCTTTGAAATGGCATCTAAAATCTCTGGGGTAATGTAATCGCCATTATAGGTATAGGTCATACCGTATCCGTCTTGGCTCGAATCGTATTGGTTGGCAGGGTCAATCTCCAAAAATAATTTACCGCCGATAGCTGTCCGCGCATCCTCAGTCGCTCCCTCGGATGCATCACGGATTGCCAGACCTGTCAGAAGAAAGGTCGAAATAATCGCTAATACCAAAAACAAAATCAATGTCTTTACTTTCTGTCGAAAGCAGTAAAGAAAAGCTCTCATTACAAAATTCATTACGCATATCCTCCTTAGCTCATTTTTGTCAGTATCTCTCTTGGTTTCAGCTTCAAGATAGAAGCCGATGAGAGCAGTACGGAAAGCGCAACTACGATAAGCTGGCATCCATATATCAGCAGGGTTTTTCCAATACCCAGAGTGAGATAGCTGTCAATACCCACTGCATCACTCATTCCATTCTGTAATGCCGCAGCGTTGATAAGATTAGGCTGAAAATCCGCAAGCAGATGATTACCTAAGTTATGACTTATTCCAAAGCCCGCAGCATAAGAAAACAGAAACGCGGTGGCAGCGACACTCAATACTTCTAACAAAAACTGTTTTATGATTTCCCCTTTCGGGATACCTGCTCCTAAAAGGATGCCTGCTTCTGGTATGCGACCTCTGATACGCAAAGTTAAAATCAAGGTCAAAATAGCGGCGCTCACTATGGAAACACACGCCAACAGGATTTTTATTAAATTCCCTGAAGAAGTAAGACTATTGGAAATTTTGGAATACTGAAAATCATTCGTGCGGATAAAATGCGTTTTCCAATCAATTTCTTCTATCTGCTGCGCCTTAGATACAATCTCATCAAGTGTCTTTGGGTCAGTCACATAAAAACCGACCTCGCCTGTATAAACAGACGGTTCGCTTGCAGCAAGCTGTGTCAAAACATCAATACTTGCGTAAATACGATTTTCTTGTCTGCCTGCGGTTGCTGTTACATTCGCATCAGCTTCCAGAATATCGTATATTCCTACAATCGTTACAACTGTCTCTTTTCTTTCCCCAGACCACACATCAATGTACTCGCCGTCAGCTTCTCCAAGCTCGGACGATGACAGGACAATCTTATCCCCAACAGACAAGCCATTTACAGCCGCCACCTCAGAGCTTATCAAAATGGCGTTTGTATCTGCTTTAGTAATGTGTCTGCCTGCGGCAAGAGCCAGTGCCTCGTCTACAAAATCTGTTTCCAAAGCGGAATAGTGAAGCGCTGTAACCGCCCCCATATTGTTATCCTCGGTGTGTTTCTCTCCGTGGATAAAGGTAAGCTGTTCGCCTTTGGCATATCCATAATTGATAGGATTGTAGTACGCAATATTGCCGCAGTTTTGTATCCGCTTTATCTCATTGTCAGTAATACGGATATGATTTTCCGTAACAGTCATTTCGCCATTTTCGTCTGAGACTATGCCTGTACTCGCCCTTAGATAAAAGGCAGCTCCTAAAGCTCCTCGGATGTCGCTCGCTAACTTCTCGGATGCGGTAAGGAGCGAAAAACAGGGAATAAGAAAGGTCGAAACGACCATAATGAGCAGAAAGATACTTATGGCTTTTTCTTTTTTACGGAGCAGATACAGACCTGCCCGCTTTTTATAATCCATTTAGGCTTCATCTCCTTTCTGCTGACAATCATATCTTTTTTTGATTAGTTTTTGGTTAGCATTTGATATGCGTTTCATTCGTTTTTATGGACACAAAGAAGCCGCCAGATAACTGACGGCTTCTTTAGAAGATGGTTTTAGTTCAGTTTTAGATAGAACGCAACGCCTTTGTCGGTATTCGTGATTTGGTATCCCATTTGGTGCAGGTCAAGGATTGTCTTTACAATGTATAATCCCAGACCGCTTCCACCTGTGACTTTGCTTCGGGATTTATCTGCCCTGTAAAACGGCGTGAACATATTTTCCAAGTTATCCTCATCCAAAAATACGCCTGTGTTTTCCACAGCCAGAATGTGCATATCCCTGTTAAAATCCGCATAAATCTTAGCTCCATCTTTTGAGTGGCGGATGGCGTTGCCAATGATGTTGGATAATGCCTTACGAAACAGATTGCGATTGACCGACACGTTTATATCTTCTGGGATGTTCTGGAAAATAGCAATAGCTTTTTCAGCCGCCAAAGGTTGTAATTCTGTGACAGTTTTCCTTACCATATCGGACAAGGGGAGGGGTTCCAGAGAGTTTCCGATATTCATTGTTTCCATTTTCGTAATGGAGAGTATCTCATTGATTAAGTATTCAATGTCCTCGGCAGATTTTAGCGCCTGCGGCAGATACTTGTCGTGGTTTTGGTAATCCCCGAAACCTAATATCATATTCTCAAGCTGACCCTTCAGAATCGTCAACGGCGTTTTCAGTTCGTGTGAAACTGCCGCAAAGAAATTCCTGCGCTGTTCCTCAAGCATCTTAAACTTCTTGACATCTTTGGTTAACTGCTGATTTGCTGTTTCCAGTTCTTCCATTGTACTTTGCAGCCTTGCCGCCATTGTATTCAAACTGGAAGAAAGTACACCGATTTCATCCCCTCTGTCTGTATCACACCTCCAAGTCATATCAAGCTCTGTCATCCGCTTGGAAATCTGACTGATTTTTGCAATCGGCGCAACAATCACTCGGCTGCAAATGAAAGCGCTTAGGGCAGAGAGAAGCAGAATAACCGTCAATACCAACGGAATAAAACGGAGCAGCAGACTGAACAGTTCGCTTGCCGTTTTGGATAGAGAGATAACAGAAAGCGTATAGCTTGCTTTATCTTCTGCAAAGGTCACATCAGTTGTATAGGTCTGTGCCGTTGACAGGTCATCAGCAATGGTTTCAAAGTCCCCGAAAGTAACGCTGTTCTTTTCGTTTCCTAACATCGCCACGGCGTTGTTCTCAATGCAGAAATTTGTAATCAGCGTCGTCCCTTCCTCATAGCTTTTGTTTTCCAGAGCAGAGAATAACGCTCCTGCATTGTTCTCAAACTGTTTGCTGCCTGTGAGTTGATAGCTTTGTGGCACAAATATAAGGACGATACCGTATATCAAAACGCTGCACAAAGTCAATGCGGTAAATACCCACAAGAACACTTTTGTACTTAGAGAGTTATGGATTTTCTTTCGCAATTTTGTATCCCACCCCTCTGACAGTTTCTATGTAATCCACGCCTAACTTTTTTCGCAAATTCATAATGTGGAAATTGACGCTTTTTTCCTCGCCGATAAATTCATATCCCCACACAAGGTTAAGCAGCTCATCTCTTGTGAATGCTCGTCCTTGATTTTTAAGGAAAAGCAGTAAAATATCAAACTCGGATTGCGTGAGAATGACCTCCGCGCCCGATACAAGGACTTGCCTTTGCTTTGCGCTTATCTGAAGTTCTTTATATCGAAGGATGTCCGTATCCATATCCATTGTTTCCGTTCTTCTAAACAGCGCTTCTACACGCTTTAATACCAGTTTGATAGAAAACGGCTTTGTGATATAATCATCTGCCAACAAATCAAAACCTTTTATCTGGTCAGCCTCTGTATCAAGGGCAGTCAAAAGGATAATCGGGGTCTGCGCTTCTTGTCGTATCATTTCGCAAACAGCATATCCGTTGATTTTCGGTAACATAATATCCAAAAGGATAAGGTCTATGTGGTGGGTATGAAAAGTATTGATACCCTCCAGACCATCCGATGCGGTCACAACTTCATAGCCGCAGGCTCTAAGCGGCTCGGCTAAGATGTTTTGTATTGCGATTTCATCTTCAATAATCAGTATTGTCTTTGCCATATCTTAAACCTCCAATCTGATTATACTAAGGCTTGGTTAGTTTTTGATTAGTTTTTCTGATTTTCTTCGCTTATCAGCAGGCTTTTTGGCTTCTTTAGGAACCAGCCATACTCGGTTGATATTCAAAACACCCTCAATACGATTTTCCTTGCATAACCGCTGCACCCACCGAAGTGATACATTCCATTTTTCTGCCGCTTCCTGTGCTGTCATATAATCAAACATTTCTGACCTCCTAAAACCGTACTGTATTTATTATAGCCGTTTAGACGAACTGTATCAAGTGTGCAAATATGAACTTTTATCTCTTGCAGCAGGATATTTCATATCCTATTTATAAGAGATTTCACATCGTTTAATGAGAAGCCACATCTCTGTAAAATATAAGGGTAAGATTTTCAGAGTATAGGAGGTGAGCTAATGGACGAAAGGAACAATCATTTTGACTTCGATTTTACGCCGATAGGACAGGCTATCAAGAAAGCCTGTGAAGCCAGAGGGATGACGAGGGAAGAACTTTCTGGAGTAATCGGGTATGCTCCCAGACACATTCAATCTATCGAAAATGAGGGGCAGTATCCGAGCATCGAGCTGTTTATCCAACTTATTACGATGTTTGATGTGTCGGTTGACGAGTACATATTCCAAGATAAGGTAGTCAAAAAGAATTCCGTCCGCAGACGCTTAGACGCAAAGCTCAACAGATTAGATGATAAAGTGCTTTCCGTTATCGAAGCAACTGTAAACGGACTATGTAAGGCAAAAGAGGAAACAGAGGAATCAGCCCCTCTGTTTTTCTTTTGCCCGATTTTAATAGGCGGGGATGCCTTATGTAGAGAAAGTAGTTATGAAAAGAAAGCAGAGAAATAGCCGTTAGAATGCAGTGTTCTCTGCTTTCGATACATATATTTCTTTACATAATTATTGTTGCTTCCCAAAAGATTTCAGCCATTCTAAAGTATCCGTATCTGTTGCCCAAGACGGTGTGCTTGGTGCCGTCACAATCGAATGCTTCTCCAAAGCCGCCCGCTGTGTTTCTATGCTTGCTTTGGCATACACTTCCGTAGTGGATATATCCTCATGCCCAAGGAAATCCTTGATATAAAACAGGTTTACTCCTGCTTCAAGCAAGTGCATGGCTTTGGTATGGCGGAGGGTATGGGGTGAAACATGTGTTTCCACGTTTGCGGCTGCAGCATATTTTTTCAGTATGTAAGCAGCTCCCGCACGGGTTAATGGCCTGCCCTGATGGTTCTGGAATAAATTCCTGTCTAACTTTACGGGCATGTCCAGATGATTTTCTGAAATGTACCGTTTCAAATGCTCTGCCGTATTGGAAAGTATCGGGACTTCCCGCAGCTTCCGCCCTTTTCCAAACAGGATTACTTTGGCGGGATTTTCCAGGCGGACATCCCGCACCCTGACAGACAGGATTTCTGACACCCTTGCGCCCGTATCATACAGCAGGCTTAAAAAGCAGAGGTCACGCCTGCCGTAAGCCGTTGACTGGTCTGGCTGTCTTAAGATTTCGCCCATATCTTCAACGGACAGGTAATTCATGACAGGCTTTTCACGTTTTGAAAAAGGTATCTGTATGATTTTTTGGCACAGCAGCATATTTTCAGGGCTTTCCACTTCCGCATATCTGAAAAAAGCCCGTATTGCCGCCAGTCTTTGGTTGCGCGTGGAGATGCTGTTTCCCCGTTCATTTTTCAGCCATGAAAGGAAATCCTGTATCATATCGGGCGAAAAATCAGATATGCCCAGGCTCTCTGCTTTTAACCCGTAAACATCACGGCAGAATGTGAGCAGAAGGCGGAACGTGTCACAGTATGAAGAAACTGTGTTCCTTGTCACATTCCGCAGTGAAGGCAGGTAAGCTGTTAAGTAGGATGCTAAGATTCTTGAAAAGTCGGTTGGTTTTTTCATTCTTCCTCCATTCTTGGGACGATTTCCCCAAAAGATGATTCTACGGCAGTTATTACATGAGGGAACATATCTGCTGTAAACTGTAGGTATGTTTGTGTGGACGATGTATTTTTATGGCCGAGATACTGGCAGAGCAGCGGCATTACTGCCATGATATTTTCGCCATGCAGGACAAGTTTGCGGAGTGACTTTACTGCAAATGTGTGCCCTTATGGCATAATAAGGACAAATCGGAAAACCCTTGCGGCGCAACGGGTTGACTGGTTTGTCCTTATTCTTTTTCCACCAATTTTCCCGCAAAAAGTAGGCATAACGAGGGTTGCCAAAAAGTGAGGTGTACCATTAAGGACAAAGAAAATGCATACTATCCGACCGGGGCATCAGCTCCCCGGCCGGGTGCTTTTTACCAGCAGGGAACAGGCCGGTAGGCTGTATCCTTTGGGTTTATTTCAAAACCCACCCAAGCAAACCGGCGCGGGCCCGTCCGAGCACCTTGTAGTCCAGATTAAGCTAACCCTTTCAGAACGGCAGCGGACAAGAGCGCACTTCTATACCCTCCTGCTGGAGTGTATTCGTGCGCCCTGCGGGACTGCCGTCCGGATCGCTGACGCCTCACCGCTCCAGGCCACTTGCGCCGATCCGCTTCGTCCAAGGGGTACATCCCTTGCGCCGCTCTGCGGCTATCCCCCTGACGCTGTCCATCACTTTCTCCCTGCTGGTCATGCGAAGCATGGAGCCACACCGTCAGGTGTGTTCGACCAAACGCAAAGCGGACGGTCCGGGGCTTGGGGGAACCCCAACAAGACGCATCGGGAAATCCAAAAGGATATCCCGATGCCTTGCTTGCCCGTTCTAAAACATACAACTTGAACTATCCCTCTATGTGTGTTAGACTGTACTCAGTAACAATCCGAAAATCGCAATTTGAACAAAACACTGGAGGATTGGACTACAACAAGAGCACACTGTCAGAAAAGTCCGCCCGGACTTTTTGAATGCCTGACGCCCGGCACGGCTGAGCCGGGTCACAATTTCTGAAAGGAACGGTAAAAATGAGAGTTTTGTCGTATAACCCAGGCGATGATTATTTTTTTGTTGACGCAACGTGGGACGAGTTTCGTAAATTGGCTGGCAAATATAAAATTTACACCGGGGGCGCGGGGGTCGAAGCAGTCATTGAAAATTACAAGCTCTTTCAGGAGGATCAGGAGGAGCTAACCACGGACAGCTGGTCATACCGGCAATTTATCATGGATTTGTATGGCATAGATTATATGCCCGACGTATGCTTTATCACTAGCAGGGACTTATCAGATATTGCGATTGAACTATACGACTTTCCGTTTGGACATATGTGGAACGGAGAGAGCCCATGGGAAAAAATTGAAAGCGTTGTCATTCGTGATTTGACCGATCTGGAAGTATTAGTGTGCAGGGGAAATGAGCCGGCGGGTGACAACATGCCTATTTTGGATGATTATTATGAAAAAAGCGTGCCAGACCCGGAATGCCGTGCAAATTCCTCTGATGAGGAAACTATAACGGAATCAGGGGGGCTTAACATAGCAATCCTGGTGAAACAAGCTGTTGAAAATACAGCAAAGTATAGAGGGCCATACAATACGCTTTGGTCAAGAAAAGAATTGACAGCGCAAAAAGTGGGGGCATTTTGTGAGTATTACGCGAAAATGACGCTGATCTCTTACGGGATAAATATCTATACATCCGAGATAGATGACCACGGAATTGACTTTGTAGCGGAGGGCCGGAATGGTCTTTTGAAATTCCAGGTGAAGGGGATCAGGGGGACTTCCCAATACGTCTTTATGCCGAGAGAGTATTTTAATATCGAAGACGACACCATGTTTTTGCTTCTGATGCTGCTTATTGATTATGAACACCCAGATATGTATATTATTCCAACCTCTGCCTGGCGGCAAAAGAACCGCGTATTTGTTTCCCATGATTTCATCGGAAAAAAGTCAAAGCCGGACCATGGAGTAAATGTCTCCATGAAAAATATGCCAGCACTTGAGAAATACCGCATAGAAAATATGTTGTCGCTATTTTAGCGATTAGTCCGTCATCGATTTTTCAGAAAATACGCCAGCCTCTTGCTTATCAGAGAACCTTGCAGAGCAAATAATGGCAGGCAAAATATAAGCTGATGCGCCGGACATTTAATTGCACATTCAAAATGGATAAAAATTTTTGTCTTGGGCTTGACATATGGGTGGCGCAGGTCATGGAAGCGGGTATCTGAACAGCCAATCGAGGCGGCGACCTTCTTAAACGCCTTATATACCACATGGGGCATGAGATGTCTGTCCATTTCGTTGGTGAACACAAGGCCGCTATCCTCCCAGGCGGAGCCAATCGCTAGTTTCCATTCTGCCTGCCGCCTCCGTTGGGTCTGTAACAGCTCCATCACAAAGGGGGCTGGGGTGATTGTCCTGCCCTTGCCGTTCTTCGGCGTGAGAAGCCGGTATTCTCCTGTGCTGTCCGTGGCCTTTTGGAGCTGTCTGCGAATAGAGATGGTTCCCCGGTCAAAGTCTACGCAGTCCCAGGCAAGGCCAAGGACTTCCCCTTGACGCATTCCGGTGAACAGCGTGACCAGAAAGACCAATTCAAAGCGGTGGCCTTTTATGGCCCCCATAAAGCGGGTAATGGCCTCCTCGTCCAGCGGGTTCAGTTCCTTGCGTACCACCTTGGGCAAGGTGCATTTGTCAGCGGGATTGGATTGCAGATAGCCCAGCGCGACAGCCTGTCCCATAACCTTGTGCAGCACACCATGAACAATCTTGATGGACTTTGGAGACAGTCCGGGTTTGCCGTCCTTCTCTTCCCCCAGGCCGTTGTAAAACCGTTGTATCGTATGCGGATTTAGGGTATCCAGACGGATAGCTCCCAACTCGGGGCGAATATGGTTTTTAATCTGACAGAGATAGGACTCAACTGTCCGGGGCTTCACGCCGCCCAGGTAGTCAGCCGTCCAGATGTCCAACCATTGCCCCACGGTCATTTTGTTGGGGGCGGTGTAGGTGCCAGCGTCAATAGCGGCGGTGGCTTTCCGTAATTTCTCCGCTACCTCACTCTTTTTCTTGCCGGTGATGGAGCGTTGAATCTGCTTTCCAGTGCTGGGGTCATAGCCCTCGGTGTAGCGGCCCTCCCAATAGATATATTTTTTGCCATTTCGGATAACGGTTTTCTTATGGACGGCTCCGCTGCCGTTGGCGTTGCGGCTTCTTTTTTCTTTTGTGCGTGGCATATTTATATCCTCCTTTTCGCCGCCACGCAGATGCACTATGGGTATATAGTACATCATGCGTGGCGGCAGGTCAATAGGTTTTAGGCGGTTAGATAAACTTCCAACGCATCCTTCGGGATTTTGTACTGCCTCCCGATACGGACGCTTCGGATACTGCTGCTTCTGACAAGCTGGTAGGCGTTGTTAAACCCAATTCCCAGCACGTCGGCAAGCTGCTCCACCGAGAGGACGAGGGGGAGCTGTTCAATATTGGTGTACTTTTTGTTCTCCATGACTTCCTCCTTAGTTTGCGCCATCCGGCAGGATGCAGGACTTGAATATGGTTGCGCTGGCATCCCTGCCGCTGCTGTCGTTGAGCATAAACAGGCCCTTGGCGTTCTTGGGGATGAGTTCGGCGGCGGCAGTGCTGTCAATGATGATGGACGAGAGGATACTGTCCGCCCTGCCGCACACACGGTAGTCGATGTTGGAGCGCACCTGGGCAGGCATGACGTTCGCGTCCGGCCTCTGTGTCGCCAGAATGAGGTGGAGGCCGAAGCTGCGCCCCTGACAGGCCAGGAGAGAGAGGGCCGCGCTGGCCTTGTCGATCTTCTCCTTCTGCTCCTTGCTCTGCCCGGTCTTGTCCAGCATCATAGCGATCTCGTCACAAGCAAACGCCCAGCGGTGTAGCTTTGTTTCGGTGAACATGGCGTTGTACTCGTCAATGTTGGAGCAGTTGGAATCCCGCAAAAGCGTCTTGCGGCGCTCCAGCTCATTCTCCCATTCAGCCAGAGTTTCCAGCGTTGTGTCCATATCATAGCTCATGCAGCAGTTCTCCCGGAACCACGATTTGAAGTCCACGCCGCCTTTGAAGTCAGCGATATACACCCTTGCTCCCTTATCAATGGCCTGCCGGAGCAGCACCTTGAGCAGTACTGTCTTGCCTGAACCTGTTACGCCGCCCAGGAGAATATGGGCATTGGTTCTCAGGTCCACGGTCACAGGACCGAGCTGACTTTCTCCCAGCGTCAGGACAAAGTTCTCCAGAGAGACATTGCGGTCATACCACACGATACGCTCAGGCCACTTTGTCGCAGGCGGGGCGAGAGACAGTGTAACAGTTTGATTGTCCTCTCCATAGCTGATGTCAGCAATAGAGCCATTCAATGCGGATTGGATTTTATCGGCGCAGTCCAGCCATGCAGAAACCGGGATGCCGCAGGTGTAGAAGGTGTAATCTCTGACTTTTGGATTGCCGGGATTTACGGTGACGGACAGCAGCGTGGGCGGCTCTCCGACGGCGTTGACCAGCCCAATACGGAGCAGATTGTCCTGCACCTGTCCAGCCTGCCAGGGCCCTCCCCAGGCCCATAGGAGGGCCAGGGAGAGGGCCGCTGTCAGGAGCAGCAGCACAATCACCGTCAGAGCGTCCAGCACCGGAGCAAGCGGCGTATCCGGACCATAACCCATCATGGGATGCCGGGTCAGCCAGATAATGCCCGCTGTAATCCAAAGACTTGCCAGAATTATCAGCTTTGCCCGGCTGTTGCGGACTGCGCCGGTGCCTCGCCGTATGCGCCGGAAGGTCTGAACCGTCTGGGTCTGCCGTGCCAATTCCTGGCGTTTATCAAAATTGCTGTACATAAGCAAATCACTCCATTTCCTGTAATAATTTATGTTTCCTCTGGTTGCAGAGGCGGAAATTCTTCCGTTATGATACAAAGTCCGTCATCGAAGCTCTCGTAGATTTTGGCTTCATATTGGACGTTAGTTTTCAATTTTTCAGGGTCTCGAAATTCGTCATAGCGTATCGGGTCCAGTGGGATTATCTCCGGATGCTTGACCAAATTCCGGCTGGATAAATACCATTTGCCGAAGATTTTTTCCTCGGTTTTGGTGACTTACTTCACGACATAGTTGACAGCACGCTCATAATTCTGGTCCAGGGGCACGCAGGTGGAGTATCCCCACGTCCAGGAGGTCATATTGTAAATGGGCCTGCCGCTCCTGTCGGAGAGAGGTCTACCCGCTTTGCTGCGTGCTCGGGTGATTGGCACCTCTCCCAGAATACAAAGGCCGTGCATGTGGATGGCACGAATATCCTCGCCTTCCTTTAAGGTGTGGTATTCGGGAACCAACACATAGGCGAAGCCCTTGCGCTTGACGGCGTTGTTGAGGAAATTACGGACCTTGGGGTAAATGGTTTCCGGGTCATAGCGGTCTATCAATGCGCCGTCCAGCGTCCAGGTGAAAAAATACTCGAACTGGTTGCAGAGGGCAATATCCCTTACCCGCGCCGCCGCTCTCCGCTGACTTTCTTCTTTGGCTCTGTCCGGGTCCTCCGCCATTCCAGGAGGCGAGACATCGTAGCCGCGCGGCTGGCTGAGGCCGGGGATGTATTGGAAAATTGGCTTGCTGGCAACTTGAACAACGGCTTTGCCGGGGTAGGATTTGATGCGTGCGTTGGTGTAAACAGCAGGGGTTGTGTTCTCTGTCAAAGGATGAAATCCCCCTTTCCTGTAGGGTGGGTGACTTCAATTTGTTGTCTTATCGAGTAGCCCCCCTCCCCTTCGGGGAGGGGGGACCGCTTGGCGGCGCTACTTTACAACCGTGATGCTCTCAGGCTTGCCGTAGCGATTGTACGAGATATTCACCTCGTCATTCACATGGAGCTTGTAACCGCTCCGGACCAGCTTGGTATCAGAGAAATAGATCCGCTCACAAATCACGCCGTATGCATCTGCCCCGGTAGCGGGATAAGCAAGGTAGACGTTGTAACCAGTAACTGCGACTCCATCCTTCGAGGTAAAGTCCCCGCGTTTGAACCCAATGATTTTCATAGCTATCAAGTCCTTTCGTATAAAAAATTTGATTGGGATTGGGTATTGCCTACCCGTGCGCCCCTGGCGTATCAGCTCGCTAAGGTTGGCTGCTGGGACACTCTGGGCGGTTCCAGCCCCGCCAGTCGATACCGAAGGAAAAACCCGTCGGTTCGCGTCGACTGGGGGATAATATGCTGTCAAGTGGAAAAATATCAAGAAAATTCCCCAAAATTATGAATAATTAGTAAACTTATGGTATTGATAAGGCGGGATCCCTCCGTAAGAGGGGGTAGCACAGCCTCCGCAGACCGTCAAGGCCGAAAAAATTTCCCGGTTCTGATGAGCCGGGAATTTTTTCGCAAGTGGGGCTTACGCCCCAGCCTTGACTGTCCGCTCCACCTGTGCTGGTGGGGGCCAACGAAGCTCGTCCGCGAGCTTCGCTCCGCACAATTTTATTATGGGAGATCGTCCAGCACAAGAAAGCTGGTTTGCCCGAAGTGCGGACAGTCCGTCCGAGCTACCAGGGCGGTCAACATCCTTTGCGGGGACTGTCTGGAACGGATGGTAACAACCGAATAAAATTTTAAAAGTGTAGATTCAAAAAATAGCCCCCGCCCAAAAGTTGGACGGGGGCACTTGCTTTATTCGGGATAGCGGGTGTAAGCGGCAATCATATTGTTACCATCGACCGGCCAGGGATTTCCTCCCCAACCAATACAAGCACCGGATAGACCGCCACCAGCACCTACATGGTGTACAACCCAATGCCCCACACCATCAAAATCAATTTCGTAATAGGGGCGCTCCATCGCAATCGACCAGTGACTGCCCCACTCAATCAAATCTCCAGGGCGAATATCTGCATAGCTCGCTACTTTATGCATGAATGCGTCTGTTCCAAAGAGATCATCCCAAAAAGCAAATGCAAATTTTGCGCATTCCGTTCCACTGCCAAAATCCAGTATAGTATATGGAGGATTGTAGGCATCATACTCGGCCAAATCCTCATACGATGTAAATCCTGCCTGCTTCGCCCTCTCCCCGGGCTCCTTCCCGTTCCGGTATTCCTCCATCAGAGCCAGAACGTTTTCTTCCGTCACAGGCTGCCCGTTCGTCAAAGTCGGGGGTCCGGCAGCTTCGCGCACCGGTTCAATGATATTCTTCAGCCTGACATAGATAACCGCCGTCTGTGCTCTGGTCACAGTCCCCATGGGGTCAGAATTGCCCTTCATGTCCACGCCGGTAAGAAGGCCGAAACAGTAGCAGTAGGATATCGCATAGTCATGGGTTGTGGTGTTGATATCGGGGATCTTGCTCTTTATTTTTTCCAGTTCCTGACGGTCTGGATAGGGTATTCCTTCTTCCTCCAGGAGGTGGTACATCATTTCAGCCATTTCTACCCGCGAAAGCTCATGGGGTAATGTATCCAAACCAGCGTATAGGCCGTGAGAAAATCCGACCTTAAAGTTCTTTGCTAATTCGCCGTAATTTTTAATAGCCCAGTCGTCCGGTTCGGCGTACTTAATCTCCTTTGGATAAAAGGCCCGGGTGAGGATCGCGTTGAACTGGGCAGTCGTGACCCTGCCACTGGGGTTAAAAATGGCCGTGCCGTCAACATTATGGCCCGTCCCTTGCACCACGCCATCCTCATACGCCTCCAGAATTGCGTCATAGGCCCAATGGCTTGAAGGGACATCACTGAACGGGGAGCTACTTGCGTCAGCTTTAGGAACCAGCCCAAAAACTAAAAGGAGTGCCAGAACCAGGGATAATTTCTTTCGCATAGAATTTCCACCTTTCTCTACTGATTATTTTTCGTTTTTGAAAGCTTACGCTGGGCCAGGAGCATCTTTACGAACATATAGATGAAGCACGGAATCCCCAGCGTAAACGCAATGGCAATCTGCACGCCGTAAAAGGCGAGCATGGCCCAGGTGTTATTCAGGAGGACCAACGGCGCGTTCTGCTTGAAAGCACCAGTCACACGCCAGCCGAACGGGATGCAGAAAAGATAGGGCCAGATAATCTTAAAGTCTTTCCAGATTTGTTCAAAAGGAGTTTCGCCCATTGCAGTAAACGCAAGCAGACCCCCGGCAAGCAGCACACCATAAAGGCAAGTCTTGAAAAATTCTCCACGGGTATATGTAAGAGAAGCTATATACTTTCTCTTTCGATTTTCCTCTGCGGCCTGGGCTTGCTGTGCCGACTGCTGCTGTATACGGGCAAAGCATTCGTCACACAGGCAGGGCGTGTATTTGCTGGCACACTCCTTGCAAAGCCCTTTCCCGCATTTCTGGCAGGACGCGACCGCCTCGCGGTCCTCATGGTTGAAGCATTTCATTTCTTTTTGTCAGCTCCCTTCTGTTTTTCCAATTCCTCTTGTTTCTGCGCATATAGCAACGCCTGTTGAATTGCAATGATGTACCGCTGGTTAGGTTCATTCAATTCATTGAACTTAGCGGTAAATTCATTGGCTGTGACAGCTCTGTCCATTTGATACCCCCCCTTTTTTGCGCTTGTTATGTGAGTATATTATCACTTTTGTGCGAGTAAGTCAAGCCATAATTCAACACTTTTTACTTGTAATGTGAGCATGTTTGTGATAAGATACTTTCATTCAGAGGGGAGGCGGATGAATGGAGCCAATCAATCAGAGAGTGAAAGAAGTACGGCAGGCATTAGAGCTGTCTCAGGCCAAATTTGCAAAAGCACTGTCTATGTCAAACGGCTATATCGCAGGCATTGAATTGGAGCATAATCGTGTGAACGATAGAATCATCAAGCTGATTTGCTTCACGTTCCATGTAAGCGAGAAATGGCTAAGGACTGGTGATGGAAGTATGTTTTGCGAAAAATCTGACGAGACGGCAAAGCTGGCTTTCGCTGCATTCAATGAGTTAAAGCCCGTATATCAGGATTATGTAATGAAACAGATTGATCTTCTCTTGGAAATTCAGAATAAAGAGTTTTGAAAATGCACTTTCAAAAACGAGATACCAAAATATCTTGATTTGATATTGACATAAATTCTTTTCTGCGATACAATGTGGATATTCGGAAGGAGGCATCCACATGAAGGAACAGATTGGAAAGCGGCTGCGGGATTTGCGCACAGGGATACACTTGACCCAGGTGGAGCTTGCCAAAGCTCTAGGCACCCAGCAATCTACCATCAACCGCTATGAGCAGGGACAATCCGCCCCCAGTCCGGAGATTTTTGTCCGGTATGCAGATTATTTTGACGTGTCCATGGATTATCTGTATTGCCGCACGGACAATCCCAGGGGCAAACTGTATCAGTATCAGCCGGAAGCGTTGATGGAACGGGCCAGAGAGAACCAGGAAATGAAGGATTTCATTGAAATGTGTTTTGACCCCAATTCTCCCGTCAATGGGCGGTTGAAAGAAGCCCTGTTTAATATGCTAAAGGGGGCAGGGGAGAAATGAAAGCGGTAATCTACGCCCGTTATTCCAGTGAAAACCAGCGGGAAGAATCCATAGAGGGCCAGTTGCGAGAATGTCACGAGTACGCCCGCAGCAATGGAATCGTGATTATCAACGAATATATTGACCGCGCCTTGTCGGCATCCAAGGAAACGGAAAAAAGGCTTGAATTTCTGCGGATGATTCGAGACAGCGGCAAGGGCCTGTTTGATATTGTCCTTGTCTGGAAACTGGACCGCTTTGCCCGGAACCGCTACGACAGCGCACATTATAAATCCGCACTGAAAAAGAACGGCGTCAAGGTTGTATCTGCTACAGAGCATATTGCGGACGGTCCGGAAGGAATTATTTTGGAATCCATGCTTGAAGGCATGGCGGAATATTATTCCGCTGAATTGTCCGAGAAAATCCACCGTGGGCAGAAGGATAACGCATTAAAGGGATTGAATAACGGCGGCTCTGTTCCACTGGGATATGTGCTGAACAAGCAGACCCAACGTCTGGAAATTGACAGTATGACCGCGCCCATCGTTGCAGAGATTTTCCGGCGTTATGCCGAGGGTGATACTATCCGGGAAATCCGGGACGATTTGAATGCGCGAGGAATCAGGACCAAGAAGGGACAGCCGTTCCGCTACTCCTCTTTTAGTGCATTATTGAAAAATCGGAAGTACATCGGTGAGTACAAGTATCAGGATGTTGTTATTCCCAACGGCCTCCCGGCGATTGTTCCCCAAGATATTTTTAAGCGGGTACAAGCCAGATTGGAGAAGAACAAGCAGACCCCGGCAGCGGCAAAAGCACCCGACCGATATTTGCTGACAACCAAGCTGTTTTGTGGCGAGTGCGGAAAGATGATGACCGGAGAGAGCGGCACCAGCGGGACCAATGGCAGAATATATCGTTATTATAAATGCTATGGCTCCAGGCAGAAAAATAAGTGCAGGAAAAAGCCCGTCAAAAAGGAGTGGATTGAGGATATTATTATTCGTCAGACAATGGCAGTTGTTATGAACGGCCCTCTGATGGAGCGCATTACCAACCGCCTGTTAGAATTACAAGGCGAGGAAAGCTATGATTTGAAATTGCTTGACCAGCAATTGAAACAAGTGGAAAATCGCCTTGAAAATATGCTTAACGCTATTGAGCAGGGCGTTATTACAGCATCCACAAAGCAGAGACTTTCCGCGCTGGAAGATGAAAAAGCCCGACTGGAGCAGAGCATTATTGAGGTCAAGATTCAGAATCCGGCGTTGAGCCGTGAGCAGATTACATTTTTCCTTAACCAGTTCAAGCACACCGATATAAACGATGAAGACCAGCGGCAACGGTTAATTGATTGTTTTGTTAATGCGGTGTATGTGTTCGATGATAAGATTGTACTGATATTCAACTACAAAAACGGCACCAAGACCATTGGCCTTGATACCGTGAAAAGTTCGGATTTGGTAGGCTGTTGTCCACCATGAAAATCCCTTGGAACCGCAAGGTTTTGAGGGATTTTTTTCTTACTTTTGAGGGGTGTTTTCCCTTATTTTTCTCTTATGGCGGT
>OFGR01001450.1_pt1 | contig 18861 bp, 17 predicted proteins | sample 1521811 | NCBI WGS metagenome assembly OFGR01 (sample SAMEA3504098, study PRJEB24116) | mouse gut metagenome | biome: mouse gut; feature: mouse-associated habitat; material: faeces | place: Denmark | collected 2011
AGATAACGGTGGATTGTCTCTTCGAGCCCCAGATACAGGGCATCACAGATTAGAGCATGCCCGATGGAGACTTCGCTCAGGCGAGGTATCATCGAGTGAAAATATTCAAGATTGACCAGGCTGAGATCATGTCCGGCATTTACACCGAGCCCGCATTTCAAAGCTACATCAGCTGCCTCGACAAATGGAGCGACCGCTTTCTCAGGACCGGAAGGGTAAAGGTCGGCGTAGGGCTTTGTGTAAAGCTCTATACGGTCGGTGCCTGTCTTTGCAGCCTGACGGATGTTGTCGGTATCGGTCCCCACAAATATAGAGGTGCGGATACCCTCGGCCTTAAAACGGTCGACAACAGATACGAGGAATTCCATATTGGATGCCACATCCCATCCGGCACTTGAAGTGAGGGCATCGGGAGCATCCGGCACAAGAGTCACCTGCTCGGGACGTGTTCTGAGCACCAGATCGATAAAATCGTCGGAGGGATAGCCTTCTATATTGAATTCGGTGCGCACCACTGCCCGTATACGAGCCACATCGTCGCGGCGTATGTGTCGCTCGTCAGGACGCGGATGCACTGTGATTCCCTGAGCGCCGAAACGCTCACAATCAGCCGCCACACGCTCCACGCAAGGATTATTCTCACCTCGGGCATTGCGCAGTGTAGCCACTTTATTTATGTTCACACTTAGATTGGTCATCTCTTAAAATAGATATAATTAACTCGTGAAATTACGGAAATCTCGGGGATTCTTTGTAATTTTGTAAACTTAACGACACAAAGTTAGTCAGAAAAAACCAATCACAAAAACAAATTTGAGACAAGACCATCAACATACCGACGAACTTGACCGGCTGTTCCCAGCTTTCGGCGACACATCGCGTCTCGTCATAAGCTGCCACAAGGCCGACTACAGCGCATCGCGCATCGCTCGCGCCGTAGAAGATGCAGATGCTCATCTGATCAATCTAAATGTGACGGATGCGCCCCTGCGTGCTGGTATATATGGGCTTGACCCCGACAGAGGATTCAACACCACTACAGGCAATTCGACAGTATATGTAGACCTGCGTGTCAACCGCGCCGATCCATCGCCGGTAATCAGATCACTCGAGCGCTACGGCTTCGAGGTGTGCGACACCGGATCGCTTCCCGAAGGAAGCTATGAAACCATGCGCGAGCGCGTCAACGAGATTCTGCATATTCTGGAGATGTAGTGTCCTGCCGTGGACCAGCAACCAACAAATTCCGCCAATGACAACAATAGCCATATTCGGCAACACAATGCAGCATGATGCCCTGCAAGAGATAATCGCGGCTATACAATGCCTCGAGAGCAACGGCATGCATATTATTGTCGAGAGCCAATTTGCTGCATATATGGAACGTCACACCGGCTACATGCCATGCGCAACCGTCGCCCGGATGCCATCCGGAGGATGCGGATTGTTGCTCAGTTTTGGCGGCGACGGCACTTTTCTGCATGCTGTGCGCTGGTGTGCACAGACCGGAACTCCCATTCTCGGCATTAACACAGGCCATCTTGGCTACCTTGCTGCCATGCAGATGCCTTCAGACCCACAGGTCCTCGCCGATCTTATCAAAAGCGGCAACTGGCATACCGAACGCAGACACATGCTCAAAGTCAGTGTCGATAGTGCAGACGGCATAGAACCAGCTTGTTCGTATGCGCTGAACGAAGTGGCTGTACTGAAAGACCATTCCGCGACCACGATAGTCTGCACAGCCTTGTTGGGCAACGACTTCATGGCCACATATCCAGGCGACGGACTGCTCGTGAGCACACCTACCGGCAGCACTGCCTATAATCTATCGGCAGGAGGCCCCGTGGTGCAACCTACCCTTGATGTATGGATCGTGTCGCCGATAGCGTCGCATACTCTTACACTCCGCCCGCTTGTGGTGAATACCGACAGAGACATGACTATAAGTGTGCAGTCGCGCACCGGATCTTATCAGCTTGCTGTAGACGGAGTTTCAGTACCGCTGCCCGACACGGCCAAAGTGCGCATCAGCCGTGCTCCATTCACCACAGCTGTGGTACGCACCCCCGATAGTTCATGGCTCGGCACTCTTAGCCGAAAACTGCTGTGGGGCGCACACTCAAAATAACGCGCCACAGGGCGCATATCCCAAAAGATATCTCAGCAAGCAATAATAATGACAACATCATCACAGCCCACGACATCTTTCTATCACGAAGGACTTCAGGCCACGGTCTGCATTACCGTGCGCAGGAATGCCCGCTCGTTCCGTGCTCGCTGGAAAGGTGGAGTTGTAGCCGTGACCGTACCATCCGGCGCATCCAAGGCGCATGTCATCGACTTTCTGGCAGCAGCCACACCGCGTCTTACAGCAGTACGTCCGGTATCGCCATTCGCGCCCGGAAAGAAAATACAATTCGCTGAGGGCTATATAGAAATTGTCACAACAGACAGCGGCAACATGCAGATTGAAGCTGACTGTCACCGCGACGTAGAATCCGGACAATACAGAATCACCATAACCATACCGTCCGGCACAGACTTCTCTGACCCGGCGCTATGCGACATCGTCAACCGGCTTATCCTCGACCGCACAAAGTGGATCGCCCACCTCACGCTGATTCCGGAAGCCAAGGCCATCGCGGATGAGATCGGAAAACAACCGATGGGCTGGAACATTTCCCACGGCCACCGTGTGCTCGGCAGTTGCAACTCGCGTGGTATCATCAATCTGAGCCACATAATACTATTCCTGCCACCGCATCTGCGGAGATATATCATCTGCCATGAGTTGGCGCATCTGAGCGAAATGAATCACTCCCCTCAGTTCCATGACCTGCTCGACAGATATTGCGGAGGAAAGGAAAGACAACTGACCTCAGAACTCAAACAATTCATCTGGCCCATAATACGCTGATACATCACGACCAAGAACCAATCAATCCATCAAAATACGTTCCGATATGAAATCGAGAATTTTCAACAACCTGTTCACTTTCATAATCGCGGCATCCACCTGCTACGGAGTACAGGCGGCCGAGCCCACCGATTATTACAAGAACTGCATAGGAAAATGCGGCGCAGACCTGCTGTCAGCACTATGCGAGACAATCGGACCGCACACCACGGTCAGCTATTCCGGTCTTTGGAGTGTCTATAAGGATTCAGACCGCTATCCCGAAGACGGCAAGATCTGGGACATGTATTCGACAAAACACTGGACCTACAGTTCGGAGCAATGCGGCAATGTCGGATCGACCATCGGCGTATGCTATAACCGCGAGCACTCGCTGCCTAAAAGCTGGTTCAACGATGCCTCCCCGATGTATTCCGACGCTTTCCATATATATCCGACCGACGGTAAGGTGAACGGACAGCGCAGCAACGATCCTTTCGGCGAGTGCGCCAACGGCACTACCCTGCCTTCACATGGAGGCTATCAGGCTCTCGGCAAGTCAGGCAAATCCACATACCCGGGATATAGTGGAAATGTATTCGAGCCGGACGACCAATACAAGGGTGACTTCGCGCGCACTTATTTCTATATGGCCGCCTGCTACAACGACAGAATATCCTCGTGGAAAAGCGACATGCTCGGCAACAACTCATATCCCGTCTTCACCTCCTGGGCTCAGAATATGCTCCTCGAATGGCATCGTGCCGACGCCGTGTCCAAGAAAGAAACAGACCGCAATGAAGCCGTCTACGGATACCAGAAAAACCGTAACCCGTTCATCGATCATCCTGAGCTTGCCGAGCACATCTGGGGCAATAAGAAGACCGAACCCTGGCAAGGATCAGCCACATCCACACCTGAAATCATTCTACCTGCCGACGGATCATCCATAAGCCTTGGCATGGCCGGCATAGGAGTAAAGAAGTCCCTGAGCATCGCCATCAAGGGATCTTCACTGACCTCTGCTGTCAGCGTAAGCGTCAACGGCGAAGGCTTCTCGACCGACAAGACATCAATCGCGGCCTCAGCTGTGAATGCGACTTCAGGTACATCTCTAACCATCAGCTATGTAGGATCATCCATAGGTGAACATACCGCCACCGTGACACTTACATCCGGCAAAGCCAAGTCTACGATAAAAGTATCAGTCACAGTAACAGACGGTATTCCCGCCGAACCTGCGACGGCAATTACCGAAAGTAGCTTTGTGGCACACTGGACATACGTCGGCGGCGACAACAACGGCTACTACAACATCGAGCTAACCACAACGGCCGACAACCGCTCCGTGGACGGCTACCCCAGACAGGTGAACGCCCGCGCACAGCTCACATCTGTGACCGGACTGCAACCCGACACCGAATATGCCTACCGCATCACATCCACATCCGCATCATCGCAGACAATACGGGTACGCACAGCCATCCCGCAGCCTTCAATATATTTCTACTCGGAGGAAGACTTCACTTTCGTAGCGCTTCCCGGCGAAGTATCAGAACCGCAGGAAATTGGTGTGGATATTGAAAACATCAGCTCAGATATCACGATCACGGTACGCGCGCCATTCGAGATTTCGACAGACCGCACCAACTGGTCAAACACAATCTCCATCTCCCCTGAGGCCGACCGCTTCTACATGCGTTTCGCCCCCACAGAAGCAGGCTCTTTCTTCACTTCGATTGTTGCCACAGCCGGTGATTTCTACAACGACGATGCCGAAGTCAATGGCACAGCTACCGCAACAAGCGAATACCTGGAAGACTTCGAGGCCGAGACTGAGGACACTTCTTACTCCACACGCACCATTACCGGTACGATGGGCGAATGGGACATCGTAAACTGCGGTGTGCCAAAGGAGAACGGAAGCCTTCACATACGCATGGCCAAAGACAAGAACAAGAACTCATCCATCACCATGCGCCACGACAAAGCCGGTGGCATAGGTGTTGTGACTATCGACGCAGAATCATGGGGCAGTTCCGAAAACGGCGAAGTAAGACTCGACTACACAACCGATGGCGGAATCACATGGAATGAGGCCGGATCGGCAGAGATCAATTCTACCACACGCCGTGAATACACCTTCACAGTCAACCGCACTGACGCCACACGCATCCGCTTAGTGCGCACTTCAGGAGGACGCCACAAGATAGACAACGTAGCCATCACCGATCACCGCACCACCGGCATCGCAGGAGTTGAAAGCGACTACAGCAGTTGGGACGCCTACTGCGCCGATGGCCGGTTGACACTACTCAACAACGGTGACACGACGCGCACTGCTACCATATATGGCATAGATGGCATCCTGTATGCCACAGTCCGGCTCACTTCAGGAATAACGACTTTAGACCTGCCCGACGGACTCTACATCGTGGCCGTGGACGACTTCACACGACGTGTCGTCGTACGCTGACAAGACCTTACAGACACATCCCGTCAGGCGTCCGGGATAAACGTCCCGACGCCTGACGAAAATTCTTTTTCTCTATTCGTTTGGTAATTTGTCAGATAAATTATAACTTTGCAAAGTTTTTCTAACCACAATCTCTCATGGGAAAATTCACAGCATTCAAAGTGCCTTTGAAAAGCCTGTCGCCGGGAGTACACGAATTTGACTACCGCCTCGACAAGACTTTCTTCGCAAACATGGAGAGCGCCGACATCCATGATGCCGACGTAAACGTGCATCTGACGCTCACCTATAAGGCAGATATATACGACCTTAGCTTCGTGCTTGAGGGCGATGTGACACTGCTGTGCGACCGTTGCCTCGACGATCTGCATTACCCGATCGCCACTTCATACCACATTGCGGTGAAGTATGGAGAAGACTACGACGACAGTTCCGACGATCTGCTTGTGATCCCCGAGAGCGACAACTATCTGAACGTGGCATACATGCTCTACGACACCGTGGCTCTCGGCATTCCGATGAAACACGTCCATCCGGCAGGTAAATGCAACAGACAGATGAGTGCCGTGCTGAAGAAACACTCCGCAACCTCAGCTGATGAATCGCTCGAAGACGAACTCATCGACGAGATCGACAACATTGACATGGACTCGCAATCAGGCCCTAAGGAACAGTCCACCGACTCACGCTGGGACGCATTGCGCGGATTCAACACAGAAGACTAACGAAAATATCAAACCATAATAACCCTTTAAAGAAAAAATGGCACATCCTAAACGCAAACAATCCAAGACCCGCACAGCAAAGCGCAGAACTCACGACAAGGCCGTAGCCCCCACACTGGCACTCTGCCCCAACTGCGGCGCTTGGCACGTTTACCACACCGTATGCGGCGAATGCGGCTACTACCGCGGACGTATCGCTATCGAGAAGGCTGCGGCTCTCTAAGACCCGCACCGGACTTTCAGCAGACGCACCCCCGATGCCTCAGGCTCGGGGATGTGCGCCATTGTTGATCACAAAATCACAAAATACTCATCTCTATACTAACCATTCCGTTATGCTGAACGCTCGTATCTCCGGAATAGCATCATACGTACCCGAAGACATCCTCGACAACGAGATGCTGTCCAAAATGGTCGATACAAACGACGAGTGGATCACAACACGTGTGGGCATTAAGACCCGTCACATCCTGAAGAAAGAGGGTGAGGGTTCTTCCTACATGGGAGCGATTGCTGTAAATCGACTCCTTGAGTCCACAGGTGTAAAGGCCGATGAAATCGACCTGATCATCTGCGCCACTTCCAACCCCGACTACCGTTTCCCATCCACAGGCTCTGTAATAGCCCACAGATGCGGACTCACCAACGCATACGCCTACGACGTGCAGGCCGCGTGTGCAGGCTTCTTGGTGTCTCTTCAGGACGGCACCGCTTACATCCGTTCCGGAATGTATAAGAAAGTGATTGTCGTAGCGGCAGAAATGATGTCGTCCATGACAAACTATTCAGACCGCACCACCTGCCCGCTGTTCGGCGATGCTGCAGCCGCCGTGCTGCTCGAACCCACCGAAGAACCCAATGTTGGTGTTATCGACGGTGAATTCCACGTCAACGGTGAAGGACTTCCATTCCTGATCATGCCCGCTGGCGGATCCGTAAAGCCAGCAACCCACGAGACTGTGGACGCCGGCGAACACTTCGTGTACCAGCAGGGACGCCAGGTGTACAAGCATGCCGTGACAGACATGCTCACATCCTCACTTTCTGTAATGGAACGCAACGGTCTCACAGTCGACGATGTGGCATACCTGATTCCCCATCAGGCCAACCTGCGCATCATAGAGGCAGTGTCGGAGCGCGCCAACTTCCCCGAAGAAAAGGTTCTGGTCAACATTCAGAACTATGGCAACACATCTGCCGCCTCAATTCCCCTGTGCCTCGACGAGAACAAGGGCAAACTGCATAAGGGCGACAAACTGATCCTCACCGCTTTCGGTGCAGGATTCACTTGGGGAGCCATGTACATCGTATGGGACATCTAATCCCCGCCTCAACGACGGAGATTATGTAAAAATAACTTAAATAGCATCTATTAAGGTGCTATTTTTGTTTATATTTTACACATACAAAAAATACCTTACGAAATGACAACTCAACACAAAGCAGGATTTGTAAACATAGTAGGCAATCCGAACGTAGGAAAATCGACGCTCATGAATGATCTCGTCGGTGAGCGCGTAAGCATAATAACATCCAAGGCACAGACTACCCGTCACCGCATACTCGGAATCGTGAACACGCCTGAATACCAGATCGTGTTCTCTGATACCCCAGGTGTACTGAAACCAAACTACAAGCTTCAGGAAAGCATGCTCAACTTCAGCGAAGGAGCACTGACCGATGCCGACATTCTGATCTACGTCACAGACGTGGTGGAAGACCCGACAAAAAATGCGGACTTCCTTGCCAAAGTAGCAAAGGAAAAAGTGCCGGTAATGCTGATTATCAACAAAATCGACCTCGTCAAAAATCAGGACGACCTGAACGCACTTGTCGATCGTTGGCACGAAATACTGCCTAATGCTGAGATTTTCCCCTGCTCAGCCAAGGAGCACTTTAATGTAAGCAACATCATGGCCCGGATAGTGGAACTACTCCCAGAGTCAGAACCATACTTCGGCAAAGACGCCCTTACCGACAAACCGGCACGATTCTTCGTCACAGAGATCATACGCGAGAAGATACTCACGACCTACGATAAGGAAGTCCCCTACTCTACAGAAGTACTCGTAGAGAAATTCGATGAAAAAGACGGTGCTATACACATAATGGCCGTCATATACGTCGAGCGCGACAGCCAGAAAGGAATTATCATCGGAAAAGGCGGCACAAAGATAAAACACGTAGGCATAGAGGCCAGAAAAGACATCGAGACATTCTTCGGAAAAAGAGTATATCTCGAACTTTTCGTAAAGGTTGAGCCAAACTGGCGCAACCGCGAGAATAAACTCCGTCAGTTCGGATACATAGAATAAGAAGCACATACACAACACAGAAATGAGCCAACTTGTAGCAATCGTAGGACGACCCAACGTAGGGAAGTCAACACTGTTCAACCGACTTACACAGTCTCGTCAGGCAATAGTCGACGATACCGCCGGCACAACACGCGACCGTCAGTATGGAAAGGTGGACTGGAACGGACGTGAGTTCTCAATCGTCGACACAGGCGGATGGGTAGTCAACTCCGAAGACATATTTGAAAGCGAGATCAACAAACAGGTACATCTGGCCATCGAACAGGCGGATGAGATATTGTTCGTGGTCGACGCCATGAACGGTGTTACCGACCTCGATGACCATGTGGCCGAGATACTGCGCAAAAGCCGCAAGCCGGTCATCCTTGTGGCTAATAAGGTAGACTCTAACGAATGGCTGTACAACGTACCGGAATTCTATAAATTAGGACTCGGCGAACCATACCCCGTAAGCGGAATCAACGGCTACGGCACAGGTGATCTGCTCGATGAGGTGATCGCCAAATTGCCTGAGCGTTCAGATGAGGAGGAAGATCTCGACGACATTCCCAAGTTTGCCATCGTTGGCCGCCCTAACGCAGGCAAGTCATCTCTGATCAACGCATTCATCGGCGAAGACAGACATATCGTGACCGATATAGCCGGCACAACTCGCGACTCGATATACACACGCTACGACAAGTTCGGATTCGATTTCTACCTCGTGGACACCGCAGGCATCCGCAAGAAGAACAAGGTGAATGAGGATATAGAATACTATTCCGTGATCCGCTCAATCCGTGCGATCGAGGCTTCTGACGTCTGCATTCTTATGATTGACGCTACCCGTGGCATCGAGTCTCAGGACGTGAGCATATATTCGCTTATACAACGCAACCGAAAGGGACTCGTGGTCGTGGTCAACAAATGGGACCTTGTGGAAGACAAGTCCACTACCGCAATCAAGCATTTCGAAGACGCAATCCGCAATCGCCTCGCGCCGTTCACCGATTTTCCGATCATTTTCAGTTCGGCGATCACAAAGCAGCGTATCTTCAAGATCATTGAGACTGCCATAGACGTGTACAAGAACCGCAAGCGCACAGTACCTACATCGCAACTCAACACCGTGATGCAGGAAGCCATAGCCGCATACCCGCCACCAAGCAACAAGGGTAAATTCATAAAGATAAAATATATCACACAGCTAAGAGGCGCTCAAGTACCGTCGTTCATATTCTTCTGTAATCTGCCGCAATGGGTCAAAGAGCCATACCGCAGGTATCTTGAGAACAAGATCAGAGAGAACTGGGACTTTACAGGTACTCCTATAAATGTATTCATGCGCGAGAAATAATCCTCACGCACGAGACAACCATATAACAACAAAGCCCCCGGCAAGCTATTTAACATCATGCTTGCCGGGGGCTTTGTCTATTGGTTTGTTATCTGCGATGGCTTATCACTGCAGCAGCCTCAGACCGGAGATACGGGACATCGACTATATAAGGTCTGGAATACGACGGATGAAATATACCGAGACGGCCACGCACCACATTTATACCATACTTCCTCTCGAGTATATATCTATAGATACTTACCTGCAGGGCGTAATGCATATAGGTGCAATCCGGAACATGCGCCACCGGATGCAGGCCGGACTTGCCGTAGCGGCTTACCGTGACTGCCGCGCCTCCTTCTATTATGCGGTCGGTGCGTTTCCAGTCGAATATCTCAAATCTACCGTCGGAGGGATCTCGGGTTATGAAGTCAAGCGTTCCTGCCACACCGTAGTCTTCATCGTATATACGCCACTCGGTACGGTATGGATGCAACTGCACTGCCGATGCAAACATCTTGAACAGACGATATGCAGGATCATCCGACATGCAATCCTCGCCATTATAGTAACGCTCGATACGGTCGTGCATCTCTGTGCCGAGCGCAGCGGCCTTTTCGGCTTTCTCTCTCCAGCGCCGTCGCAACTCCTCTGGAGTGATACCCATCCCGGGGGCTTTACGCTCAGACCAATATACCTCATCGAAGCGCTCGAATGAATCCTCCACAACCTCTGTGACAGATCTTACCGGCCCATTATAACCATCTATGGTATATTTATGTTCCAATGGCTCAAACGTCACACCGGCATCGCGGCTGTGCGCATTCACAAGGTTGCAATCAGCAATCATCGGACTGATGCTTTTTTTCAACTTCTTCCCAACGGTACAGACGGTCGGAAGGACGGATCTTGGAGGGTACAGCTATCGAGAAACTGTCGCCCTTGACAGCGCGTTTCACACTCTTGAGATCGACACGGATATCATCTACCGTAAGAATCAGTGCACCTGTAGTCGGTCCGGTGATCACAATCTCATCACCGACACACAATTCTCCTGATTCCATATAGAATTCCCCTACTCCGATATTAGAGAAGTAACGGACACCCTTGGCCACATAGCGCTTCACTCTCGTGGCAGACGATCCATACTTTGCCGACCATTCTCCAACACGCTGACCGAGATAGTATCCGTTCCAGAATCCACGGTTGAAGATCTTGGCAAGACGCTCGTCCCACCGGGCAATGGCATCCTCATCGCCGTAAGTTCCATCGCACAAGGACGTCAGCGCCTCATTATAACACGACACTGCTGTATGAACATATTCCGGGCCACGCGCGCGTCCCTCAATCTTGAATACCCTGACACCGGCATCCGCCATTTTGTTCAGGAAATGGATAGTCTTCAGATCTTTGGGCGACATTATATACTTATTCTCAATATCGAGCTGATCTCCTGTCTCCCGGTCAGTCACCGTATATCCACGCCTGCATATCTGCGTGCAAGCGCCTCTGTTCGCACTTGAATTCATCTCATGCAAGCTAAGATAACATTTACCTGACACTGCCATGCACAGCGCACCGTGGCAGAACATCTCGATGCGCACAAGCTCGCCATGAGGGCCGCGTATATCTTCATCCACGATGGCTTTGTGTATCCGGGCCACCTGATCGAGATTAAGCTCGCGGGCTAGTACCACTACATCGGCAAACTGCGAATAGAACCGCACAGCCTCGATATTGGTAATATTGACCTGCGTCGATATGTGCACTTCCACACCTACGCTCCTGGCATACATGATGGCTGCTATATCGCTTGCTATTATTGCAGATATCCCACTCTTGCCCACGGCATCGATAATTTCACGGCATTTGACCATATCTTCGTCATAAATAACCGTATTTACGGTAAGATACGACTTTACTCCGGCAGCATCGCAAATGTCAGCGATGCGGTGCAGGTCGTCGAGCGTAAAGTTGACACTTGAGCGGGAACGCATATTCAGCCCCTCCACTCCGAAATATACGGCATCAGCGCCGGCGTCTATCGCCGCCGCAAGACTCTCGTAGCTTCCTACGGGAGCCATTATTTCAAATTGATTGCGTTGCATGATAATTTTGACGTTCAAGAGGCCGCCGTGTATGACAATAGAGCACGACTACCTCTTATATTATTATACACCGAATGCCCTAACGGCTTTCGCGATTAGGGCTTTCGTGTATTATGCGTTTCTGAATAGCTTATCCGGTGAATCCGGCTCTTATTCTGCTGCAGGAGCTTGCTCTACGGGAGTCTGCACGGGTGTGCCGGGAGCAGCGTTGACAGGAGCGGATGCAGGAGCAGATGTACGGAGGCTCTGCTGCGAAGCGCCGGGAGTTGTGAATGTCGAGATTATCGACAATATACAGATGATACCTGCCAGAGTCCATGTGAGCTTCTCGATGAAATCATTGGTGTGGCGTACGCCGAGCACCTGGTTGCCACCGGCAAATGTAGAGGAAAGACCTCCGCCCTTCGACTTCTGTACGAGGACTACTGCGATAAGAAGGATTGCGACCAGAACGGTCAGTACAATGATTAAAGTGTGCATACTTTTATATCTGTTCTTTTTGTGTTTGCTGCTGGTTTATTATCAATTTCCGCAAGAAGCGCAATTGGTCTGCAAAGTAAATACTTTTTTCGGGATAATTCAAACTTAAATTCAATAATATTTCGTAAGCTTTGTTGTATCGGCGCTGTTTTATGAAAATTTTAGCCAAACTCTCGCTCAGAAGTCCCGGAGTGGCACTTACCGGATGTACTTCTCCTGCTGCCTCGGTTCTTGCTTCCTCCACTACGTCCGGTGCGACTTCAGCCGTTTCGGATGGTTCATTCGGAAGCACAGCTTCGACCTCCAACATATCTGCCATACCGCTATCGGCGGTTGACTTAGCCAGAAAGGCATCTATCATCCTGTCCTGATCGTCGGCAGGGGCAGCCATAGCCTGATCATCGGCCTGAAGCACTCCGGCATATTCCGCAACAGGATTGAATATCAGTTTTTCAAGCAGAGCATCCTCCTCCGGTGATGATGATCCATATCGCTCGAGGAATGTATCAATCACATTGTCGGTTGTCATCTGCGGCTCCGGACGCACCTCCGGATAGAAACGGCTCATGGCTGCCTCATCGGCATCTACTGCAGCGAGGAACGATTCTTTGTCCGTTGCCCTCAATGCAAGATTCTCCATCATGATCTCGCGTTCGGAGACCGGCATGTCAGCTGCACGCTGAAGCGCCAGTACAGCTGGCAATGTGAAACACGGATAGCGCTCCTCCATAGCGTCGACCCATTTACGGTCCACAGACGCTATTGGATCGTCTATCAGGCCATACAGCGTGTCAAGCAATTGTCGGTCGGTTGTAGCAGTGTCCATGATTAAGTTTGTGTAGATATTACCAGTCGCCGAGAGTAGCGTTGAAAATCAAGTCAACCAGTTCCTTAGAGATCTGTTGGCAGAGTTCGTCCTGAACATCGGTGAGCATCTCTGAGGCATCGAAGTCACGGTATGCGCTGAATGTCTGATCCACGTCCTTTCCTTCTTCCCTATTATTTATGTACTTCAGACGCACCGATATGGTCAGTCGTGTTTTGGATGCGTAGGCATCTTCTGTCACAGCCTGTGGAGAAAGCGAGTAACCCGTTATCTCACCCTCCATCTGAAGGTCAGCATTGCTGCCGCCATCTATTACCCGCAGACGCGTGTTGCGGGTGATATAGTCAAGCAATTCGTTCTCGAAAGTCTGCTGCAACGGCGGATAGACCAAAGCAGCCCTTATCGGGAAGTTGCTTACAGATATTGTCTTGTATATATTATAATCTATCGACGATCCGTTCAGCGTATAGCGTGGAATGCATCCGCCGGCTGGCAGAAGCGCGAAAAGCAATACGAGCCATACGGCACGCAGATGACGGGCGGTGATTCTATTCAAGTCCATATTCCTTTATTTTTCGATAAAGCGTACGTTCCGATATGTTAAGTTCCTGAGCAGTGGCTTTCCTGCGGCCTCCATTGCGGCGCAGAGCCATCCGGATTGTCTCTTTCTCAGTATCCTCAAGTGTGCGCATGTCGTGCGTACTACCAGAAGCCTCTATGATGATATTCGGGTTCGGTTTGGATATGCGCATCAGAGCACGCGAAATATCGGAGCTTTCTTCCGCCGGTTCGTCCACGATAAACGCATCGTGCTCGCGCACACTTGCAGCGCCACGGCTCTCATCCACTGCAGCCTTTAGCCTGTCGATCTCCTGCTGCATGCGGAAGATCATATTGAAAAGCATCTCACGCTCGCGGGAATATGCATCGGAGGCTTCATAGCCCTTGACCGGAGCCAGAGCCGACGACACCTCGGGAAGGTAGGATGCAACTGTATCCCGGTCAACCTCATTCCCAGCTTCAAAGAGCGCGATCTGGTCCACCACATTCTTCAGCTGACGCACATTGCCTGGCCACAGGAAATGCTCGAGGGCAAGACGGGCAGTAGCGTCGAATTCGACAACGGGCGTACGGTAACGCGACGCGAAATCCGATGCGAACTTACGCGCAAGCAACACAATATCCGAACCTCTGCGACGCAATGGCGGAATCTCGATCTGCACAGTGGACAGACGATAGTAGAGATCCTCACGGAAACGCCCGGCTGCGACAGCCTTGGCCATATCTACATTCGTAGCCGCCACTATACGTATGTTGGTGCGATGTACCTCCGACGAACCTACTCTTATGAATTCCCCGCTTTCCAGCACACGCAATAACCGCGCCTGTGTGGTCAGTGGCAGTTCTGCCACTTCGTCGAGGAACACAGTTCCTCCATCAGCCTCCTCAAAATATCCTTTTCGCGAGGCTATAGCACCTGTGAACGCGCCTTTCTCATGGCCGAACAGTTCAGAGTCTATAGTTCCTTCAGGTATGGCCCCACAGTTGACAGCAATAAACTTGCTGTGCTTGCGGGCACTGAACCTATGTATGATCTGCGGAAAAAACTCCTTACCTGTACCGCTTTCTCCTGTTACAAGCACCGACATGTCGATCGGGGCAACACGTATGGCCCGGCTGATGGCTTCAATCAACCCGGGAGCATTGCCTATGATGCCAAGACTCTGCTTTGCCCGCATCACATCAGCGGAAATTCCGGTGGAAGGGATCAGTGCATTTCCTGTCATTTGCATCGTAATGAATAAGTACGCTCGCGCAGGAACCGGCCTAATTCTTCAGTAGAGGAGCTATGCTTTTTAAGCACTTCTGAAGATATCGGATTTCCCACGCTCACATGAATTTCCTTGTTCCTCTTGCGGAAAATCTCGGCAGGCAATCGTAATGTGCGTGCCTGCCAGCAGGCAACGCCGAGGAAGTTGAACCACCAGGAGTTTGTCCCGTTGAAAAATACAGGTATCACAGGGACATCAAGCTGCATGATCAGGCGTATGATATTTTCCTGCCACGGACGGTCCTGCAGGCGCAGTCTCCAATTCACTTTGCTCATTGCTCCTGCAGGGAAGAATCCTATCGGATTGCCAGAACGCACCTGCATGATGGCTTCTTTGATGCCTCGCATGCTCACGGCTTTCTTTGCCGGATCGGCACTCGCCATAGGATCTACGGCTATAAAATTGGGACTCATGGCCCAAAGCCTGTTCAGAACCATGTTCACCATCACCTTATACTCCGGCCTATAGCGCGTGATCAGATAGATAAGCACGATTCCGTCAAGAGCGCCGAACGGGTGGTTGCTCACTGTGATAAACGGACCTTTGGGCAGATGTTCAAGCACAGTGGCATTATCGACACGCAACTTCAGATTCAGGTCATCCTCTACAAGACGGCGTACGAATTCCGTACCGGGTGTGTCGCAGAAACGGCTATGTACATAGTTCACCTCATCGACCTTAAGCATGTGAAGCAAACGCTCCACGAGCTTACGATGCGACGCGAGAGCCGGCGCCATACCGATTATATCATCGGCACTAAGCACAGGCTTTATTCCTTCGGGTATTTCAAAACGCTTTGACGCCATAATTTTCGGATTACCTTACCATTTTCAAAAAAGCCGCAGGTATAGGTGTGGAAAAATTCATATCGCGACGCGACATAGGATGCACAAACCTCAATGTACCTGCATGGAGTGCAAGTCTGTGTATCGGACTTGTATGCGCACCGTAGCGACGGTCGCCTGCTATCGGATGACCGAGGTCCTTCATGTGGACACGTATCTGATTCTTTCGTCCAGTATCGAGGTTGACCTGCAGCAATGAGTATCCGTTTCCGCGTCCGATCACTTCGTAGCGCGTGACCGCAAGTTTGCCTTTCTCCTTATCTTCAGTAGAATACACTTCATGCTCGGAATTTTCTGCCAGATAACTTCTCACAGTGCCTCGGTCGTTCTCGACATTACCTTCCACCACACAATAATATGTGCGCGAGATCACCATGTTGTTCCAGTTGTGCTGCATGCGTTCCTTCGCCGTGACCGAACGGGCCATCATCATCAGCCCTGACGTATGTTGGTCGAGACGATGCACGATGAAGACCTTATTGCGAGGATTCTGCCACTTCACATAGTCTCTGACAATAGAATATGCCGTACCTTCCCGCACACGGTCATTGCCCATAGACAACAATCCGTATCCTTTGTTCACGACAAGAATATCATCATCTTCATAGACGAGCTTCAGGCGAGGGTTGCGCAGCGTGCGGAACTCTCTGGTAGTGTTCACCTGCACGAGATCGCCATCCGACAGACTTGTGTCGAACTGCGATGTAGGCACACCATTGACCGCTATCTGCGAATGCCTGAGATATGACTTCAAGGTAGTCCGCGAAGTCTGCGGCATGCGCGATGCCACAAATTCAAGAAGTGTGTCACCGGTGGATTCGACCGGAAACGACAATATATTGTCGGGGCGGAATGTCTTTACACCAGCATTGCCGCTCCCTCTGTTTTTATCTTGTCTTATCATATATGCTATTTTTTGCGTACGGTTCTACGCACTGCTTTCCGAGGCTTGGCATCCTGAGTTTCAATTATCTCCTTGCACTGATCGTAGGTTAAGGACGCAGGATCGGATACAGTCTTGGGTATCTTGTAGTTAGTACCCTTTCTGGCGAGGTATATTCCGTAGCGCCCGTTGAGCATCTGCAAATCCGGATCTTCTGTGAAAGTCTTCACCAGCTTCTGCTCTTCGGCAGCGCGTTTGGCCATTATCAGTTCAACAGCCTGCTCCAATGTCACTTCAGCAGGAGCCATATCCTTGGGTATGCTGACAAATTTCCCATCGTGACGCACATAAGGGCCGAAGCGACCGATAGCCACCGTCACTTCCTTCTCCTCGAAATCACCGAGATGACGTGGATATTCAAACAATTTAAGCGCCTCCTCGAGTGTGATCGTACTCATCGACTGATTTTTCTGGAGCGACGCGAACTGAGGCTTATCCTCATCATCGCCAGAACCAATCTGCACAAGTGGTCCGAAACGTCCGATCTTTACAAATACGGGTTTACCGGTACGCGGATCGACTCCGATCTCACGCTCTCCGGCTTTATGTTCAAGCCTCATGTTGAGAGTCTTGTCGATATCGGGATGGAATCCTTCGTAGAAGTCGCGTATCTCGTCGTTCCACGCAAGCCGTCCTTCCGCGATCTCATCGAATTTTTCCTCTACCCTTGCCGTGAAGTTATAGTCGAGTATCGACGGGAAATATTCGGTCAGGAAATCATTGACTACAATACCGGTATCGGTGGGTATGAGCTTGCCTTTCTCCGCACCGAAAGTCTCCTGGCGTGTACCTCGCTTGATCTTCCCTGCGCCATCGAGGGTCAGTGTCACAAGCGGGCGCTTCTGACCGGCCTTCTCGCCACGCTCCACATATTCGCGCTGCTGAATGGTGGATATAGTAGGCGCATACGTAGACGGTCTGCCTATACCGAGTTCCTCCATCTTCTTTACCAAAGATGCTTCAGTATAGCGTGGGGGCTGAAGTGTGTAGCGCTCTGACGCAATAACACTATCAGCCGTAAGTGTCTCACCCACGGTTGTCTTAGGCAGCATTCCGGAATCCGCGGCATCGGAACGGTCGTCGTCATTGTCTTCTATGTAAACCTTCAGGAAGCCTTCTTTCTTTATGACCTCACCACTGGCAATAAAATGCTCCGGACGAGTGGATATGGCTATGTCGGCGGTGGTCTTCTCTATCTCAGCATCAACCATCTGAGATGCAAGCGTGCGACGCCAGATCAGGGCATATAGTTTACGCTCCTGAGAGTCACCGTCAATGTCGTGCTTGTCTATGTATGTCGGTCGTATAGCCTCGTGCGCTTCCTGTGCACCCTTTGAGGTGGTATGATATTTACGGATCTTCAGATATTGCTCACCCATCGTGGACTTTATCTCATTGGCAATTGTCGACAAGGCGAGTTGCGACAGATTGAGCGAGTCGGTACGCATATATGTGATATGTCCGGCCTCATAAAGTTTCTGAGCCACCATCATGGTGCGCGACACTGAGAATCCAAGCTTGCGGGCAGCTTCCTGCTGCAAGGTAGACGTTGTGAACGGTGGAGCCGGCGACTTCCTCAGGGGCTTCACCACGATGTCGCTTACTTTATACGAAGCGCCTTTGCATGCGTCAAGGAATTCTCTTGCCTGCTCCTCGTCTGCGAGCCTGCGCGAGAGTTCAGCACGCAACTGCGATCCGCCTTGTGTATTGAACAGTCCGGACACCCGGAAATATTGTTCGGGTTGAAAGGCGCGTATCTCATTTTCCCGTTCAACTATGAGCCTTACGGCAACAGACTGCACACGCCCTGCCGACAATGCCGGCTTTATTTTCTTCCACAGCACCGGCGAAAGCTCAAAGCCGACTATTCGGTCGAGTACACGGCGTGCCTGCTGGGCATCGACACGGTTGAGGTCAATTTCCCTTGGATTCTCTATTGCATTCAGGATCGCCGATTTGGTGATCTCATGGAAAACTATACGGCGCGTACGTGCAGGATCAAGTTTCAGAACCTCGGCCAGATGCCAGGCTATAGCTTCTCCCTCGCGGTCCTCATCGGATGCGAGCCATACCATATCGGCACGGGAAGCA
>OFGR01001454.1_pt1 | contig 18827 bp, 17 predicted proteins | sample 1521811 | NCBI WGS metagenome assembly OFGR01 (sample SAMEA3504098, study PRJEB24116) | mouse gut metagenome | biome: mouse gut; feature: mouse-associated habitat; material: faeces | place: Denmark | collected 2011
TTGCTTCTTTTCGCTCGCGCGAAAAGAAGGCCCCCGCGCCGGCGAGGCGCGAAGCTAAGAACAAGATAGGAAAGCGGTCGCGGCCTGCAAGGCCGCAGATTAAAGCCCCCGCCGCCCCGCAGGGGCGGTACGAAAAACCCTTCAACGAAGAAAGAAGAAAAAGAAAAAAGCGGAGGCGGCCCGCAGGGCCGCAGATAAAACTATGTCTTTTACCTCCTTTGGATTTCTCCTGTTTTTTGGAATATTACTTTTCCTCTACTACATAGTCCCACAAAAATGGCAATGGAAGCTGCTGCTTCTAGGCAGCTTGCTTTTCTACGCCTTCGCAGGCTGGACCGCCATGTCCTACATGGCGGCCACCATCCTCTCCACCTGGCTCTGCGGGCGGGAAATCGGCAGGCGCTATGCCTCCCACGAGCAGTGGCTGGCGGAAAATAAGGCGACCGCCGACCGGGAAACCCGGAAGGCTGAAAAAGCGAAGGCCAAGGCCGCCGCCCGGCTGTGGATGCTGGGAGGCATTACCTTTAATTTCGGCGCGCTGGCGGTGGTGAAGTACACCGACTTTCTGCTGGGGAACGTCAACGGATTGATCGGCTTCTTCGGCGGCGGAGAGGAGGCCATCCCTCTCCCCCATTTCCTGCTGCCCATGGGCATCTCGTTCTATATCTTCCAGTCCATGGGCTACCTGCTGGATGTCTATCGGAACAAATACCAGCCTCAGAGGAGCTTAGGGAAATTCGCCCTGTTTGTCTCCTTCTTCCCCCAGCTCATTCAAGGCCCTATCAGCCGCTATGACGCTTTGGCCCCCTCGCTATTGGCGGAGCACCGGTGGAATACCGCCCAGGCGGCCTTTGGGCTGCAGAGAATGCTGTGGGGCTTCTTCAAAAAGCTGGTGGTGGCGGACCGGCTCATGGTCGTGGTCCGGACCCTGTCCGGCAATCCGGACGAGTACCAGGGCGTATACGTCCTGGCCCTGATCGCGGTGTACGCTGTGACGCTGTACGCCGACTTCACCGGCGGCATCGACGTGACCATCGGCGCGGCGGAGTGCCTGGGAATCGAGCTGGCGGAGAACTTCCACCGCCCCTTCTTCTCCAAATCCACCGCCGAATACTGGCGGCGCTGGCACATCACCATGGGCGCCTGGTTCCGAGACTACATCTTTTATCCCGTCTCTATCTCCAAAACCATGCTGGGCTGGACCCAGAAGGTCAAGGCGAAATGGGGCCCGGGGGCCGGGAAGCGGTTCCCGGTATATCTGGCCACCATGCTCACCTGGTTCGTCACCGGCGTGTGGCACGGGGCCAGCTGGAACTTCATTGTCTGGGGCCTGCTCAACGGCGTCATCATCCTGGTTTCCCAGGAGCTGGAGCCGCTGTATGCCAGATTCCATGAGCGATTCCCGCGGCTGGGGCGCACCTTCGGATGGCGGCTGTTCCAGGTGGGACGGACCTTCTGGCTCATGGGCGCGGTCCGGGCGCTGGACTGCTACCGGGACGTGCCCGTTACCTTCCGGGCGGTGGGAACCGTTTTTACCAGGTTCAATCCCTCGGTTCTCTGGGACGGCTCCATGCTGGCGCTGGGCGCGTCCGGCGCGGACTGGCTGGCGGCGGGCGCGGGGGCAGCGCTGATGCTGGCGGTGTCCCTGGTCCAGCGGCGGGGAAGCGTCCGGGAACAGCTGGCGGAACGGCCTCTGGCCCTGCGCTGGGCGGTGTTCGGCGCGCTGCTGCTGGCGGTAGTGGTATTCGGGGCCTACGGCATAGGCTTTGACGCCAACCAATTCATTTACAACCAATTTTAAGGAGGTTCTGGTGTGAAAACCAAGCAGAAGCATACCGTCCTTCTCACCGGCATCGTAGCCGTTCTGATTCTGATCCTGTGCCTCGGTCTGCTCCAGGAGCTGCTGCGGCCCAAGTACGGCCAGCTGAACATCCCCGAGGGTACGCTGATCGCCGATTACTACGACGATCCCACCCATCACGACGTGGTTTTCATCGGGGACTGCGAGGTGTATGAGAACTTCTCTCCGGTGACGCTGTGGGAGGAGCAGGGGATTACCAGCTTCATCCGGGGCAGCGCCCAACAGCTGATCTGGCAGTCCTACTACCTTCTGGAGGAAACCCTGCGCTATGAGACGCCGGAGGTGGTGGTGTTCAACGTACTGTCCATGAAGTACGGCGAGCCCCAGAGCGAGGCGTACAACCGCCTGAACCTGGACGGCATGCGCTGGAGCGCGTCCAAGCTGGGGGCCATTCGGGCCTCCATGACGGAGGAGGAGGATTTCCTCAGCTACGTGTTCCCCCTCCTGCGCTATCACAGCCGGTGGAGCGAGCTGTCCGGACGGGACGTGACCGGCATGTTCCGCCGGGAGAGCGTGTCCCACGCGGGTTTCCTTATGCGCGCGGACGTGAAGGCGGCGGGAACGATACCGGAGGGCCGGCCATTGGCGGACTATCAATTCAGCGAAACCTGCTATGAATACCTGGATAAAATGGTCGGGCTGTGCACGGAAAAGGGCGTTCAGCTGGTGCTCATCAAGGCCCCCAGCCTTTACCCCTACTGGTACGATGAATGGGACCGGCAGATGGAGGACTACGCCCGGGAGAAGGGCGTGCTCTACATCAACTTCCTGGACAAGATCGACGAGGTGGGCCTGGATTTCACCCAGGACACCTACGACGGCGGCCTGCATCTGAATCTCTCCGGCGCAGAGAAGCTGTCGAGGTGGTTCGGCCGGTGGCTGGCGGAGAACTGCACTCTGCCGGACCACGGCGGGGATGCGGAGATCCAGGAGCTGTGGTCCGCCCGCAGCCAGCGGTATCACGCTATGGCGGAGGACCAGGCCCGGGAGCTGCAAGAGCTGGGGTATCTGAAAAGCTACGGAGCGAAAGAAAATTAGTTTATCAATGGAAAACCTTGGTTTCAGCGAGTTTTTGACAGGGTGACGAAAAGGCCACTCTCCCGCCGCCGCGCACGGCGAGGGAGAGTGGTCGATTCGTACTTATTGTACAATATTTTCTCTTTTCCTGACAGAGCCTTAACCTCCTGCCTTCCGGCGCGGCGAACGACGGGTTCTAAGCCGTGACAATTTTCAGCTTCAGCCGGATTCGATCGCTGATCATGGCAATGAACTCTGAGTTGGTAGGCTTCCCCTTGGCATTGCTGACGGTGTAGCCAAAAAACTTTTGCAGCGTTTCCAGGTCGCCCCGGTCCCAGGCAACCTCAATCGCGTGGCGAATGGCACGCTCTACCCGGCTGGGGGTAGTGTGGTATCGTTTGGCAACCTCGGGGTAGAGAATTTTGGTAACGGAGTTGATCACATCCATGTTTTCTACAGTAATCATGATTGCCTCGCGGACGTACTGATAGCCCTTGATATGGGCGGGCACGCCAACTTCATGAATGATAGAGGTCACCAGCTCCTCCAGGCCGGGGGCATGGACCCTGGGGTCCGCCTTTTCCGCCAGCCGGAGCAGACTCTCCACCATGGCGTCCTCTCCATAGGGCTTGCTGATGAACATGGAGGCGCCCAGATCCCCGGCTTGTGCCGCAACCTCCTGAGTGACGAAGGAGGACGTTACCAGAACCAGGGGCAGCTGTTCCCCCTCCAGCCTGCTCAGAACGGACAGGCCGTCCAGCCCCGGCAGGATCAGATCAAGCACCAGGATATCCGGTTTAGCCTCCCCCGCCAACCGCAGCGCCTCGTTGCCGTCGCCGGTAGAAGCTATGACGGCAAAACGTCCCGTTTTTTCAAGGGCGTCCTGCAGCATGCTGCGGGCCTCACCGTCGGCATCCGCCAGCATGATTTTTATTCTGTTGTCCATACGCGTAGATCCTTTCAAAAATTTGCTTGTCGACATGAATAGCGGGCCATCCGTCTGTTTAGACGAAATATCGAAGCTTCGTTGCGCCTTGCTTACAAATTACCATAAACAGACAGAAAACACAAGTCGAAACTTGCAATTTACGTCTTAAAAATCCCAAAATTCGTTCGACTAAAATGGGAAAATTTTACATTTTCCAAAAAATGGGCCGGATTTTTTTATGGGTCTTGGCCGCGCATATGGGAAAAAGCGGAGCTGGGTATCCAGGTGGAACGTTCCTGCTGTCCGGCCAGCCTCTTTGCGGGGGGAATAGGGACAGTCCTGGGACGCATACCGTAGAAAAAGGAGGTATGTACTATGTTGACACCTGCGATGCTGCTGCTGCGCAGCGCCCTTTTTTTATCCCTGCATCTGGCGGGAAGCGCCGGAAGCTTTCCCAAGCCCCTCAGCCCGGAGGAGGAGCAGCTCTACCTGGCCCGCTGTATCCAGGGCGACCTGGAGGCCAGGAATGTGCTGGTGGAGAGAAATATGCGGTTGGTGGCGCATATTATTAAGAAATACTACACCCAGACTGTCGACCAGGACGATCTGATTTCCATTGGAACGATCGGCCTGATTAAAGGAATATCCAGCTACAAGCCGGAAAAGAACGTCCGGCTGGCTACTTATGCCGCCCGATGTATTGAGAATGAGATTCTCATGTTCTTCCGCAGCCAAAAAAAGTTACAGGGAGAGGTTTCCCTTTCCGAGACGTTGGAGACTGATAAGGACGGCAATAACCTGTTTCTGATGGACGTGGTTGGTGTGGAGGATACGATGCTGGATGACCTGGATACCCGTGAGAGCCATATCCGGGTACGTCAGCTGGTGGACCAATGCCTGACCGAGCGGGAGGCGGACATCATTCGTCAGCGTTATGGCCTGGGCGGAAAAACGCCGCGCACCCAGCGGGAACTGGCGGAGAAGTATGGGATCTCCCGCAGCTATGTGTCCCGTATCGAAAAGCGCGCCTTGAGCAAGCTGGAGGAAGCCTTGGGGAGGAGCATCTAGCCACATTCCTCTTCTACCGCTCCCCTACGCCTCGGGCATTCAGCTCCCTCATGCTGAAGCCCCCCAGTAAAAGCGGACAATAGACAAACGGCCTCTACATAGAAAAAGGCTTCCATGATGTGCAACTCCGTGCCGGAAGTCCTCTCGGAACTCATACGCACGGCATTCGTGCCGAAGGAAGGATACAAATTCATTGTGTCGGATTTTGCCGCCGTTGAAGTCCACATGCTGTCGTTCCTGGCAAATGAAACTTGGCGTCTGAAAGTCTTTGCGGACAATGGGGATATCTGCGGCAATGTTCCATGTTTCCGCAGAAATGCCATAAAGACGCTCTCGCACTGCTTTGTCTGCGTCCATGTCCATGGCGAACTCATGATCGAGCGCAGTATGGTTATATCCTTGGACGCCGTCTGTGAACAGATGGGGCCCCGCCGTAGATCAGCAGACTTAATCTCCGGGAGAACGGCTATGAAACCATGTTCTACAAGGAAAATTGAAAAAGGGCGGCGCCTATCGTGATGATAAGCACCGCTCATCTTTTAACAGTTGAAAATGTCCTTCGCCAGCGGTCGGCTGCGCGTTAAATTGTCTGCCATTCCACTCTGGAATCGCCCGTGATCAGTGGACGAATTTCATGGCAGAATACCCTATTTTATATTTTCGCAAACTTTTATATACGTTCGCAGTGTGAAATTTCACAAAAAGTGTAGAGCTCCAATCAAAATCGTGATATAATATTTTTATTCACGCCGAGATTTCGATGACGAAGTTCCGCAGAGGATTCCTGCAAATCAGACTTACTGCTTCTATTTTAGCAAAACAGTCTCTTTGAAAAGAGGACTGGACGGTCATTCTCGGATGCTGCACCTCGCTTTTTCTGCAGAGCATTAGATGTTGGGAGGACAAAAGGGGAGTTTCACCTGTTTTAGTAAATTGAAGGAGGAAATATGGCCAAAAAAGGAAATAAGCGGACAAATTTGGAGGCTAACGAAGCCTTTCTGCAATATGAAGAAGAAGTCGTTAAGCACCCCGCATATGCTGGAATGCCAGATTTGCGTCATGAAGATGGTACTATCCAATGGGAGGCGCCGTCAAACAGAGGGGCTGGCGTGTTCCAATTCTCTCATGATAAAAGATATCAATGGTGGGTGGAAAAAGCTGCTGAAATCGGAATTAATACGGATGAAGATAAATGGATCAGCAAAGCGGCAAAAGCGATTCATCCGACAAAGCTCCATCCATGCAAGGTTTGCGGTCGGGTAATGGATATCCGCTACTGCTATCTTTCATCTAATTTCATGAAAAGAGTTCAAAAACTCTCGTTTTATGACGGTTCCGTGGAGATGGAAGAGGTAACTCACATTCTGGATTTTGTTACTTCCTTTGTTGATACATATGGAGATAAGGCTTACGCTGCTTTACCTGGATTACTGAAATGCACCCAGGTGAAGAAAATTCCTGATTTGCCTCACGATCTTTCTTCATGGACTTCATGGATTGAACAAAGCTATATCCCCAAAGAGCCAAGTATGCTCGGCCCCGGCGCAATGTCAAATGCCCCAGACCGTCTTGACGGGTTTCATACATTTAACCGCTGCTGCCGTTCCAGGGCTGATAAAGGCCGGTCAAAGGAAAATCTCGCATCCTATTCAACAGACAGGAGGGCCTTTGAGAACTGGAGCGATGGCAATTGGATCACGGCAAACAAGTTAATGGGGTTGATCAATTCAAGCCCTGGCATGAAGAAAGAACATTGTGCCAATGATGGAAACGGCGGGCATCATCCGCGTCCATGCAGCGCAGATCATATTGGCCCTATTTCTCTCGGCTTCTGCCATAGGCCAGAATTTCAATTCCTTTGCAAACCTTGTAATAGTGCAAAGAACAATAGGATGTACTATTCCGATATCCGCCACTTGATTGAAGTTGAAAAACAAGGAGAAACCGTTGCCACTTGGTATGCAAATCCCATTTGGCAGAAATGCAAGGGTAAAGTTACGGACAAAGAATCTGCACTTAGACTCAGCCGTGTGATGCGTGACAATCGCAACATAGCAATGATGCTTTTAGCCGACTTTATTGACAGAGGCGAGTATTTATTTCTGTTTACGCTGCTCAATCTTGAATACGCCGATTATGAATACGATATCGTTCCTGGCTCGACAAAAATCAATAATCAGATTCTAACTGTGGATTTTTCGCGAAAAACCAGCACCTTAAGATATGTAAACATCCAAAAAACGCGAAAAATTCGCGTTGCTTTTTCCTCACTTTCCGAGTATGCAAAGAAAGAAAATCGGAATGGCTATACATACGCCAACTCGCAGATAGAGGCTTTGAAAAGGAAAGCCTTCAGTATTCTATCCGGCATCGGCAATAACATGAAAAACCAAAACGCAGCTCTTATCGCCGCACTTTCTGACGAAACCCGAGTGGATTCTGAACTGGAAGCGTTCTTATCTTCTGTCGATTACAAAACACTAAAGTTGACGCAAGAATTTGTAGAAGTCAAGAAAATTCTGATTCAAATTATGGATTTAGTTTCCGCAAAGCTATCCTCTAATTGGGACAGTCCACGTTACTCAAGAGAACCTGTTGATGAATGAATAAGAAAGCGCTGGCCAACTGGACAATCTCAGCTGGCCGGCGCTTTTTTATAGAGAGTAGCTTTCAAGATATTCATCTGCAGCGATCATTCCACGCATGAATTTCTGATATGCATTTGCAGCTGGAAATCTGTAATCTTTGCTGCTCCCATCTTCTCCTGGCTGCAGCTCCGGCAAATCGCCAATCGCATCCTCTACGCCTATGACAGATGGAAGCATCGAAATCTGCCCGTCTTTGAAGACACAGGATATTTCATGCATACTAAAACGCTGTACAAGATCGGTATCTCCTCCAATGATGATTACGCGATCCCTTCGTTGTGGCACGCCGTAATTTGCCGCACTGACCTGATTTACTTTGATTACATTAACACATTCTTTCAACTCAGATTTAACCATTTCAAAGAATTTTCCCTTGTCTAAATTGAGAATCCCGCGGACGTTCTCAAAGACAAAACCGTCTGGCTGAATCGCTTTGACTATGCTTGCATATGATTTAAATAGCCAATTGCGCATGTCTTCTGCTCCTCTCCGCTTGTTAGCGGTCGAGAAGCCTTGGCACGGCGGTCCTCCAAGTACAAATAATGGTAAATTAGGATGGGCCATCTTTGCAGTTATTGCCTTTTCAATGATTGTATTGTATACCTCCTCGTTGTTAATGTCACCGACAATCGCCTCTCCTCCCAGATTTCTTTTGTGTGTTTCAACGGCATAGCTGTCGATGTCATTGCAGATAACAGGAGTCCATCCCACCCATACAAAGCCGAGAGCAAGCCCGCCTGCTCCGCAGAAGAGATCAACAAATTGCCCTTTGAACGGTATGTTTTTAGCAATCTGATAAGCCAACAACGGCGGCACAGCGTTTCCAATCTGATTGTTTATGGCCCCGAGCGACCCGATAAATTCAAATGAATCCGGAAAGCTTTGAAAACGGGCAGCTTCTCTCTGCGAAATAGTTCTATCTTGGCCATAATGCATATTGCACCCATTTCCCGGCCGATTGAAGTACGTGTTGATCGTATACGCAGGCATTTCAGGGCGAAGCCTACCATAATATGTGGATCGACCGCCTTTTCCCGCTTTGTAGCTTTCCCGGATTTGCGCAAGTCTCTGCGAGGGTATACTTTCTGGTATGTTCTTCCAATTGCCGCCCGGTGGAACACATTTTATAACTTGCATATCCAATTCACTTAATGATGATGCGTAGTGATTGAAAATCATAGTTCTTTTTCTCCGTCTTGACATATTTCACGATACCGTCGAATGATGCGTGTTTTTTTTATATCGTCGAAACCGAATGAATCTATAACTGTCTTATATTCATCAGCCGGGAGTCCGTACAATTGTGCAATAGCCAATTCAATGGCCTCTTCGACATCTTCTCCATGCAGCTGCTTGTCCACTAATTCCACGATATTAGTATCAACACACGGTTGTGGGACACGGATCTGCTTTACTATTCCAGCTGATACATGATTAGACACCAACATGCTTCTGGCTTGATATTCAAACACCGTCGAATTCATGATCGCAAGCAGCATCTTGAGGGCCGGCAGCGCGGACTCGCTGCCATAAACTACGCCGAGAGAATTGCCGCATATATATCCTGGCGGCAATAAGGTGGCCTTTATACGCCTAACCTGTGAGTCACGCGATACATCGCGCCATACAACCTTGCTTGTATAGGAACTCGGCGGCGGAGCCGCCATTTCCTCATTGAGAAAAAGACTGTCGCTCGAAAAAGCATACCGATCTACCATGTAGCCTTTTGCAAACTCTATCTTTCCCGAAGGAAGCAGTTTTTCCTTAACCCTGGTTTCGTCTAACTCGCGGGTAAAACGCAAATTGCTTCTATCACAGAAATCTTCTGTTGAAGGCAGTTGCTCCAGGCACATCATTATGGGAATGGCTTCCACTCCGGTTTTTAAGGGAATGGAGTATTCGGTTCGCTTTATATACTCGAAAACAGCCTTACCGATTTTCCTTTCCTTGTATGCGTCTTTATCCTCGTATATTCTGACATTGAGACTCTGATCTGTTTCTCCGCCTTTTATGACGGCGGTGATGCTTGAAATGTCTGCGCTACCGTAAAGTTTTAATTCAGCAGGATAGTATGACACGTTGATGACCTTGTGACTCTCAAAAATCCAGCTTCTGAGGTTGGTTGATACTTGATCGTTAAGCAGTGATGCAGGTGAAACAAGGCCACACATACCAGACCGGCTGATTAGCCTCAAGGCCAGTTCTGTTCCGCAGCGCGCAAGATTAGTACCCCATTTCCCCAATTTAGAGGATGGTTGAGATAATGCGAACGCCGTCCTCATGAACGAATCGTATTGTTCTATTGCGTTCCGATACCTAGTCAATGTATCTTCATCATTACTTTTTCTAAAAAGCTTCTGTGGTTTTAACAAACTCCAAGGTGGATTTGTGACACAAATATCATACGTACCTTGAACGCTTTCATATTCTACAAAAGCATCGGCTTTGCGTGAATCAATTTGATATTTCAGTCCTATATTTTCACAGAAAGCTGTAATGTCGGCTTCTGCCGCTTTAACCGCACTGCCATCTATATCCCAAATTGATATAAACAGACTTTTGCCAGAAAAATCATCCTTCTTCACAAGTTCAGATAACAAGGCAAGCACAAGCCGCCCGTCACCGCAGAACGGATCAATTATACGGATTTGCAAGGAGAAGGGATTGAATATAAGATGCTGGCACAGTATCTGGATCATGCTTTCCGCTATGCCATAATCTGTATAAAATTTTCCGAGTAGTTTTTCGTCTTCAAAGTCCGTTTTCGTAAAGCCGTCAACAAACTGATAATATTCTTCGCTTAATTCTCGTGGAGTTTTTATTAACATTTCTCGATTTCTCCTAGATAGCAGCCCAAACAGCGATATAACAAAGTGGACAGCTTCTTTACAATCCGCTCTGGTACCTTCTGTAACAAGGATTTGGATTGGCATACCATGCGCATCCACGGCCAGATGTATTTTTGGGGGTAAGCTCTCTTTTGTCTTGGACATATCCTGATTGCCCCTTTTAGCTTCCACTTCGTGGGGATTCACCTTGATATAGCTGGCATCGATCGTCAACCATTCATAATTCGGCTCATCGATCAGAATTTCCAAGAGTTCTTCCAACACCTTTTCTGCACCAACGGATGAACCTCTGATGAGCACTGCTCCACTTCCCGTAATCGGGAGGCAGGTCACGCCAGGGCGCTCCGGTTCGCAATACCCAAAACACTGCATTGATAAAACGACGGTTATCTTGCGCAATCCCGCCCCACTGGCCTCGTTGTCCTGGTAAATGTGTTTCAAGCAACTCCCATACTTTATCATTTATGTCGTGTCTGTGATAGGATGCTTCCATTTTTCTGTCCCCAGTCTTTTATGATAGTTCCATTCTATCACAATCCCTACCTCTTGTGTAGACGCTATCTAAGGCAATGATATTTTTTCTTCAAAATTTGTGCTAATCATTACCGAAATGAAGAAACTCAAAAGTGCAATATTAGAGATTCTTTTTCAGGTACTCATTATCACAGATAACGTTGTTCCAAGCAGCAGATCCGGTCAGTTCACCAACAAAGATTCGATCATTTGCATCCATCACAGCTAAAAGTTTATCTCGAACTTGGACGCATGTAGCATCTGTCTTAATGAACCAAGTTGACTCGGTAATATGAGCCCATACATCATAGCTCTTAATTGCTTGATACAGAGCGGCATAATCTCCATCAGGCTGTCGCAGGTCATATTCAATGATTTTAGAAGACATATATTTCTTCCTCCTTAGTTCAGCGTGTACTCACGCCAAGGAATAGCCTGCATAGGCACCTTGGAGAGAAATTTGACTATATCTCGCCGACCAGAATAAGTAGGAATCCCCTTGGAATTCTGTGCCATTAAGATAATAGGTACGGAGCCAAATACGTGAGTTCCAAAAGCCCGCATTGAATCTGCTTCAGAGGGGATGCCCAGTACATGAGGTTTCACGATAACAATCCCAAATGTCACACCCTGCTCCTTAATGAGCGCACCTTGAAATCTCATTGGCCACCTCCGCTGTGCTTGGTCTTATCAACCAAGGTATATGTGGTTGAGCCCGAGGTTGTAGGAGGTACCCGCTTTCCTGAAACGAATGTGACTTCTGTTTTCTTGCCAGCTGGACGATACTGTCCAGAGACAGGAACAATTCCGCCTGTTTTAATTCTTATAGCCATTTTGTGTCTCCTTTCGAATAATAAGATTTAAAAGGAGCGCCTGTTTTTGCCTTTCTGTCGACGATTTTCCTATTGCATTCGACCCAGATTTATGATACTATGAAGTTGCTCACACGACAGAGTATCAAGAATACTTTCGTCGACACAGGGAGACGCCGGGGTTTTCGGCGTCTCTTTTTTCACTACCTTTTATATCCTAATAATATCACAAGTCGCTTTGCCTTGTCAAGCTGTTAAGCGGATTTTTTTCAAAATATTTGAAAAAATATAAAATAACAGTTTATCTTAAACGACCCGCAAAAATCAAATCTTCATTTTTTTGCAAAAAGGTTCTGTATCGCAAAACGGGTACAGAGCCTTTTTGCAAAATATTTCCGTATAATCAGCAGAATCGAGGAATATCACCGAAAGCGCACTGCAAGTATTTCTCCGCAATATTATCGGTAGTTCGAGTCCCGGGATATTCGCTAATGCGTTTCATAGAACTGCATCCACAAGTATCTTTGCTGATTACCCAAATCTGATCCCTACGCACACCTTTCTCTGCCAAAGTAATGCTATGTGAAGTGCAGATCAACTGGGAATTTAAAGGGTTAGTCTCAGGTGATTCAAACAAATCAAGGATTCTCTGAACAATATTAGGATGGAGGCCATTCTCCAGTTCATCAATGACAATCGGACTCCCAGATTCTAACGCCGCAAACAAAAGGGGAAGGATACTCAACATTTTAATTGTTCCTGTAGATTCGTATTTTAAAAATGGCAATACGATTTGGTCAACAATATTACCCTCTTGATAAATCAAATGTTTTGATTGAACATCTACCCGAATATTTTTTATAATAAGCTCTCGCCCCTCTAAATCATCGAAGCCCATGGGAACTTTTTGTGTATCTACATTTTCTTCGGTAAATTCAACGGACAAATCATCCATTGTAGGTTCTGCAACTCGCAGAATGCGCAGGCACCTTTCTCGAATCTCTTCCGTAAAATTTTCTTTTGTAATGTGCCGCAGTCCATTCAAATTTGCCATATTAACGACAGCAATGCTGTTAATTGCAGCAACGAGTTTTGCTGCTAAAGGATTATTTAAAAATGCCGCCATAGATAAACAAAGAGCCCTATCTTTTACAACTGAAACATTTGGCAGAAAGTTAGCCAATTCAGACTTCAATGTGATGCTACTAAATTCTGGGGCTGTTCGCAAAAGTATTATTTCTGTGCGGAGTCTCTTTTTGGTTAACTTTTCCGCTATAATCAACCCGTTAAATGTTGCAAATGAGTAATTATAAGTGATTCCTTCCATAATAATTTCAATTTCATACTCAGAAGGAATGTTACCTCCGTTCCTGTCAAATAAAAAGTGCCTATCCATCTCACCTGCACTGATTTTGATAGGTTGTAATTCTAATAGCTGAGGATTATTTGACGCAAGAATCGGAGACAAGTTGATAAGTTTTTGTATTTGTATAATTGCCTTACAGAAATTTGATTTTCCCGAACCATTCGCACCAAAAATATAGGAAATTCGATTAAAAACATCATCTCCCGAGGGAAAAGTGTTTTCCAAAAATTCTTTTTTTGATTTTTCTGTGGCAGTAGTAAATCTAACCTCATCCGCAAAGGGGCCAAAGTTTTTAACCCTTAATGACTTTAATATGACGTTAGCCATGTACCATCCCTACCTTTCGCCAGAAATCATACTATAATCTATATGATTTGTCAACTCTTAATCGTTGTTTTTGCAGCGTTCTTGAAAAAATAATATATAATAAGCGAGTGAGGATAGGGGAATTGAACAGATAAGCTGGGCTGTCCAATGTTTCTATCCTCATAGTTTTTTGTCTATTTTTCCTGCACAAACTGAGGAAATAGAAAAACGTATTCAATAATGCTATTTTCAAGATTCAGAGAAATCGATTTTGACCGCGTATTCCAGGAAAACCTCAGTGTTTACAAGCGTTTGATGCTTTGAACACTGAGGTTTCCTGTTATCTAGCACGGCAAAAGCGGGACTTTAGCGGGACTGGGGATCATCTTGGGACTTATTGGAATTGAAGATAAGGTCATCGAGAGTGTCGCTGGCTCGCTCGTCACTCTTTGCGAGGACATGGGAATAGACGTTGAGGGTGGTAGAGGTCTGGGCGTGGCCCAGCCGTTTGGAGACTGTCACGACATCCATCCCTTCGGAGATCAACAGAGAGGCCATCGTGTGACGGAACATATGCGGGTGGATGTGCGGGAGGCCGTGCCGCTTGGAAAACTTGGAGAGAAAGTCTGTGATGCCGTCCGGGTGCATCAGCTCCCCGTCCTCGTGGGTGGCTATGTAGGCCGGGGGATGATTGCCCAGCATACGGCAGTTGGCGGTCTGCTGTGCTTTCCAGGCTTTTAGCAGTTCCAAAACAGAGGCAGGGACGGACACGTAGCGGCTCTCCCCTGTTTTCAGCGTTGTGCTGATCGTACCGCTGGCCTTGGTGTAGACCCGGTTTTCACAGAGATACAGCCGCTTATTGTCCCAATCGACATTTTCCCAGCGCAGGCCCATGATCGCGCCCCGGCGGGCTCCGGTGGCGATCAGCAGCGTTGTGATGACCCGCCATTTCATCAACTCTGCTTCCAGTGACTTTAGGATGACTTGGACTTCCTCCGGCTCAAAGACTTCCATCTCATGCTTGAGCACTTTGGGCGGTGTGGCCCGCTGTGCTGCATTGGCGGGGATCAGCCCCTCTTTGACAGCCATTGGCAGAATAGAGCTGATGACCCGGTGATGCTCCCGGATAGTCTTGGGAGACAGAGGCTCCCCGGTGCGTTTGTTCTGGCCTGGTTCTGCCAGCTTTGCATAGTAGCGATTCAGATGATCAGGCCGGATGTCTTGCAGTTTGAGCGGCCCAATCTCGGCGTTGATACGAGCAAGCAGGTCGCGGTAGCTGGACACAGTTTTGGCCTTCATACCCCCACGGGTGTAGGGCTGGGGAATAGTGATTTAGATTGAAGCGGCTATGGTGGGTTCCAGAATGACTCTTCCGGTAGTCAGAAACTCAATTACGTGAGCATAAACAACCAGTCGTTTCTTGCCGCTGGACACAGAGGGAATTACCCCTTCAGCTATCCATCGGCGGAGCGCATATTCGCTGATTTGATACCCCTCCTGATGTAGCTGGCGGACTATCTGCTGGGTAGTTCCTACTTTACAATAAGCCATGGCTTACCTTCTCTTAAAAATATTCGGCCACATCTTTCAAGACATCCAACCTAATGCGGTATACCTTTGGAAGGTCTTTAGCAATGTGGACGGTACTGGCGTTTTCCTCCTGGAGTACTAGCGCTCCGATATCTTTCAGTGACTGCGTAATACGGTTACGGCTCCAGTCGTGATACCCTGGCTGCAAGCGTATGAAGCGGATAAGCGCTTCCGGACGAAGGCAAAGATCTCTTTCCCAAATTGTTCCCTCATGGATTTCCAGTTTCTCAGGTTTTTTGGCAAGATCAAACGCTCCCTGCCGGTAGCCGCATAGTATACAGGCTGCAATATTGCCTTTTGGAATTTTCTCCTCAATCTCCTTTTTGAGGGCCTTGTGCTTATCAAGTGCTAGGCATAAGGCATCATCCATTTTCTCAAGCAGTTCATTACAGACCCTTCGGTTGGTGTTGACACTATGAAAGGACTATGAACCCCGCCCCGGCGACATCATCTACGTTGACTGGAACGAAAAAGGATCGTCCGGCCCCCAGGACGGCCTTGCGGACCATGTGGGCATCGTGGAGAAGGTGGAGAACGGCTTTGTCTACACCGTGGAGGGCAACTCCGGCGATAGCTGCCGGGAGAACCGCTACGCCGTAGGCCACTATGAGATTTACGGGTACGGGACGCCAGCCTACTGACCACCCCTTGACGCATAATTTTCGCCCTGGACTGACTGGAAACAGTTCGTCCAGGGCGGCTTTTTCATTCCTCAAACAGTTTTGAGGCGGGCACGTTCAGGGCCTCCGCAATTTTGAACAGCGTTTCCATCGACACGCCAAAGACCCGTGTGGGGCTTTCGATTTTTGCGACATACGACCATGACCGCCCGATCTTATCCGCAAACGCCTCCTGCGTCAGCCCCAGCAATTTACGGTAGTATTGCACCTTCAATCCGAAGCGGATGTACTGCTCCCGATATTCCGTTTCCATAGCGCACCCCTCTTTCCGATAAAAGGGTAACACGAAAACGGGGATTTATTTAGAGAACGTGATTGCCATTTATAGCAATACAATGATATAATAGAGCAATCACAGGTCAAGTGATCCCATCGTCCGGCGAACGGGCGGGCACAAGGAGGTCATGCGATGGGGAAAACCTGCTTTTTTATCGGCCACCGGGACGCGCCGGACAGTCTGGCCCCGGTACTGGACGCCCTGGTGGAGCGGCATATTGCGGAGTATGGCGTGGGGGAGTTTGTGGTAGGACGCTACGGCGGGTTTGACGCGCTGGCGGCAAGCGCGGTGAAGCGGGCCAAGGTGCGCCACCCGGACGTGCGGCTGGTCTGCCTGCGGCCCTACCACCCAGCGGAACGGCCTGAAAAGACACCCAGCGGCTTTGACGGCTCCTTTTACCCTCCGGGGATGGAGCGAGTGCCAAGGAAGCTGGCAATAGTCCGGGCCAACCGCTACATGGTGGACAACAGCGACTTTCTGATCGCCTACGCATGGCACCCCGGCAACGCCCGTGAGTTGGTAGAGTACGCCCAGCGGCGAGAGCGGCGGGGATTATTGCGTGTGAATGTGCTGGGCCAACCGCAAGCTGTAATCTGTCGCTGAAGATAAGGGCATACGAATAAGAGCCATTGACCTCGTAATCAACGGCTCTTACTCTTTCATTCTGATTGCCCCATCCAAAGTGGCTTCTACGATAGGAAGATATTTTTCCGGGCATAGTTGCATTTTATGACGCACTCTCTGGCGTACTTCACTGTTTTCCTGCATTAGCACAGGATTGAAGTAGCGTTCCATAGGTAAATGACAAATTTGTATCAGTCGCAACATGACCGGGACGCTGGGAATTATTAGACCTAATTCAATGTTGGCGAGATAGCGAGTTGATACGCTTACTTCCTCTGCCAACGCTCTGCGTGTCATTCCTTGCGCTTCACGCCCTGCTCGTACATCCTCTCCAAAAGTTTCAAAACCGGGACAATCCTTGACCTCTGCCATATTACATCACCCAAGCACATTGTATAGTTCATACTCATTCTTTGGAATGATGTAATTTTCTCTTTACTTCCCTTTATAATTCATATTTGTTGAATAGAAAGCCCTGTCTTACGTTGTATCAGCCATAAAATTGTGCTATAATCGAAGCGAAACTTTAGAAAAACGGGGTGCCCCATGTACGATGTAATTGTTGTCGGTGCTGGCCCTGCCGGAAGTACCGCCGCAAAGGTACTGGCTGAAAGAGGGCTTCATGTCCTGTTGGTAGAACGTCACAAACTCCTTTGCTATAAATCATGCTCCGGCATCCTGATCCAGAAGTCAATGGATTTGGTGCGGTGTTACTATGGACAGGATGTACCGCTGTCCACAACGTGTACCCCGGCAGAAAATCGGGGCATGATCTTCACAGATGATAAAGGCCGGGAGTTCCGCTTTGAACAAGGCGGCTTGAACGTGTGGCGCAGTTCCTTTGATAACTGGCTGACAGAGCAGGCAATAGCGTCCGGCGTGGAAGTCCGGGACAACACCAGCGCCGTTTCCTGCGAGGAACAGCCTGATTTGATTTCCGTCACGCTGCGGGGGAATCCTCCTGCACAGAGCGGGCCAGATACGTCATTGATTGTGAAGGTGTCACCGGCATATTAAAGCGGCAGTTACTTGGGAACAGCCGGGATTATATCACGACTTTCCAGACGTTCAACCGGGGAACAATCCAGTTAGACCCGCACTACTTCTATGCCTACTTACAGCCGGAGCTGTCCGAGTATGACGCATGGTTCAATGTGAAAGATGAAATGCTGGTGCTGGGCGTTTCAGTCAAGGACACCAGCAGGATCGAGCAGTTCTATCAGCGGTTCATCTCCTACATGGAAACCCACCACGGCTTGCAGATCGAGCGGCAGGTCAAGGCGGAAAAATGGCTGATGCCCCATATCCGGCCCGGTTGCTCCGTCACCTATGGACAGGGCCGGGTACTGTTTGCCGGTGAGATCGCTGGGTTCCTCAATCCGATGGGCGAGGGGATTTCGGCGGGAATGGAGAGCGGCTACCATGTGGCCCAGGCCATAGCAAATCACTTTGACGCTTTGGATATGATTTATACAGACTACCAGCGAGACACCCAGCAGCTAAAGTCTTACATGGAGCGCCAATGGAATTTTGTTGGGCAGATGGCTGATACATTTTCGGATATGATTATTTGAACGGAGAATTACTATGGTTGAGGTCTATGTTGTTAGTGCCTTCAGCAAAGGAAGGCACGGAGGAAACAAAGCGGGTGTAGTCTTGGACTGTCGCAGTCTAACGCCTGCGGATATGGCTGCAATAGCGAAAAATTTGGGATATTCTGAAACTGCATTTTTGATAAACTCAAATGTTGCGGACTTCAAAATCAGATACTTTACACCGGCGGAAGAGGTTCCTTTGTGCGGCCACGCTACCATAGCAACCTTTTCTCTCCTTCATTCATCCGGCAAGCTGGACAAAGACGCTTATACGATTGAAACAAACGCGGGGAGTCTGAATATCCGAATAGAAAAAGATGGGATGATTTTTATGGAACAAAATCGCCCCACCTATTTTGGAACATTAAAGCCAGATTTTTTTGCTGAATGCTTGGAAGCCGGATTTATTGATACCGCTTTGCCCATCCAGATCGTTTCCACAGGATTGAAGGATATTATGCTTCCCGTGGATACCGAAGAACACTTGAAGAAACTGAACCCAAATTTTACAAGTATGGTGAGTTTGTGCTGTGACCAGGACGTTGTTGGCATCCACGCCTTTGCTCTGACTGACGATACTGAAACAACAGCGATATGCAGAAACTTCGCCCCGCGATATGGAATCAATGAAGAATCCGCCACCGGCACATCAAGCTGCGCCCTGGCCTGTTATCTTTTTCGGCACTATAGGCA
>OFGR01001455.1_pt1 | contig 18824 bp, 18 predicted proteins | sample 1521811 | NCBI WGS metagenome assembly OFGR01 (sample SAMEA3504098, study PRJEB24116) | mouse gut metagenome | biome: mouse gut; feature: mouse-associated habitat; material: faeces | place: Denmark | collected 2011
AACCCGCGACCCCGACCTTGGCAAGGTCGTGCTCTACCAACTGAGCTATTTTCGCGGTAGGCAAGTGCGCTGTTTTTTGCGTTTGCGATGCAAAGGTAGACATTATTTTCATTCCACCAAAATTTTTCAGCATATTTTTTACCATAGAATGTACCATAGTATCATATTTACCTATAAATCACGGAATAAAATCGACAAATTTTGACAAGAATATATATTACATTATATTTGTACATAACATATCACACGAATCAATAACATAAATCATCAAAAAATTCACATTATCATGAAAAAAATCTCAGCTCTTTTTATCCTGATCTGCGCGGTGTGCTTCGCCGCGATGGCCAAGGATGCGCCGGCCCAACCGACAGCTTACTCTGCAAAGCAGACTGCACTGGCCACAAATCCCGCCTCGGCTTGCAATAAGGGTGGCGAGTCGTTTATCTCCTTCATCAAGCAGTTCAAAGCCAGCCCTAAGTTCCGCAAAGCCCGCACCCGCATTGGCGGCTACGAATACAGCCTTGAAGGCGAATTTGCCGGCTATATAATAGCTGACTTAAAAATCAAAACAGGCAAGGGCCGGATTGATGGCGAAACATGGTTCGGCACATATTATAATGTAACCGCCAACAGCGTATGGTACTGCATACAATATGAACCCGCACCGGATGCCGAATGGGGCGGCGGAATGACAATGCTGGGCTTCGAGCGCATTAACGGAAAATGGTACGTGGTGTTCGTACAGGCCGCGGGCTGATACCCCGCCCTTTCTCACCCGTACAAAGCTTATACCCTCACGGCATCCGGATATGCCGTGAGGGATTTTTTTGTAACTTTGCAAAAATTCCGAAACCGAAATGACTATCATTAACGATACCTGCCCCGAATGCCTGCACGATCCATGGGATCGCGAGCATCTGTGGCACCCATATACATCGACCATCAACCCGCTCCCTACCTACAAAGTGGCCTCGGCCAAGGGGGCGCTGCTCAAACTCGCCGACGGGCGTGAGCTGATTGACGGTATGTCGTCATGGTGGTGCGTGATTCATGGCTACAACCATCCGGCCATCACGGAAGCCGCCCACCGCCAGCTCGACACAATGTCGCACGTGATGTTCGGCGGCCTCACCCACGAGCCGGCCATCGAACTCGGCAAGCTGTTGCTTGAAGCGGCACCACCATCGATGCACAATATATTCTATGCCGACTCAGGTTCCGTAGCCACTGAAGTGGCTATGAAGATGGCTGTGCAGGCGGCAGTGTCGCGCAGCGGTTCGCACCTCAAGACCAACTTCGTGACTATACGTTCGGGCTATCATGGCGATACATGGAATGCCATGAGCGTGTGTGATCCTGTGACAGGTATGCACGGTGCCTTCGGTTCGGCTCTACCTGTGCGCTTCTTTGTGGAGCAGCCGCGCGTGAAGTTTGGCGAGGAATGGCATCCGGAAGCGATGGACGAACTGGAACGCACACTCAGCGAACATCATCATGAAATAGCCGGCATGATACTTGAACCGATTGTTCAGGGAGCCGGAGGCATGTACTTCTATCATCCGCAGTATCTTGTTGAAGCGCGCCGTCTGTGTGATAAATACGGTATTTACCTGATTTTTGACGAAATAGCCACCGGATTCTGGCGCACAGGGCGCAAATTTGCATGGGAACATGCTGGTGTGGAACCCGACATCATGTGCATAGGCAAGGGACTCACCGGCGGATATCTGACCATGAGCGCCGTGCTGACCACACGCGAGGTGGCCGACACTATATCGCGCGGCGAAGCCGGGGTAATGATGCACGGCCCCACATTCATGGCCAATCCTCTGGCTTGTGCCATAGCCATAGCATCGCTCAAACTGCTCAACAGTCAGGATATGGCCGCCCGCGTGGCCCACATTGAATCGATGCTACGCCGTATGCTCGAACCCGCCCGCTCGAAGGAGAGCGTCAAGGAGGTCCGCGTGCTCGGTTCGATAGGCGTGATAGAGATGCGTGAGCCGGTCAACATGGCAGAGTTCCAACGGCAGTGTGTAGACCGTGGCATATGGGTACGCCCCTTCGGACGGCTTGTCTACGTGATGCCCCCTTACGTGATAACCGACAGTCAGCTCACCGAACTGACCGGCAAACTGCTTGAAATAATATGAACAGCTATTCCCGGCAGCTGAGCCGACTGAAAGAAGAGGGTAACTTCCGCACTATCCCGGAAGCCGGTGCCGCTGACGTGACTGACTTCTCCACCAACGACTACCTCGGGCTGGGCGCCCGCATGGACCTGCGCGATGAATTCATGGCTGACAGCGTTCGCTCTTCAGCATCGCTCACCTCATCAGCCTCACGTCTGCTTGCCGCCGATCAGATGAGCTACACACGCTTTGAGAATTATCTCCGAAAGCTCTACGGACGTGAAGCACTGCTTTTCAACAGCGGCTATCATGCCAATGCCGGACTGATTCCGGCTCTGACGTCAGGTGCACGCACACTGATAGTGGCCGACAAGCTTGTCCACGCCAGCATCATTGACGGCATAATGCTCTCAAAGGCCGACTTCCGCCGCTTCCGTCATAACGACACAGCCCACCTCCGACGTATCCTTGACGCCGAAGCAGGCAAGTATGAACGAGTTATTATAGTAGCCGAATCAATCTACAGCATGGATGGCGATGCAGCACCTCTGGAGGAGTTGGCCGACATCCGGCTATCGCGCGACAATACCCTGCTGTATATCGACGAAGCTCATGCGCTTGGAGTATGCGGTCCGCGTGGGCTCGGGTTATGTGCAGCCCTCCCGGAGGAGAAACGCCGCGGTGTAGATGTCATGATAGGCACTCTCGGCAAGGCGTGCGCCTCGTCAGGAGCCTTCGCCATTATGCCGGAGGAGCTGCGCCATGTAGCGGTCAACCGCGCCCGCAGTTTCATCTTCTCCACCGCGCTTCCCCCAATATGCTGCGAGTGGAGCATGTTCATGATGCAGCATATCGAATCAATGGACAGCGAGCGCGAGCATCTGCAATCTCTCGCCCGTCAGCTTCATAAAGGGCTGTCACTACTGACCGGCAACAGCCTGCCGACTCCTTCGCATATACAGCCGTTCATCGTAGGGTCAGCCTCCCGGGCGGTTGAATTGTCGCAAAGACTACTGGCCCATGGAGTAAAGGTGCTGCCCATACGCACCCCTACCGTTCCGCCGGGCACAGAGCGCCTCCGCATCAGCCTCAGCGCGGCGCTCACGGCAGCTGACGTACAACTTCTTATCAACAGCCTTAAGCATGAACTTCCGAATAGTTAGTACGGCCACACCCGCGCAGCCGGAGCGCCGGTTGCTACTGATATTCGCCGGATGGGCCATGGATGCCGCCCCGTTCAGCCATATCAAGGCTAACGGCATGGATGTAGCTGTGGTTTGGGATTACCGCGACGTTGACTCATCACTTCCCGACACTATAGCCTCATACTCCGAAATATGCATCATGGCATGGTCATTCGGAGTTCCCGCTGCAGCCCGGTTCATGTCCGCCAACCCTCAGCTCCCCATCACAGCACGTGTGGCTATAAACGGCACCATGACTCCGGTCAATGACCGCACAGGAATACCGGAAGACATATTCCGCGGCACTCTTGAGGGGCTATGCGAACGCTCGCTGACTAAATTCTACCGCCGCATGTGCGGCTCAGCCGAGGCATTCGCCCGATTTATGTCCGTCAGACCTGAACGCGACATCACTACTCTCGCAGCCGAGCTTGAAGCTGTGGCCGGACGCCACACCACGTATAGCAACTCTCTTTGGGACTCTGTTGTAATATCAGCCGACGATGCCATAATCCCCCCGGCAAATCAGGAGGTAGCATGGCAGGGCCACCATGACATAAGGCGTATCGACGCCCCTCACATGCCTGACATGCAGCAGCTTGTCAACGCACTCTTCACCAACAAGCCGCTTATTTCCGACCGCTTCCGAGGGTGCCGCGACAGCTATTCAGAAAACGCCGACATACAGTCCGGAATGGCCCTGAGACTTGCATCGCTATGGCCTGCCGCACCAGGATGCCCAAGAAGAATTATTGAGATTGGAGCCGGGTCAGGGGCATACACACGCGCCTACGCACCGCATATAGGCCCATCCGACCGGCTCGAATTGTGGGACATAGCCGACATAGATCCCTCCCTGCCGGGAGAGCACCGCATAACAGATGCGGAAACAGCGATACTCACCCTGCCGCCACATAGCGTGGACATAATAACAGGATCAGCATCCATTCAATGGATGAACTCACCGGCGCTATTTGTAAGCCGCTGCCTGTCGCGTCTGCGTCCGGGAGGAATGCTGCTGCTGTCAACATTCGGGCCTGACAATTTCAAGGAGATAACCGATGCTGACGGAAGCGCCCCGCACTATATATCGGCACAGGCTTGGACCGATATCATCAGCGCCGCAGGATTCAGTGCCGAAATATCCGAGGAGCGTATTATAAGGCAATTCAGCTCACCGTCCGAAATGCTCCGGCACATACGCCTCACCGGAGTGAACGCCGTGCAGGACGACCCGCTCAAAGCTGCCGCCAAGGCACGCCGCATCGTGCGCACCGGCACATGCGCCCTAACCTATCACCCTATCTACATACGGGTTATCGCAGGCTGCTGAAATGTTTGCGCCCCAAAAGATAATATGACGTGAGGATATTTGGTCTGCGTACAGTTCCGTGCAGCAAATCGACATTGGGGTGACGCTTGTAGCCATCACGCATCGATGCAAAGTCGCGATGAGCCTTCACGATAGCTCCGGCATTGCGCCAATCGAAACAAACCACGTATTTAGCCCATGCCACAGTGTCGAGCAGACGGCGGCGGAAAAGCGCGCCACGCCTCACACTATCAGGCAGATTCTTATGCAGCATCAGCAGATTGTTGCGAAAGTTGAGATACGTTTTCCGCGGATTGGAAGCGTCAAGACTTCCTCCTCCAAGATGAAATACCACCCCTGAAGGCACGGCAGCAATACGATAGCCCAGCAGCTGCATACGCCAGCATAGGTCAATCTCCTCCATGTGGGCAAAGAAGCGCGGGTCAAGGCCGCCGGCATTCATGTACACATCCGTGCGCACCATAAGCGCGGCACCGGTAGCCCAGAACAGATTCTCGTCAACCGTGTCATACTGCCCCTCATCCTTCTCCACACTACCGAATATACGGCCGCGGCAATACGGATAGCCGTTGCGGTCAATATAGCCACCGGCGGCTCCGGCATATTCAAACATCTCCGGATTGCGATAAGCCAGTATCTTAGGCTGGCACGCAGCCGTGCGGCTGTGGCTTTCCATATACTCATAGAGCGGTGTGAGCCAGTCGCTCTTAACAGCCACATCCGAGTTAAGCAGCACCGTATATTTATATCTGGTGCTGTCAATGGCCCTGTTATAACCCTCGGCAAATCCATAGTTTTTTGAAAAACGCAGAAGCCGTACATTCGGGAACTCGCTCTTGAGCAGTTCTACCGAGTCATCATCGCTGCCATTGTCGGCCACTATTATATCAGCAATATCAGTGGGGGTAAACTCCACTACCGAGGGAAGAAACTCACGGAGCAGCTTCGCGCCGTTCCAGTTGAGAATTATTACGGCTACCGGCTTGTTCAAGTCGGATAGCCCAATATCAGTCCTTTGATTCATTATCAGGAAATGTTACAGGAATTTTCCACCGCTTGTGACTCCACAGCCATATAGATGGATTTCTACGTATAGTTTGTTGTAGCAAAGATGCATAGCGTTCTGTAATAGCCATTTCAGGCAGTCGTGAGGGCGTTTCGGTAATAAGCCGCATCACTATCCGGTAATGCCCTCGGCGCAGCTTGTACATGTCCATGTACATCACCGCCGAGTCAAGCTTGCGGGCCACCTGCTCGGTACCTGTAATCATGGCCGTAGGATGGTTGAGCAGATTCACCACATGGGCCACATCGCCGTGGCTTGGTTTCTGGTCGCTCATGAATCCGCATATGCCCGGCATCCCGGCCCTGCGCTCCTTTATCAGATCGCGCAGCACAGTCCGCTTGGGATATGACTCGGAGTGAAACCGACCGCGCAGTTTCAGGAAGTAGCTGTCAAACCATTTGTTGACCAGCGGACGGTACACCTGGCTGAACACGGCGTCGCGTCCCGGCTTAAGGTCAGACCACAGAGTGATAGAAGGTGCCCACTCCCAGTTGAAGCAGTGGGCGAAATACACCACTATCGAGCGTCCGGAACTCAGGATACGGTCAACCGTAGCCACATTCTCAAACTCCATGCGCCGCATCATCTCTTCATCCGATATATGGGCAAGCTTGACTGTCTCCACGAAATAATCGGCGAAATTGCGGTAAAACTGCCGGGCTGTGGCGCGGCATTCGGAAGCCGACATATCGGGAAACGATGCCACGATATTGTCAAGCACCACGCGCCTGCGGTAGCGCACCACATAGTACAGCAGGAAGAATATGACATCCGACAGTGCATAAAGCGCCCGGAACGGCAACCGCGCCATTCCCCCGAGCATAGCTCCGAGCAAAGAGTAAAGCAACTTCATAGCACTACCTCCCCTTTCATCTCCTCGCCGGTAGATTCAAGCAGGCGCACAGGCACCACACGGTTGGCCAATGCGGCATCGGCCGGAATCTCCACCTTTATATAATTGTCAGTAAAGCCGTGCATCACCCCTCCGCGTGCCGTGTGCTCCACAAGCACCGGACGTGTCTGTCCCACAAAGCGTGAGGTGAATCCGGCGAGCATCTGCTCCGAGGAGTCAATCATGATGCGTGCCCTGCGGTGCTTCTCCTCCTGACTGACGATATAGTCAATATCCAGCGCCCTCGTGCCGGGACGCTCCGAGTAGGGAAATACGTGCAGACGTGATACTCCTATCGACTCGACAAACTCATGCGACCGGCGGAAATGTTCATCCGTTTCGCCACGCGCTCCCACTATAAGGTCAACGCCGATAAACGCATCGGGCATAGCATTATGTATATGCTCCATACGGCTTCGGAACAGTGCCGTATCATAGTGGCGGCGCATAAGCCGGAGCACCTCGTCGTCGCCGCACTGAAGCGGCACATGGAAGTGAGGCATGAACCGGCGTGAGCTGGCAACGAAATCAATAATTTCGTCCGACAGCAGATTCGGCTCTATGGATGATATGCGGTAACGCTCTATCCCGTCCACTGCGTCAAGTTCACGTATAAGGTCGAGGAACGTGTCGCTGCGGCCCTTGCCAAAATCGCCTATGTTGACTCCTGTCAACACTATCTCCTTGGCGCCTTGCGAGGCGGCGTCAGCAGCCTGAGCCACAATATCGTCAATGGAACCCGAGCGGCTTCGCCCGCGTGCGAAAGGGATGGTGCAGTAGCTGCAGAAGTAGTCGCAGCCGTCCTGCACCTTCAGGAAATAGCGTGTACGGTCGCCACGCGAGCATGACGGGGAGAATTCACGGATATCCTTTGTCGGGGTAACTAACGTCTGCGGTTCATGGCTTGCCATCCATGCATCTATATACTCGGCAAGCCGTAGCTTACGGTCGGTGCCCGCCACGATAGCCACACCAGGCAGCCCCGACACCTCCTCAGGCTTCAGCTGTGCATAACACCCCGTCACCACAATTGCGGCATCGGGATAGCGGCGCGCAAAAGAGCGGATAGTCTGGCGGCACTTCTTGTCAGCCAGCTCCGTCACGGAACAGGTGTTAATCACTATCAGGTCCGGAGTATCGCCACGCTGCACACGCATGATACCTCTGTCGGCAAGCAGTTTTGCCACCGTGGAGGTTTCGGCAAAGTTCAGCTTGCATCCGAATGTATGGAACAGCGCCTTCCTGGAGGCAAACGTCGAGTCATCTATCATGCTGCAAAGTTAAGCATAAAAATTGGCGGATAGCCTACATTGTAGTATCTTTGTATGATTTGAGAACCATAACTGATGGCTAATTGTATTAATAGAAGCAAATTACTACTCCCATCATAACCGAATACAACTATGCTCAAAGAAGACCTTCTTCAAGTTTACGCCGACTGCTTCCGCAAGAACTGGGAGCTTCCGGCCATATCAGAATATTTTGGAAGCGAAACACTTACATACTGCGACCTGGCCCGCAACATAGCCCGCACGCATATGTTTTTCAAAGCCGTGGGCATCAAACCGGGCGACAAGGTGGCACTGCTCGGCAAGAACCATATACGCTGGGTGGTGACTTATATGGCCACTCTCACCTACGGTGCTGTGATCGTACCTATCCTGAATGACTTTTCGCCGCAGGATGCCATGCACATTGTCAACCACAGTGACTCGGTGATACTCTTCGTCGATGAGCATATATGGGAACACCTTGAGTTTGAAAAACTCGACAAAGTGCGCATAGCCATGTCGCTTGACAATGGTCAGATTCTGGCCGAAGCCCCATCCAATTCCTCTCGCGCCGAGAAAGCGCTGAAGGTGATTGGCACATCATTCAAAAAGAAATATCCCAACGGGTACAACCCCGAGGATGTGCAGTATTCTTATTTCAGCCCCGACAGCCTTGCCGAAATCAACTATACCTCAGGTACCACGGGGTTCTCAAAGGGCGTGATGCTCACGCTCAACAATCTGGCCGGCAATGTACTCTTCGGCGTTCGCTCCAAGCTCCACTGGCCCGGCTCACGATGCCTGTCGTTCCTGCCGCTGGCCCATGCCTACGGATGCGCTTTCGACATGCTCACCCCCCTTGCTGCCGGCAGCCATGTATGGCTCTTTGGCAAGACTCCCGCACCGAAGCTACTTGTCAAGGCCCTGATGGATGTAAAGCCTCACCTTATATTATGCGTGCCGCTTGTACTTGAAAAAATCTACCGCAATCAGCTTCTCCCCATCATATCGAAGCCCTCAATGCGCCGTCTACTTGCTCTCCCCATCATCAACAAGCGCATCTACGCCAAGATACGCAAGAAGCTTGTAGATGCCTTCGGTGGCGAATTCGAGCAGGTCATTGCCGGTGGCGCTCCGCTCAACCATGAAGTGGAGGAATTTCTGCGCAAGATAAAATTTCCGTTCACCGTGGGATACGGCATGACAGAATGCGGACCTCTGATCAGCTACACCTACTGGCGCGACTTCATACCCGGTTCGGCCGGACGTACGCTGCCCGGCATGATGTACTCCAAGGTGCTGAGCGACAACGAAGCCTTCATTCCCGGCGAGATATGCGTCAAAGGTGAGAACGTGATGAAAGGATATTACAAGAATCCTCAGGCCACGGCCGAGGTGCTCGATGCCGACGGATGGCTGCATACCGGCGACATGGGTACCATAAGCGATGCCGGCACCATATTCATAAAAGGCCGCTACAAGACCATGATACTGTCATCCAACGGGCAGAACATCTATCCCGAGGAGATCGAGGCGAAGCTCAACAACATGCCTTACGTGGCCGAGAGTCTTGTGGTGGAGCGTGGCAAAAAGCTTGTGGCACTCGTCTACCCCGACTACGAGGCTATGGACAAGGCACGCCTGACGCATGAAATGATGCCCAAAGTCATGGAGAAGGTACGTGAGGAGCTCAACCGCATCGTGGCTCCCTACGAACGTATCGATGAAATACAGCTCCGTGCCCACGAATTTGAGAAAACGCCCAAGAAATCGATAAAGCGCTTCCTCTATAGCTGAGCCCTTTAATAGCTTTTAGCACACGTGTGCATACAGCATGCACACATCGGGTGGTAAATTTGCTGTGTAACCAAGTGTTACACACCAGATTTATTCACCGCTAAAAGTTATTGACATGGCAACAATCCTCAACTCCGACATCATTTTCGCCACGGTTATACAGCGCGGCACCACAGTGGCCTCACTCCGTATGAGCGGCATCAGCTCCATGTCCGATATAGTAAGCCGTGTACGCACTGCCATAGGACAATGCACGGGGCTTACCACAATAAATCTCCGCAACGGTTCGCAAGGGTGGAATCATCGCCACACAGTGATGTTTGCCTAAGGATTAAGCAGGTCAGGGTTAAAAAAGCTCTCTATATCGCGGGCATGCTCCAGCGCCATGGCAGCCGGACCGTCGGGGTCGATAGCCGCCGAGCGGGCGTAGTCAGTAGTGGCAAGCGGACGCAGCCCCTTGCGCCACAGCACCTTTCCCCGCAGGAAAAGCGCTTCCGCATTGTCAGCATCATTATCGATAAAGGCATTCAGCGCGTGCAAGGCATCGTCAAGCTTATCCTCACGGATAAGTATATGTATATTTTCAAGTGATTCCATAAGTTTTCGTATCTTTGAAGGCAAAGATAATCAAAAGATAATCAATAGTTAGCATGATTCACAGATTTATAACCATACTGGCCGTAATCTCGGCAGCTGTATTCAGCGCACACTCCGCCGACCCAACCCTAACTACTTGGAGCTGGCAGCAGTGCCAGGGCAGCTTCATGCCCTATGTCCCTCCGGCCGCACCGGTTGTCATTCCCGACTCACTCAAAGTAGTGATGATCAACCATGTGGGGCGACATGGGGCGCGCTTCCCGTCATCGTCAAAATCATGCACCAAGCTCAGAAAAGCCTTGACCGAGGCCCGCGACAAAGGGACTCTCACCGCCGAAGGGCGCCGTCTGCTTGCCATAACCGATTTAGTGATAGCACGTGCCGAAGGACGCTGGGGCGCTCTCGACTCGCTCGGACAGGCCGAACAGCGCGGCATTGCGGCACGCATGTTACGACGCTCACCCTACATGTTCCATGACAGCCACGTGAATGCCATCAGCTCCTACTCGCCCCGCTGCATAATGAGTATGGACGAGTTCACCCATCAGCTCGCACGCCTTGACAACCGTCAGGAAATATACACATCATCCGGTCGGCAGAACTCCCGGCTTGTACGCTTCTTTGACCTGAGCCCGGAATTTACAGAATTTACAGAGAGCAGCAGCCTCGCCACTGTGGAGGAGGCCTACACTTCAGCCACAATACCTCTTTCGCCTCTTAAAAAGATAGTAGGCAGCTACCTTTCCGACAATCCGGAGGAAGCCGCTAAAGTAGTGACTGCCGAATGGGCCGTGCTGACAGGACTCGGTGCAATGGGCATCAGTGTTGACGGCACCAGGTATTTTACCCCCGAGGAGATGAACCGCCTCTGGAGCATTGCCAACCTGAAGCACTATCTGAAGCGGGCGGCTTCGACGCTATCCACAATCCCGGCCGACATAGCCTCGCCGCTGCTACAGGACCTGATCGACTCGTTCGACGCTTTCATTGCCGACTCAACAAAGGTTGACCCCGTACAGCTCCGCTTCGGCCATGCCGAAACCCTCATGCCTCTGCTTTCGTTGATGCGGCTACGCGGATGTTATTATCTCACCACTTACTTCGACACCGTAGGCAAGCATTGGTGCGACTTCGACATCGTACCGATGGCCGCCAACCTGCAGATGCTGCTTCTACGCTCCGAGTCAGGACACCTCTATCTGCTCACGCTCCTCAACGAAAAACCGATGCCGCTGATTCCAAACGACAATTCGGTATTCATCCCCTGGAGCCGTGCGCGCGAATACCTCAACCGCTGCCTACCGCTCACATACTGAACCGCATAGCATGTGCCAATAAGCACTGATACGCAATAGTATATTCCAATACCCGCCATTTTTTTCAAAAAAAATTTGGCGGGTATTATTTTAATATATACTTTTGTGGTGTTGTACACAACTACAACACCACAACCAAACTGAAAAAACCGAATTATTCATAACACTCACATTTCACATCCTCATGAAAAAGCTTATCACATTAGTACTGGCACTCGTATTCACAGCCGGCATCTGTCAGGCACAGTTATTATGGAAAATCTCCGGCGGTAATCTGAAACAGCCCTCCTATATATTCGGCACACATCACGTAGCCCCTACTGCCGTACTTGACTCCGTGAAAGGATTCAACGATGCCCTCAAAAGCGTAAGCGAAGTATACGGAGAGGTGGATATGGCATTCATGAAGGACCCTCAGGCACTGATGGGCATACAGCAGAAACTGATGGCCCCGGCCGACAGCACCCTCAGCTCGCTGCTCACCTCCGCACAGGTCGATTCAGTGGTAAACGTTCTGAACAAATACGCCGGCGGGATGCTCACCAAGCAGCACATAGAGCCGCTAGTGCCCTCAGCCATAGGCGCGCAGCTGGCCATGCTTCAGAATGCAGTGGCATTCCCCTCCTTCAATCCTGCCGAACAGCTTGACCACACCATTCAGGAGATGGCCCTCAAAGCCGGCAAAGCTGTCAAAGGGCTGGAGACTATCGACTTCCAGATGGGCATACTATACGGCGCGCCACTCCAAAAGCAGGCCATGGACCTGATGGAAACCATCCGCATCGACGACAACTCAATACTCAACGCCCGCAAACTGGCATCCGCCTACCGCCTCGGAAACCTCAACACGATATACGATCTCTTCACCGACCCCGCATCCGGTATGAACGATGAGACAAAGGATCGCATGATTAATTCACGCAACGCCGCATGGGTCGACTTCCTGCTGGCCGTAATACCCACAACATCAGTAATGGTCGTTGTCGGTGCCGGACACCTTCCCGGACAGAAAGGCATCATCGAACTGTTCCGCCGCGCCGGCTACACAGTAGAACCCGCATAATCATCGATATCAAACATTCATGATATGTTGACACTTGACAATCTCACATACCGCTACAAAAAGAGCAAAAAACTGGCCATTGACTGTGCCACAGCTGAGATAGGGCCCGGCATACACCTGCTGCTCGGAGAAAACGGAGCCGGGAAAACCACCCTGCTCCACATCATGGCCGGACTGCTCACCCCCACGGCAGGCACATGCCTTATGGACAACTACCCGACGTCGCTCCGCCTGCCGGAAATAATGAACCGCCTGTTTCTTGTGAGCGACAACATGTCTATCCCGTCGCGCAACATCAACAGCTTCGCTCAGGTCCATGCATGCTTCTACCCTAATTTCGATGCCGACTTGCTCAAATCCAACCTTGCTGACTTCGGCATGACAGGAAGCGAACCGCTCAAGCAGATGTCGATGGGCACACGCCGCAAAGCGCTCCTTGCCTACGCGCTGGCCCTGCGCACCGAGCTGCTTCTGCTTGACGAGCCCACCAACGGACTTGACATCACCGCCAAGCAGAAACTCCAGCAAATTCTGGCACGCTGCATCAGCGACGAGCAGACCGTGATAGTATCCACCCACACCGTATGGGATCTTCTGAATCTCTACGACGGGGTGATAGCACTCAGCCAGGGCAAACTGCTCACCGCACAGTCCACATGGGAAATAACACGCCGTCTGGCATTCGTCACCTCGCAGCTTCCTCCGGTCAGCCCCCTCTACGTCGAACAGCAGTTAGGACTGTTCCGTGCCATAGTCCCCGCTGACCCTGAATCGCCCACAAACCTCGACTTCACACTGCTCTACAACGCCCTGCAGAGTCAGGCCCGCGACATAATAATATCAATGATCAACAAACCGCTCAACACCAACAGCCATGCCGACATCTGATTTAATCCATCTGAAACCGGGCTTCTCATGGGAGAGGCTGTCAATGGTAGCCCGCTACTACTATCCGGCACTGAAAGCCCAGATCATACTGTATCCACTCGTCGCCATCGGGCTGGCGGTTATCCAGTACGCACTGTCACGCCATGAGGTAGGCGTGCTGTTCAGCGGAATGCTCAGCACGGTGCTCAACTTCATGATATATCTGGCACCCTGCATATTCGTACGCCGCGGCGACCGCTTCATCGAGACGCTCCTTCCCGCCACAGGCGTCGAAAAGTCGCTGTTCATCATATCCTACTGTCTTATCTTCATCCCGTTAGTCACATTAGGATTGGACGCGGCCGTACCGCAGCTGCTCTCAACCGTATGGCCCATACCTGACGATGCAGCGGCATTCGCAACAGAGCTGAACCGGGCCAAAGCCGTTATGGGAGGAGGCGCCTGGGTACAGCTCGCTCAGGAATATATTCCGCTATCCACATGTATGTTCTGCGTCATGGCCCTCAAGCACAACCGCATGACCATGTCAATAGTATGGACCATCGTATCGCTTGTTTCGCTTACTGTAGCGGGAGGCATACTGGGTATAGTGGTAGCCGTGTCGGAAGGATTCCGCGAAGGAATGATAGATGGCATGGCCGGCACAGCCCCTGCAAACATCGATGGCGATGCCTTAGCCATGCATATAATCTCTCAACTCAAAGGCTACCTCTACATTCTTTCAGGTATATCCGTAGCCTACACAATGCTCATGACATGGCTCACTTACCGTAAAATCTCCGGAATTCAGCTATAGATATGGATTTCAACAACGACAAACCCATATACCGGCAAATCATTGACTACGCGTTCAATTGCATCATAGCCGGCCAGTGGCTCCCCGAGGCGAAAGTACCCTCGGTACGCGAGCTGGCGGTGCAGATGACCGTGAACACCCACACTGTCCTGAAGGCGTTTGAATATCTTCAGCAGCACGACATCATTTTCCCGAAACGCGGCATGGGCTACTTCCTCTCCTACGATGCCAAGGACAAGGTGCTGTCGGCGCGGCGTGAGGAGTTCTACACCACCACCCTGCCGGCCCTGTTCCGCGAAATGGAGATGCTCGGCATAACAATTGACGACATCAACGAACATTATCGGCCATAATCTGTTATAATTGGCGAGTACTTTCCCTTACCAATTATTCACAGAGTATATTATGATAACAATCGTAACGGCTCACCCCTATGACAAGAGCTTCAACCGTCATATCCTTGACGAAATAGCACGCCAGTTCCTTGACCTCGGACGCGAATTCCAGTTGATTGACCTTTATGCCGACGGCTTTCAGGCGTCGATGAGCACAACGGATCTTGCCGGATTCAGCCGGGGAGTCACCAAGGACCCCCTGGTAGAGAAATATCAGCAGATGCTCCGCCACACGGAACATATCATATTCCTCTTCCCGGTATGGTGGGGCATGATGCCGGCCATAGTAAGCGGATTTTTCGACCGCACGTTCCTCAAAGGTGTCATCTACGACACCACCCCTGAAGGCGCGTTGATGCCATGCCTCGACATCAAGCAGACTACGGTAGTCACCACCTCCGAATCGCCCACAGCCATGTTTGAGCCGTTCTTCGCAGGCTATCTCCCCTCCCACGTGTTTGACACCGTAGGTATGAACGGATTCCGGTGGTTCAACTGCGACCATATAACCTCGGGCTCCGATGCGCACCGCAGCGAGTTTCTCGCCTCCGTACTCAAGTACCTCGCACAATAGACATATAGCACCATAAATCAAAAAATCGGCGGTAGCATCAATGTGCTACCGCCGTACTTTTATCAGGATGAGATATATGAATCCGTAAATGTCATATCCGCCTCCTGTGACATTATCAATGTACAGTTAAGGCACACCTTTATTATGCAAGCGCATAATATCACTTGTTTCATCATTAAATATTTGATTTGCTGGAAATAAAGTAGTCTGCCTATGTACTACTTTCACAAAAATACAGTAACTTTGTGGCAAAATATACAACCAATGGCAGAAAACAGTACTTTCAAGGCAATGGAAGCGATTGTTGAGCGAACAGAAAATGGGAAAATCCTGATACCGGATGACTTCACATTATGTGGAACTCCGGACTCTGTTCGCTCCGGTCTGACGCGCCTATGCAAAAACGGGAAACTGAACCGTTTTGCTAAAGGGATATACTACATTCCTCTGTATGACAAGTGGGATGGGACTCCTCGTGAACCATCTCTTGATGCGGTTGCACAACGGATTGCGGACAGAGATAAAGCTCGGATTATTCCAACGGGAATATATGCACTCAACCGTTTGGGGCTTTCCACACAGGTCCCAACCAACATTGTATATATCACAGACGGTTCGGCACGCCAGGTGAAGTTTGGAGCAGGAAAAAGCATCATATTCCGTCATAGCAATGACCTTAGCAACTTTGCCTATCAGTCCAAAATAATGCAGTTGGCAATTATGGCGATGCGCGAAATAGGGGAGAGATCTATCACTGAAGAGCAAATAGCCAAAATAAAAAATATAATAAAGGACTCCGTGTCGGAAGACGACTTCAACCATGATATTGTGCTCACGCCGATTTGGATAAGAAAAATTTTACAACGATGAAGTTTGTTGATTTGTCAAGACAAGACCAAGTGGACATACTTGACCGTGTTTCCACTGAATTAAATATCCGACAGCGTGAGGTCATAGAGAAAGACTGGTGGGTCACAGCTGTGCTTCGCGCCATGTTCAATCTGCCCTATGCCAATCACCTTTCGTTCAAAGGTGGCACATCGTTGAGCAAGTGCTGGCACCTGATAGACCGCTTCTCAGAAGATATAGACATTGCTATTGACCGTGAATATCTTGGTTTCACCGGCACGTTGTCAAAGACGCAGATTAGTGATAAACTCCGCCGTGCCACCTGCTCGTTTGTGAGAGAAACCATGCAATACGATTTGGCAGAACAACTATATCAAAGTGGGATTTCAAAGGATAAGTTCAGGGTAAATGTAAAAATCACTCCAGTTTCAACAACAGATCCGGAGGTGATAGACATAAACTACGACTCTGTGTTGTCACTCTCTATCGAAGGCTCAGGTGGTCAGTATATCCTTCCCAAAGTAAAAGTGGAAGTCAGTGGCAGATCTATGAGCGAACCTGTAAGCGAGATTGCACTCAACTCGATGATAGACCAAGTTTATCCCAGCGCGCCATTTACTGAAGATAAATTCACTGTGCGTGCTGTCATACCGGAACGTACATTCCTTGAGAAAGTATTTCTGTTGCATGAGGAATTTGCCAAGCCCAAAGAGTTGATTCGGATGGAGCGTATGTCACGTCACATGTACGATATAGGACAGATGCTGAAAACTCCTATAGCCGAACGTGCCATTAATAATAAGGAACTCTATCGGCAAGTAGTAGAACACCGTCGCACATTCATCGGTCTGCGCGGTTTTGATTATGATACGCTTTATCCGGCGATACTCAACATCATTCCTCCGGCAGAAATTATTGAACAATGGAAAGAAGACTACGAGAATATGCGTATATATATGATATATGGTGAGAGTATGCCGTTTGATGAGTTGGTAAATAAACTTAAACAGTTAAATGTTTTAATGAAAGGAGTATTTATTACTTCACAAAGTTGAGAATATGGGCAAGTTGTTTGTGAAATAAACAAAACAGCCGCTTTTTTTGAGCGGCTGGTTTGATATTTGATTCGGATTATTCTTCGGGCAACGGCGGTGGAGCTACGGGTGAATCCCCATTGTTCGCATTCTCCTCCGTTTTCTCTTCTGTAGTTGAGGCCTCGGGAAGTGCTTTGTGGGAGAGAATCTCTTCGGTGCGCGATGCCCATGGACGTTTGCCGAAGATCTTTTCCACGTCTTCTGTGAAGATAACCTCACGAGTCACGAGAACATCGGCAAGTTTGCCATGGCCTTCCGCATGCTGTCGGAGAATCTCTTTGGCTCGTTCATACTGTTCATTGATGATTCGCGAAACTTCCTCGTCGATCATACGGGCACGTTCATCGCTGTATGGTTTTGAGAATCCATATTCCTGTCCTGTTGAGTCGTAGTAGCTCAGGTTGGGGAGACGTTCGCTCATACCATAGTAGATCACCATTGCGTATGCCTGTTTTGTCACGCGTTCAAGGTCGTTGGCGGCTCCGGTCGAGATATGACCGAGGAATATTTCTTCAGCAGCTCGTCCACCGAGTGTGGCACACATTTCGTCAAGAAGTGCTTGGGTAGGGGTGATCTGACGTTCCTCGGGCAGATACCATGCAGCTCCAAGAGCTTTTCCTCGCGGAACGATGGTAACCTTGATCAAGGGATTGGCATAGCGCAGATGCCATGACACTGTGGCGTGGCCGGCTTCATGAACGGCAATGGATCTCTTTTCCTCATCTGTGGTTATTTTCGATCTTTTCTCAAGGCCGCCGATAATGCGGTCAACGGCATCAATGAAGTCTTGACGTGTAACGCTGGGTTTGTCATGACGTGCGGCTATCAGGGCTGCCTCGTTGCACACGTTGGCTATGTCTGCTCCTGAGAATCCCGGAGTCTGTCGAGCCAGAAGATCCACGTCAACGGAATCATCTGTCTTGATTTTACGCAGATGAACATTGAATATCGCCACGCGGTCGTTGAGATCAGGCAGATCAACGTAGATCTGGCGGTCGAAACGTCCTGCACGCAACAGAGCTTTGTCGAGGATGTCGACGCGGTTTGTAGCCGCGAGTATTATGACTCCGCTGTTGCCGCCGAAACCATCCATTTCCGTAAGAAGCTGGTTGAGCGTGTTTTCGCGTTCGTCATTTCCGCCCATATTGGCGTTGCGTCCACGGGCGCGCCCCACTGCATCTATTTCGTCGATAAAGACTATGCACGGTGCTTTTTCCTTGGCCTGACGGAAAAGGTCGCGCACACGGGAAGCTCCCACGCCCACAAACATTTCCACGAAATCAGATCCGCTCATACTGAAGAAAGGCACGTTGGCTTCACCGGCCACAGCCTTTGCAAGCAGCGTTTTACCCGTTCCGGGAGGGCCTACAAGCAGAGCGCCTTTAGGAATCTTGCCGCCCAGGTCGGTATAACGCTGAGGATTCTTGAGAAATTCCACTATTTCCTCGATTTCCGTCTTCGCCTCGCTCAGGCCGGCAACATCCTTGAATGTCACTTTCACGGCATTGTCTTTGTCGAACAGCATGGCCTTGCTTTTGCCCACGCTGAAAATGCCTCCCCCGCCGCCATTGGCACCG
>OFGR01001456.1_pt1 | contig 18824 bp, 16 predicted proteins | sample 1521811 | NCBI WGS metagenome assembly OFGR01 (sample SAMEA3504098, study PRJEB24116) | mouse gut metagenome | biome: mouse gut; feature: mouse-associated habitat; material: faeces | place: Denmark | collected 2011
GGCTCCATAATTTCCCGAAGCACAGCTTCCCCGGCATCCGTTACCTGAAACAGGAAAAACTCTGTTCCATAATGCTCAGAGCTTACCGTACCGCCAATCCGAAGCGTAATTTTCCTGCTTATACCCATTTATAATGCTCCAATACATGGTTGTAAAACATCCGTACAGCCGGTGCCATCAGCTCCGGGTGCAGTGCTGCCAGGCCGATAATCCGGCAGGTCTTTGGGTACACCGGATAGCATTCCACGTCATACGGAATGTCACGCATGACAAGCTCCGGCATCAGGCAGATGCCGAACCCTTTTTCCACAAGCGCTACGGTCGACAAATCATCCACGACATGATAATTAGACTGAATCCGCAGCGAATTTTCTTTCAGAAAATTCTGGATATCGGCATCCGTGCATTCCCTCTGCGTCACAAACTGGTGCTCGCGCATTTCGGAAATATCCATATACGGGCTGTCACAGTCCCTGCGGGCGTTTTTGGGAAGCACGCACAGCAGCGGGTCTTTATAAAGCGGTTCAATCGGGATATCCTTCGCGCTTGATACCGATAAAAAGCCAAGGTCCGCCGTCCCGTTTTTAATCCAGTCATACACATCATCATAAGTGCCCTGAAACACTTCCATTGTAATCTTAGAATACAGCTTTTGAAACGAGCGCAGGATATCCGGCAGCCAGTTCGTGCAGACACTGGAAAATACAGCTATTTTTACTTTTCCCTGCTTTAATCCGTTTAATTCTGCCACCGCCTGCTGCAAGCTTTCCTCACTGTTTAATACCGCATTGACATAAGGCAGCAGATGCTCCCCGTAATTCGTAAGCGCAATGCCGGACTTGCTGCGGGTCAGCACGGAAAACCCAAGCTCTTTTTCCATGGATGAAATGGCATGGCTGATAGCCGATGGCGTAAGCCCAAGAATATCGGCCGCTTTCTGGAAGCTGCCGATATTCGCTGCCGTCTGAAATACCTGATAAGTCAGAAGCGTCATGCCTGTCACCTGTTATCTTGCACATTTATACTGCAATTCTTCCCACCGCCTGTCTACTTCTGCCTGGAACTGTAAAATAAAATCCTCATTTCCCGGCTTGAACAGATGGCGGAACCTTCCCTGCGGCTTTAAGAAATCTTCAATCGGGAGTTTCTTTTTCGGTTCATACGACAGGGTCCATTTCCCGTGGCTGACTTCGAACAGCGGCCAGTAGCAGGTCTCAACTGCCAGCCTGCAGATTTTCATAATTTCTGCCGTCTCATAACGCCAGCCCCGCGGGCACGGTGTCAGGATATTTAAGAAGGATGCCCCTTCGGTATAAATGGCCTTTTCCGCTTTCAAGTGCAAATCTTTAAAATCCTGTGTCAGCGTTGTCTGTGCTGCATACGGCACGTCGTGGTCTGCAATAATCGCCGTTAAGTCCTTGCGGTTTTGCATCTTGCCATTCGAAACAGAACCAACGGGTGTCGTTGTCGTATCGGCATACATCGGCGTTGCAGACGAACGCTGGATTCCGGTGTTCATATAAGCGCCGTTGTCATAGCACACATAGACCATGTCATGTCCGCGCTCCATCGCACCGGAAAGGGACTGAAACCCGATATCGTATGTACCGCCGTCACCGCCAAACGTAATAAATTTAAATGTCTCATGCTCCGGCAGCTTCCCGCGTTTTTTCAATGCCCGGTATGCAGTTTCCACGCCGCTTAACGTCGCGCCCGCATTTTCAAACGCATTGTGGATGTAGCTGTCTTCCCATGCCGTATACGGGTACATATAAGACGACACCTCCAGGCATCCGGTCGCGTTGCCAATGACTGCATGGTCGCCTTCATGCAGCGCCCGCAGCACTGCACGCACGCCAAGCGTCGCGCCGCAGCCTGCACACATACGGTGTCCCGGTGCAAGCCGTTCCGGTTTTTCCACCCAGTCCTTCAGCCGGTAACCCCCCTGGCTTGCAGACGGGCTGTTTTTTTCTGAAATTGTCTGATTGCTCACAGCTGCCTCCTATTTCCGTAACCCGATATACTGATACTGCGTAATTTCGGTTCCATTGTTCACTGCTTCTTCCAGCTCCCGGAACACACGATATACGTCTTCCACCGTAAAATCACGTCCTCCCAGGCCGTATATGTAATTCACTGTCCGAATATTGATTTTATTCCGAAACAGGGCTGCATCTGTTTCGCATCCGAGCGGCCCGCCGTTTCCGTTATAGCTTTCACAGCGGTCCATCACAGCTGCCATTTTGCAGTTTTTCAGCGCCTGCGCCAGCTCCGCAGCCGGAAACGGGCGGAAAACCCTTAATTTTATCACCCCTGCCCGGATTCCTTTTTCCCGCAAATCATCCGCTGCCTGTTTTGCAGTCCCGGCCGCAGAACCAATCAAAAGCATAATATAATCTGCATCCTGTGTCCGGTATTCCTCAAACAGCCCATAGCTTCTGCCTGACAGCTGGTAAAAATCCCGTGCCGTATTTAAAATCACTTCTTTTGCCCGCTCCATGGCCAGCTCCTGATTTTTCTTTGCTTCCATTACATAATTCGAAGCTGCATAAGGCCCGACCGATACCGGATGGCCCGGATTGAGCAGGTATTCCTGCGGTTTATATTCACCGGCAAATTTTTTTACTTCCGCATCTTCCAGCAGCTCGATATTTTCCACGGCGTGGCTCGTAATAAAGCCGTCCTGGCAAATCATGACTGGCAGGCGCACATCCGGGTGTTCCGCAATCGGATATGCCTGGATAAAATTGTCGTAGGCTTCCTGGTTATTTTCTGCATATATCTGAATCCAGCCCGTGTCCCTGGCACCCATGCCGTCAGAATGGTCACAGTTAATATTAATCGGGCCAGACAATGTACGGCAGACCAGCGCCAGCACAAGCGGCATCCGGTTTGAAGCCGCTAACAGCAGTTCTTCCCACATCAGCGCAAGCCCGGCAGAGGATGTGGCAGTCAGGCTTCTGGCCCCGGCTGCTTCTGCCCCGATAGCAGCGCTCATGGAAGAATGCTCGCTCTCTACCGGAATAAATTCCGTGTCCATTTCCCCGTTTGCAATATAAGACGATACAAGCTGCGGTATTTCGGTCGAAGGTGTTATCGGGAATGCCGGCATGACATCCGGATTTATCTGGCGGATTGCATACGATACAGCCTCATTGCCCGACATGCGTTCTTTCACTGCCATCTCAGCACACCCCCTTTTCTTCCATTGTAATGGCATCAAACGGGCAGACGTCTGCACAAATCCCGCAGCCCTTGCAATGGCCATAATCAAACTCCCCGCGCACGCCGTCTTTGACCGGAATGCTGGAATCCGGGCAGACCGGCACGCAGAGCATGCACTGCCTGCACAAATCTGCATGAAATACCGGCGTGACAGTGCGCCACTCGCCGGTATTAAAATATTTCGATGTTCCTGCAGCAAACATCATCAGCCCTTCGGTCAGGTCCTGATGCCTTGTCTGCTCATTGATATTGTGTACCTCTGTCCTCATGGTCTTTTTCTCCAAATGATAAAATCAGGCACTCTTTTTCATGTCCTGTTTCAATGCTTCTTCTAATATTTCAAATGTTTTATGTAAGGCCTGCATATTGCCTTCGATAACTTCCGGTTTTTTTGCAAATTTATGCTCATAAAGCCCGCGCATTTCCTTTAAAAAGGCTTCCCGCTCCATCACGCCGCTGACTGCGACCGCTGCTGCAAGCATCGGGGAATTCGGGAAATTTTTTCCAAGCGTTTCTTCGGAAATCTTTCTGGCATCAATGGTATACACACTGCCCTGATATCCATTTAAAAGCGGCAGGATTTCCCCGCGCGTTTTCGGCGTATTGATAATGACCGCGCCGTCCCGGCCCAGCCCTGCGGTTACATCTACGGAATGCAGCAGCGTCTCGTCTGCAACCATAACCAGATCCGGCGTATAAATATTGGAATGCACGCGGATTGGCTCCCTGCTGATGCGGTTATATGCCGTAATCGGCGCACCCATGCGTTCCGGGCCGTATTCTGGAAATCCCTGTACATACTGTCCTGTTTTAAACGCTGCATCTGCCAGCAGTAAAGCTGCGGTCTTTGCTCCCTGGCCGCCTCTGCCATGCCATCTGATTTCAAGTCTGCTGCTCATATTCGTAATCTCCTTTTTCTTTTCCTGTTCCTGAATCTGGGGGTTTTTGGTACTATCGCATCGGATTTCAGCTTTTCCCAACGAAGATTATTATAATAATATGCAGCCTTCTTGTAAAGTGAAAGTGTGAGTAATTTTCACTTTATAAATGAAAATTTTTCATTTGATATGAGACAAAAAATCGTTACTGTTCACACAGGACTTTGCAGTGTCTGCCCCAGGGACATTCACCTCAAAGTCCGTAAGAAAGTGATTCCGGAGTGAGCAAATCCCATTCGCAAAGCGAATTTAAGATGGATTTTCTGCCCGTGGCGGGCCGCTTTTGCAGAATGTGAGATGTGCTTTACAGTTTGTGGAGTGCAGATTGCGGAAATGATTTTTCAAACACGCTCTAACGCACGCTGACGCGGCTGTTATAAATTCCGGTTACTTCGTCCTTCGTCCTGCCATATTTGGCAGAAGCTATTTCTACAGCATTTGAAATATTCATTCCGCACTCAATCAGGGAATCAATTAAAATAACAATTCCCTCTATAATTCCTTCTGCTTTTCCTTCTGCTTTTCCTTCTGCTTTTCCTTCCATGCGCCCGCGTTCCAGATTTGTCAGTCCGCTGTTCATTGCAAGCACCTCCTTCTCTAATCCTGAATCCCAAAAATTGATATATTTTGTTTTCATGCGGATATCCTGCAGGGCACCTGCAAACATCAGGGAAACATATTCAATTGCTGCATCATATCCGTCTTTTACCAGTTTTGACTGCAATATGCTTCTGTCAATATACAAAAACACAATCCGCATCAGGTCTGCCGTGTTTTCCAAATCTGACAGCTCCCTGGACACCTGGCTGCTTCCCTGAAGCGGTTTTCCATAAATCAGAAATACCCTGTCCGCCGAAAGGCGCTTATTCAGAAAACACCCTGCCCAATTCAAGAAAGCATCCGTCAAGTACATTTACCTTTGCCACATCTTCCCGCTGATATACTTCATGAATCTGAAAAATACCATCGCTGGTCAGAAGCATGACACGAACCGTCTTGTTTTCCGGATCCGCAATCCAGTATTCCTTCACTCCGGCCCGCTGGTACAGATTCAGCTTCACAAGCTGGTCGTGGCGCTGTGTGGATGGAGAAAGCACTTCTGCAATCAAATCCGGCGCTCCCTTGCATCCATGCTTATCCAGCTTATTCCTGTCACAGATGACAGAAATGTCCGGTTCAACCACGGTGTCCACATCTTTCGGTGCATCCCCGTCTTTCTCAAAAAGCCGGACAGCAAAAGGCGCGGCAATTGCCCTGCAGTTTTTTCCATCCAGAAAATTTGCAAGCTGCCGGAATATCTCACCGCTGATAAGCTGATGGGATGTGCCAGGCGCAGCCATCATAAATACTTCGCCGTGAATAATCTCCATACGTTCATCCGTTTCCCATGTAAGAAAGTCTGAAAACGCAAATGAATCTTTTTCTGCTGATAATGCCATACGCCAGCTCCTTCTCATTACATGCATCCATATACACTGGCAGCAGGAATTTCTCCCTGCTGCCTGACATGCTGCTTATTTATTTGTAAATGTCCGGTTAATCGGTATCTCATGCGTGACATACACATTCCGGTTATTCGACATTTTAAGCACGGCACGCACACTGATGGATGTGATATGTATCTGCTCGCCGCTGCGGACTGGAATTGCTGCTCCTTTGAGGTTTGTGCCTGCTGCGCTGCAGTTTAAAATCGAGCCGCCATCCGGGATGCTGATGCAGTTGACTGCTACCTGCAGCGCATTCTGCATAACCGTATCGGTTGTCAGCTTCTGGATGGTATATTCCGGCACGCTCTGCTCATCCTTAATGACAATATTTGCAGTCAGCGTTCCCCGATTCGTTGTGCTTCCATAATAATATCTCTGGTTAAATTCGACTGTGATTGTGTAAGTGCCGGTCTCTGCCTTTTCACAGATATCCACACCGTCCGTACCGCTGCGGATAACCATCGGCGTCAGTGTCAGCACATTGCCGCCATCCAGCGCCAGCGCGCTTCCGGTCACAGCTGTCATGTCATTTCCGTAAATCGCATTGCCTTTGCGCAGAGTAGCCTTCAGTATCGGCATATAATTGTTAAATACACCGCCCCGGTATTCTGCGACACGGACATTTATCAGCTTGTCTGTTTCCGATGTCGTTTCATCAATGGTCAGGTCCATCTCACTGTCAGCCTCTATCTGATATGTGTACTGGTTTCCTGACGGAGCAGACACAATGACCGTAAAGTTCTGGTTCAGCGTTACCCCGTTGACAGTCATTGCAAGCGTGCAGTTGTAAATGCCGACCGATGCTTTAGCCGCACTGATAATGACACTGTTTTTCTGGTTATCATACCTTGCGGAAAGAGCCTTTCCATATGCTTCGGTTACAACGCCTGTTTCGTTTGTCAGGGCAAGGTTTTCCCCGTACTGGTCTTTTGCCGTTACCGGAATGACCTTCTGGTAGCCGGTAATGGACACATTGGACATCGCCACGGCTGTCTCCTTCATCTGGACAGATGCCATGCAGCGTGCTTCCTTAATGTTAATGGAATAGGTATAAGTAACCGGCACGGAGCCCTGGTAAGCAGTGACCACAACCGTCACACTGCCGGCCTTAATCGGTGTTATTTTTCCTTCTGCACTGATAATCAGGCTGTCCGGGTCCTGGGAAGAAAACAGGATTTTGTCGTAGGTTATGACCGCATCATCTTCGTTATAAGCGATAAAATGTGCATACATCGTATCACCGACAGCCAGCTCGCGTACATCTGCTTCCTTGAAGGTCGGAACCTGCATGTTTTTTGTCAGTGTAAACTTGGTCTCTGATGCTTCTTCTGTTTTCTGTGCCACACAGACAATCGTCTTCATGTCTTTTAAGCGCACCGTACCGTCTGCGGACGTATATTCGAGCGTGACATTTGCAAGGCTTCCAACTGTCGTCATAAACAGCTGGTTTGTCTGCTTGTCCAAAAGCCCGTTGGTCGCATTTGCAGTATAATAAAAAATACCGTCTCTCACCGTATTGGTAACATCGATATCTTTTGCGTCCAGAAGGACATATTCAATCTTCGTATATTTGCCCGCCTGTGCGGATGTCGTCGTTATCGACAGCTTGACCGGCTTTCCGACACTGGACGTAAATTCCTTGGAATAGCCTGCACAGCTGACCGTATAATTCCTGGCATCTGCAAAATTGGTTGCCGTTGTAAGTTCTGCTGTCCTGCCATCCTCTGAATATTTTATCTTTTTTACAAGAACCGTAGATTCCCCGGACTTAATCACAAAATCATTCTCTTTATACTGGTCTGATACAGACGCATTAAACGTCACCTGGAGCCTGTCAGAAGCTGTCTGCTTTACACTGTCCAAAAAGCTGCCGACGGTTGCCTGTACTTCCTTCGTACATAACGCTGCCCCTTTTTCAGAATTTCTTGCAGTAACCGAAATCGTATACGTGCCCGGCTCTACCGGCGTCCATTTGCCGTCCTGCGTAATCTGCGAGGAACAGTCTGTGCCCTTGGAATCCTTCACGGCCCAGTATACCTTGCTTGTGGAATTGGACGGTGTCATTTTTGCTTTTAACTCATAAGCCTCGCCTGCGGTGACCATATTCAAATCCTTGATACCGGATGTGTCCATATCGATGGCCTTTGCCTTGCACTGCAGTTTCCCGGCAAACGTAATTTTATTAACAAGCTTCCATTTAGCCGTATATACATTGACTGTAATGCGGATGCGCTCGCCTGCAGCAAAAGCAGCTTCCCCTTTACTGTCTATTGTCAGCGTATTTTCCGCCGTTTTTCCCTGTGCAATCACCTTTTGCGTATCAAAAGATGCATACCCTTTCCCCTTGCCTGTAATGTGCCATTTTAAAATATATCCCTTCTGCACATTGTTTACCTGGATATCATAAACACCATTATTTGCGCGGTTTTCATAAAAAGCCGAAAAAGTCTCCTGAAATGCCGGGTCTGCCGCTGCTTTTGCACAAAGCGGCATCCATAAAAGCACCATCACGGCTGTTAACGCAAATACCGCCAGCCCCTTTTGAATCTGCCTGTACATAATACCCTCCTTCTAAAAAATAGATTGCCATGCCGCAGCCTGATGCAGGGCCGCAGCGCCTTGCAGCCGAAAGCCCGCGCCGCGTGCTTTCCATTGCTGTTACATTTTACCATTCTTTTGGAGAATTTACAACCTGTCTGGAAGGATTATTTTGGAAAGAAAGATTTCCAATCCCCGTGCGTTATGCTATACTAATACCGATTCCAAAACAAGGAGGCTGATTGATATGGCAGAACCGATTACGCTGTACAAACTGATGATTCTTTCCATGCTGGAACAGTCCGAGGCACCACTGACAAATACCCTTCTTTCCGATTTTTTCCTCGGAAAAGAGTACACAACCTATTTCACGCTGCAGGAAGCGCTGCACGAGCTGAACGAAGCACAGTTTATCCGGCAGGAAGCATCGCACAGCAACGTGCAGTATTCCATAACCCCTGCCGGACAGGAATCCCTGCATTTTTTTAACAACAAAATCAATTCCGAAATCCAGGCAGAAATCCGCCAGTACATCAATGAAAACAGAATCCCCATTGCGGCATCTGCTGCTGCCGTGGCCGATTACTACATTACGCCGGAAAAAAAATATGCCGTCCACTGCCAGTTCCGGGAAAAAGGCATTCCGCAGCTCGACCTTACCTTAAATGTACATACCAGGGAACAGGCCGAAGCAATCTGCACAAACTGGAAAAACCAGACGGATGATATTTATATGCTGCTGATTGACCATCTGCTGAAATAATCAGCAAAACAAAAGCCAGAAGCACAGCCGTTTCGTGCTTCTGGCTTATTTCCGGTTACCTGCAGGGCTGCTTCTTTTTTCCCGCATGCTTATTTCTGCTTTTTCCGGCCGCCTTTTTCCTTACCGAATACCCAAAGGTCCCGAGCAGCTTTCCGGTTTCAAAGTAGCCGCCATGGGAATACGCCGCCAGGCCGCAGCGTCCCAGCTGCAGGCTGCCCTTTTCATCCAGCAGCGATTCATCCACGCCGACATTTACGACGCGTGCAAGAAACATATCATGGCTGCCCAGCTTTTGGATGCTTTCCACCCTGCATTCAATATTTACCGGGCTCTGCGCAATGCCGGGACAGCTGACTGCCATGGAGCTGCAGGGCGTCAGCCCGGTTTCTGCAAATTTATCCACATCCCTGCCAGAACGGACGCCGCAGAAATCCGCTGCGCGCACGAGCTGCTTTGTCGTCAGGTTTATCACAAACTCGCCCGTCTCCTGAATCACGGCATGGGAATAGCGGGTTTTGCGCAGCGAAATATACACCATCGGCGGCTCCGTGCATACCGTTCCGGTCCAGGCAATCGTAATAATATTCGGTTTTTCCCCTGTCCTCTGGCAGGACACCATAACGGCCGGAACCGGGTAAAGCATATTTCCCGGCTTCCAATACTGCTTTGGCATAGATTCTCCTTTTTAAGCCTGCATGCTCATAATGGCATCCAGCAGTTCCGGTATCAGCTGCTTTTTGCGCGATACCACGCCGCGCAGGCGGTACCCGTCGTTTATCTTCTGCTTGTAAAACGCCTTTTCCACCGCTTCATCCGCACCCTTTCCAAGACAGATCAACTCCGAGGATTCATTCAGGATATCCGTAAGCATGATAAATACCATCTGAAGCCCGCGTTCTTCCATAATGACAGACTGGTACGGCAGCACGCGTTCCTTGATCTCGTCTAATTCTTCCCGGCTCATGGCGCTTATCTGGCTGACGCCGAACAGGATATCCGCTGCGGTAAAAGTCTTGAAATCCTGGTAGCAGATTTCTTCGGTGGTCTTTGTTTCAAAATTACTGCCGGCACGGAACATTTCGTTGGCATGGCGCTCCATGTCAATGTCTGCAATCTCTGCCAGCTTTGCCGCTGCATCCTTATCTGCCTGCGTGCAGGTCGGCGAACGGAATAAAAGTGTATCTGAAATAATTGCCGAGCATAAAAGCCCCGCAATCGATTTTGTAATTTTCACGCCGTTTTCCTGATACATCTGGTAAATAATGGTCGACGTGCAGCCGACCGGCTGGTTGCGGAACATCACCGGCACCGGCGTTTCCAGGCTTCCGATTTTGTGGTGGTCGATAATTCCCAGTATATCTGCATTGTCAATGCCGTGGACTGCCTGCTGCTTTTCGTTGTGGTCGACTAACACCACGCGCTTTTTCTGCATATTTAACAGGTTTCTTCTGGAAATCATTCCTATGTAATACCCGTCGTGGTCTAATATCGGGAAATCGCGGTGGCGCGCTTTGGACATAACCTCGCGCACATCGTCCACGTAATCCTCGATTTCAAATTTTTTCAGGTTTTTTGTCCGCATAAACTGCTTGATTGGCATGCTCTGCATAATCAGGCGGGACACGGTAAACGGGTCATAAGGCGTGCTGATAATCACGCATTCCTTATCCTGCGCTTCGGTAATAATGGCTTTGGACACCTGTGTGCCGCCACAGATAATCAGGCAGCTGGCGTTGTGCTTGAGCGCGCATTTCTGCATGCTTTCCCGGTCGCCCAGAATCACGAGGTCGTCTTTTTCCATGCTTTCTTCCGCCATTGGAAGGCTGTCTGCCGCAACAATGACTTTTCCCCTGATGTAACGGCCATGCTCATTGCCGACCAGTATCGTCCCGTTTAACGTTTCTATCATATTTTTATACGGCGTCCTGGCTTCTGCCAGAATCCGTGTGTCCAGCACATCCATATAAGACTCTGCAATGTCCGCATTCACAATCAGGCCGAGCAGCTCGTTGTCTTCCCCGGTAATCGGCAGGGTCACGACCTTGCTCGTCGTCATCAGCTCCCAGGCCCTCTTTAGGGAGATGCTGCTGCTTACGCCGATTGTACGCCGGAAGGCAATGTCCTTTACCTGCGTGCGCACATCATCCACATAGGCAGGAATCTTTACTTTAAACCTGCGCAGCACGTATTTCGTTTCTTCATTCAGGTTTCCGGCCCGTTTCGGTTCATATTTCGTTTCTGATAAATGATTCTGCAAATCTGCGTATGCAATTGCCGCACAGATAGAATCAGTGTCCGGGTTGCGGTGTCCGATGACCCAGACAGAATTTTCCTGTTCAAAATCCATTTAAAATACCCCCAGCTCCATTAATACTAACGCTACCACGCCTGCCAAGTCCAGCACGCCGAATAAAATCAGCCAGTACATATATTTTTTTACCGGCTTCATGCTCTTTTCATTTACCTTTACATTTTCAAACAGCGGCTTCTGCTCATCCAGCAGGTCTTTGATATTCCGGAAGCATTTGACATCTTCCGTATGTATTTTTTCAGAAAGCTCATCCTTTAATACTGATACATGCCCATGAATTTCATCCATGGTCTGCTTTACTTCCTCTGACTGCTGGGAGAGATACTGCGCTTTCTCGCTTATCTGGCGTCCGGCTTCCTCTGTCATCTGTTCCACGGCCCTGCGGCTTTCGCTTGTCAGCGCTGCAAGCTCGCTGCGGTTTACTTCCGACATGCGGTTCATCTGCTCCGTCATATGTCCAAACTGTTCCGTGACATATCCTGTCATCTCATTCATCCGGCTGCTGAATTCGCCTGACATCTGCAAAAAGTCATTTTTTGCCTCTGCCCGTATCTGGTCCACGCGGTCTGTCACATCAGCGGTCATCTGGCCAAACCCTGCCCGGGTGTCCATCTGAAACTGTCCAAGCTGACCGGACATCTGTTCAAACCGGCCGGACATCTGTTCAAACTGGCCGGACATATCCGAAGATACCCGCTCCATGCCCTCGCCTGTTTCCTTTGCCATGGCATCGATTCTGCCCATGACATCGGATGAAAAGGTTTCCATGCCGGCCCGCGTCTCCTGCGCCATAGCCGTAATCTGGCCCGTCACGCCGGTCGTCATATACTCAATGCCGCTGCGGTTTTCCCGCATCATGGCACCTATCTGGCCGGTGACATCCGCTGACATTTTCTCAATGCTGCCACGTGTTTCTGCCGACATATTCCCCATGCGCCCTGCAAGGTCTGCCGACATCCGGCTGATGCTGTCACGGCTTTCCCGCGCCATATCATTCATCTGGCCGGTCATGTCTGCTGACATCTGGCTGAAGGTGCCGCGCATGTCTGCCGACATCCGGCCGATGCTGTCTTTTGTTTCTTCCCGTATATTTCCAATCTGGCCCGTCACTTCCGAAGTCATCTGCTCCATGCTGCCACGCGTTTCATCCAGCATGCTTCCAATCCGGCCTGTAACAGTGGATGTCATATCACCAATCCGGCCTGTAACGGTATCTGACATCTGTGAAATCTGTTCCAGTGTCTGCCTGTTCAAATCCTGCATCTGGACTGCCGCATCCTCTGTCAGCTTATCGACAGTTGTCTGTAACTGCGTAATCAGATGGTCCATCTGCTGCCCGACACCGGTAACAAGCTTATCTGCTTCTGACTGGCGGTTTAGAATGACTTCTTCGAGTTCGTTTGCCTGATACTGCTTTTCATCTACAAGTAACTGCAATTCCTGCACTTTTACTTCTCTTGAATCCAAAAGAGTCTGCAGCTGCTTTGCTTTTTCCCGGAATTCATCAATCTGCTTCAGTAAATAATCTTCCTTCTGTATCGCCCGCTGCCTGCGTTCCCTCTCCTGCCTGATTCTGCTGATTCCAAGAGGAGTATCATTACCCCTTTGATTCATAACTTTCCTCCGTACAGTTGAAAACTGTATTCTGTGGCATTGTGTATCTTAATAGCCTATTTGCTATTTTATCATTAGCGCGAAGGTTTGTAAACTGGATTTTCAAATAATCAGTATCTGGAAAAAACAGTCAGTTACTGTCCACGAAGTGAACCCTAACCCCGGGACTTGACAACTGGATTATAATGTATTATACTGTATATATCAATATAATACAGTATAAGTCAGGAGGAAGCAGACGCTGTGGAACTGTTAATTAACAATCACGCAAGCAAGCCCATCTACGAGCAGATTTCCAGCCAGATAAAAGCACTGATTATGAGCGGGGAGCTGAAAGCCGGAGAATCCCTTCCGTCTATCCGCGCCATGGCAAAGTCGCTGCACATCAGTGTGCTGACTGTCCAGAAAGCATATGACCGGCTGCAGGCGGACGGCTTTATTGAAACATCTGCCGGCAAAGGCTGTTTTGTATCTGCGCAGAACCAGGATTTTTATCTGGAAGAACAGCAGAAACGGATTGAAACGCATTTTGCCGAAGCAATCGAAACAGCCCGTTCCTGCGGAATCACGCTGGATAAGCTGACCGGGCTGTTAAAACTGTTATATGAGGAGGACGAACTATGATACCCGCATTAGAACTTCATGGACTGTGCAAGAAATACAGCAGCTTTGCACTGGAAAATATTTCTTTCAGCGTCCCGTCCGGTGCCATTACGGGACTTATCGGTGAAAACGGAGCCGGAAAAAGCACCACGATAGGAGCCATTTTAGGGCTGATACAGCAGGACTGCGGCAGCATAAAAATATTCGGGAAAGACGCCGGACTGCTGGACTGCTCCGATAAAGAACAAATCGGCGTTGTTTTTGACGGCAGCAATTTTTCCGAAGAACTGACCCCTGCGCGTTTAAACAAAGTGTTAAAAGAAGTCTATCCTTCCTGGGACGAACCGCTGTACTGGCAGACGCTGGAGCGCATGCAGGTGCCGCTGCGGCAGAAAATCAAGTCCTTTTCAAAAGGAATGAAAATGAAGCTGTCCATTACCGCAGCTTTCGCCCACCATCCGCGCCTTCTGATTCTGGATGAAGCAACAAGCGGGCTTGACCCGGTCATGCGGGACGATATTCTGGACCTGTTTCTGGAATTCGTACAGGATGAAAGCCATTCCGTTCTGCTGTCCTCGCATATTACCAGTGATTTGGAAAAAATCGCGGACTATATTGTATTTATCCATCAGGGAAAACTCGTTTTTTCCAGGCCCAAAGACGAGCTGCTGGAAAACTATGGCATTCTCAAATGCGGCGCTGCACAGCTTGAAGCACTGGATAAAGAAGACATCACTGCATGCCGCAGGCAGGACTACGAATGGCAGGTGCTGGTCAAAGACCGGAAAAAAGCAGCCAGAAAATACCCGAAAGCACTGATTACCCCGGCAGACATCGATGAAATCATGCTGCTGTATGTGAAAGGAGAACCTATATGAAAGGACTTATCCGCAACAGCTTCTACGCCATGGAAAACAGCCTTAAAATATCGTTTTTTATCGCTGCCTTTTTGTCTGTTATGCCATGCTTTGCAAAAAACAGCAGCCTCATCCCTGTCACGATTTCTGTGCAGATTTATATTTTCGCTATGAGCATTGGCACTTCCCTCCATGCAGATGCCGCTGCAAAATGGGACCAGTTTGAAATTACCCTGCCCGTTCCGCGAAACGGCATTGTAAAGGCAAAATATATTTTCTATCTCCTGCTGATGGCTGCGGGCCTGTGCATGGGAAGCCTGACGGCTGCCGTTAGTGCAGCTGCGGGCCTGCCGCTGGATTACCTGGGCCTTGCTTATGGATTTGCACACGGCTTGACGCTCTCTGCTGTTTCCATCGGACTGATGTACCCGGTTATGCTGAAATTCGGAACCGACAAAAACGAGATGGTTCTCCTGCTTTCGGCATTTTGCGCCGTTGCCTTCACCATTGCAGCAGCAGCCGTACTTTCACCATGGACAAATGGAATGAACCTGCACCATCCGCTGACCTTCACTGTATTTACGCTGGCAGCCATTCTGATATTTGCTGCTTCCTATCTGCTTTCCGTCCGGATTCACCGGAAAAAAGAATTTTAGTGCGAATTTTCCATACAAAAACCGCTGCATATAACATGCAGCGGTTTTTGACTGATACCAGTATCTGGCTTTTTATTTATAAAGCTCTACCAATCTCTCCAGATGTGTATAACGTTCTTTTGCAGCTTCCTCGGATTCTTTGAACAGTTTTTCTGCTCTTTCCGGGAAAGAACGTGCGAGACGGCTGTAACGTGTCTCGTTGTTCAGGAAATCCTGATAGGTTCCATCGCCTGGCTTGGAAGTCAGGGTAAATGGATTCTTGCCCTCTGCCTTTAATGCAGGATTGAAGGAGAACAGGTTCCAGTAACCAGCAGAAACTGCTTTCTTCATTTCATCCTGGCAGTGGTTCATGCCGCCTTTGACACCGTGCAGCTCACATGGAGCGTAGCCGATAATCAGGGACGGGCCGTTGTAAGCTTCTGCTTCTGCAATCACTTTTACCGCATGTGCCATATTTGCACCAAGTGCAATCTGTGCTACATAAACATAGCCATAGCTCATAGCGATTTCTGCAAGGCTCTTTTTGCCTACGTCCTTGCCGGCAGCAGCGAACTGGCATACCTCACCAATATTGGAAGCCTTGGAAGCCTGGCCGCCTGTATTGGAGTACATTTCGGTATCAAATACCATTACATTTACATCCTCGCCGGAAGCAAGCACATGGTCTAATCCGCCGAAGCCGATATCATAAGCCCATCCGTCACCACCGAAAATCCATACGGATTTCTTAGCGAGGTAATCTTTCTTATCAATTGCTGCAGCAGCGTCCGGGCATCCGGCAGCAGCAGCTTTTTCTAATTCTGCTACTAATGCGTCTGTTGCAGGTGAATTTGCTTTTGTATCATTCTTTGTTTCCATGAATTTTGCAAAAGCATCTTTTAATGCTGCATCTGCCTTGTCAGATTCTGCACATTTCTTTGCGCTTGCGATAGCCTGGTCACGGAGTACCTGCTGGCCAATCTGCATGCCCATGCCGTGTTCTGCATTGTCCTCGAATAAGGAGTTTGCCCATGCCGGACCCTTCTTGGAATCCTTATGTACCGTATATGGCGATGTAGCTGCAGGTCCGCCCCAGATAGAAGAACATCCGGTTGCATTGGAAATGTACATATGCTCGCCAAACAGCTGTGTAATCAGGCGCGCATAAGATGTTTCCGCACAGCCTGCACAGGAGCCTGAGAACTCAAGCAGCGGCTGGTTGAACTGGGAACCCTTTACGGTATTGTCAGCCGGCATGCCTGGCTTCTTGCCTACGTTTGCTGCTAAATAATCAAATACCGGCTGTTCAGCAGCCTGGGATTCCTGCGGAACCATTTCGATGGCACCTACCGGACATACCGTAATACATTCGCCGCATCCCATACAGTCTAACGGAGATACGCTCATCGTATACTTGTATTCGCCAGCCTTTGGCTTTGTATCAGCAAGCTTGATGTTTGAAGGAGCTGCTTTTACTTCGTCATCGCTTAACATAAACGGACGGATTGTTGCATGGGAACATACAAATGCACACTGGTTACACTGAATACATTTCTCAGCGCTCCAGGTTGGAACCGTTACAGCTGTACCGCGTTTTTCGTATGCGGAAGCGCCGTGTTCGAACTGTCCGTCCGGATTGCCCATAAATGCAGATACCGGAAGGCTGTCGCCATCCATTAAGGAAATCGGCTCCATTAATTCTTTTACCATCTTCACGGTTTCCGGGCGTCCCTTTAATTCAGCCGGAGCCGGGTCAGCCTGCGGATTCGACCAGGAAGCCGGGATTTCTACTTTATGTACTGCATCCACGCCGGCATCGATTGCTTTGTAGTTCATTTCTACAATCGCATCGCCCTTCTTGCCGTAGGATTTCTTTGCTGCCTGTTTCATAAAGTCAACGGCATCATCGATTGGCATAACATTTGCCAGCTTGAAGAATGCTGACTGTAAAATCGTATTGGTACGCTTGCCCATGCCGATTTCGATAGCCTTGTCAATGGCGTTGATGGTATATAACTGAATGTTGTTGTCTGCAATATATTTCTTTGCTTCTGCATTTAAGTGATGCTCTAATTCTTCGTCAGACCACTGGCAGTTAATCATAAATACGCCGCCCGGTTTTACGTCCTGCACCATCTTGAAGCCTTTGTTTACATAAGCAGGGTTGTGGCATGCCACGAAGTCCGCCTGGTTAATATAGTAAGGGCTTCTGATTGGCTTGTCACCAAAACGCAGATGCGAAATTGTAACACCGCCTGTTTTCTTGGAGTCATACTGGAAGTATGCCTGGATAAATTTGTCTGTATGGTCGCCGATAATCTTTGTAGAGTTCTTGTTAGCACCAACCGTACCGTCGCCGCCAAGACCCCAGAACTTGCACTCTACCGTGCCTTCTGCTGCGGTAATCGGAGCCGGTTTTACTTCCGGAAGGCTTAAATTGGTTACGTCGTCTACGATACCAATCGTAAAGCGCGGCTTCGGAGCGTCTTTTTCCAGTTCTTTGAATAAAGCGAATACAGAAGAAGGCGGTGTATCTTTGGAGCCTAATCCGTAACGGCCGCCTGTAAGCACGATGGATTCAAGGCCGGCTTCACGGAGTGTAGCTGCTACGTCTAAGTACAGCGGGTCGCCTAAAGAACCCGGCTCTTTTGTACGGTCAAGGACAGCTACTTTCTTAACAGTCTTAGGAAGCACTTTTGTAAATGCATCCGCAACCCATGGACGGTACAGGCGGACTTTTACAAGGCCGACCTTCTCACCCTTAGCCATTAAGTAATCAATAACTTCTTCTGCCACGTCATTGATAGAGCCCATTGCTACGATAACGCGTTCTGCATCTTGCGCGCCGTAGTAATTGAACAGGTCATAGTTTGTGCCAAGCTTTTCATTAACCTTAGCCATATATTTGGATACAACTGCCGGCAGCTCGTCATATACTTTGTTGCATGCCTCACGATGCTGGAAGAATACGTCTCCGTTTTCGTGGGAACCGCGCATAGCCGGATGTTCCGGATTTAATGCATGGTCACGGAATGCCTTGACAGCGTCCATGTTGCACATTTCTTTTAAGTCTGCGTAATCCCAGGTTTCAATCTTCTGGATTTCATGGGATGTACGGAATCCGTCGAAGAAGTTTAAGAATGGAACTTTGCCTTCAATTGTTGCCAGATGCGCAACCGGGCTTAAGTCCATAACTTCCTGCGGGTTTGTCTCGCATAACATTGCGAAACCAGTCTGACGGCATGCATATACGTCGCTGTGGTCACCGAAAATATTCAAAGACTGTGCAGAAACGGTACGTGCCGATACATCAAATACGCATGGAAGCTGTTCGCCAGCAATTTTATACATATTCGGAATCATAAGCAGAAGGCCCTGGGAAGCTGTAAACGTTGTTGTCAGGGCGCCTGCAGCAAGGGAGCCATGCACTGCACCTGCAGCACCTGCTTCTGACTGCATTTCTACTACTTTCACCTGATCTCCGAAGATGTTATCCTGTCCTGCTGCAGACCACTGGTCAACCGTATCTGCCATTGGGCTGGATGGGGTAATCGGGTAAATGGCAGCTACTTCTGTATACGCATACGCTACATGAGCCGCTGCTGTATTACCGTCCATAGATTTTTTTGCTCTAGGCATTGTTTATATCCTCCTTCTTTCTTTCGCCGCAAAGCGACTTTATGATACAATTTTATCATTTAATCTGTCGATTGTAAAGGTTGTTAGTTGTACAAATCGGGGTGCAATCTGCTAAATTTTCCGGCAAAAGACTGTCAGAGTGCACAAAAACTGCCTTTTTCCCGTCTGGACAGCTGTGGATATGATATATTATGCAGGGGGATGTCCCAATATG
>OFGR01001458.1_pt1 | contig 18806 bp, 16 predicted proteins | sample 1521811 | NCBI WGS metagenome assembly OFGR01 (sample SAMEA3504098, study PRJEB24116) | mouse gut metagenome | biome: mouse gut; feature: mouse-associated habitat; material: faeces | place: Denmark | collected 2011
CGACCGCGCCGCCATCCCCTAATGCTCCTAGATTCTTACCTGGATAAAAGCTAAATGCAGCAGCATCGCTTAGACTTCCCACCCTATTTCCGGATCGGACTGCTCCATGCGCCTGTGCTGCATCTTCAATAACTTTTAAACAATATTTATCTGCCAGATCCATGATCTGTTCTAATGGAACCAGCCGACCATACAAATGAACTGGAATAATCGCCTTCGTTTTTTCTGTTATCTTTTCTTCTATTTTAGAAATATCTATGTTTAGGTCTTCTATATTTGCATCCACAAAAATCGGTTTCGCCCCTGTCTGACTGATCGCCAGTACCGTTGCAATAAATGTATTGGCACATACGATCACCTCACTGTCTTGCCCTATGTCCAGTGCCATCAAGCTCAGCCGGATGGCATCCAATCCATTTCCGACCCCCACACAAAACCGTACATCGCAATATGATGCAAATTCTTTTTCAAAATCCTGACAATTTTCCCCTCTGATATACCACTCACCATGAAGCACCTTTCTAAATGCATCCTCTAATTCTCCATATATATTCTGATGAACTCCCGCTAAATCCTGATAAGGGATATACATAATTCCATTCCCCTTTATTTTATCTCTTTACAAAACCTAGATATATTTCTTGCACCAATTCTTCTGGCGTACTCTCTCCATCATTTATCAATACCAACTCAGGGCACTCTGGTTCTTCAATCTCAATTTCGATTCCCATAACCTCCTTCTGTTTTTCTTTTGTCTTGCCGCTATATAATCCTTTTTGATCCCTTTCTCTAAGGACTTCCATAGAAGCTTTTATATAAATCTCTTTATAATTCTGAATATTCTCCCGATTCCATTCCCGCACACTGTCAAACATCGATATCGTACAGCATATCACATTCAATCCCTGTTCCTGCAACATGGCACACAGCCTTGAATACCGCATGGCACATTTTCTGCGCTCCTCCTTCGAGTATCCCAGGTCATTTCCAAACACCTCCCGCAGCGTATCACCGTCAAGAAATACTGTGTTTGGCTCCGTCTTCTTTATTTCTTCGTATAACAGTTTTCCAATCGTCGTCTTTCCCGCACCCGAAAGCCCGGTGATCCAGTATACTGTACTCATAATACGGTCAATCCCTCTCAAATAAATATGCCTTTTGCACTTCTGTTTTCGTAGTGTTCCTGTCGTCCGCCAGAACTGTCTGCCGCTCCTTCTCTCGCACTCCGGTCGACAACCTGTCTGCAGCTGACGTTTTTACCCGCAGTATTGCGCCATCCATATCCTTGTCGTATACGGCACCTTGACGGTCTCCGTACCTGCAGACTGCACCAGCGTCCTTATCTCATCATTGATCAGATTAAACTTCTCAGGTGACTGCCGGTAGACTGTCCCGTGGGATCTCCAGCCTTCTATGAAATCCCCCGCTGGAATCTCATGCACTACGGATCCCTCCAGATAGACCACCCTGCCAAACAGTCCACTGTCTCCGATGACATCTGTCTGGTCTTCCCTGCGTGTCCCATAGCTGTAATCCGTGATATGCTCCTTCAGCACAGCCTCTATCTGCTGCTGCAGCGGATCCTCCAGATCCCTATGGTTCCACATACATGCAAACCAGCCATCCCGTTTCAATATCCTTGCACTCTCCTTCAAAGCCAGCTGCCTGTCACACACGTTAAAAGAGGAACCGAACGTCACAAGTTCAAATGCACTGTCCTGCATTCCTGTGTGTTCCCCGACACCCTCGTACCAGCTCACGTCGGGAAACTGTTCTGTCCTTTTGATGCCGTTCACACGCATGGCATCGTTCGGTTCAACTGCACATACCCTGAATCCAAGTTCGGCGAGTTTTATGGTAAGGTGTGCGGCCCCTGCACCGACATCGCATACCATCCCTCCTCTTTTTATCCCTGCTGTTTCTATCATCCTATCGATTGCGGACTGCGCATAATCCGGTCTTTTCAGATAAGCTTCCGCAAGTTCTGTATAATCCCATTCCGTTTTCATCAATCCCTGCTCTCCCTCAATACCCTTATCATCTTCACCAGCGCATCGATCTCCACAACCTCCGCCTGCCGGTATCTCTCAAACCGTTTCGCCCCGACACCGACCGCCGCGGGGATCCCGAGCTCTCCCGCCCGGATCGCCATGTGGGAATTGGCACCGCCGTACATCGTGATGAATCCCCTGATCCCGTGCGCAAAGATCCAGTCATATCCGGGATCGGCGCTCTCGATCAGGACGATCCTGCCCGAGATGTCATCTGTATCTGTCATCGCCCCGACCACCCTGATCTCCCCGCAGACCTTCCGCGAGGTGATAAAGTTCGGCTCCGAATCGGGGTAGTAAAAGCTCTCCACACCACCGGCATCGAGGATAACCGGAGGCAGCGTGATCGTCCGTGTCACGCTGTACTTTTTCTTTCCCTGTTGTATGGCGGCGGAAAATCGTTCCTTTATGTCCCCCGTGGAAGCGTACAGGTCATAAATGGTCTGTATGTCAAGATAACTGCAGTCCTCCCTCGATATGCCCGCCGCCTCTCCCATCCGGCTGACCAGCTGGATCGCCATGCTCAGGTTCCTGGTAAATACGAACTTTCCGTATTCCCGCCCTTTGATGACACTCCGGATAAAATCCATGATGTCCAGCACATCGTTGGTCAGCCCGTTCTCCTGCAGGGTATCCCTCAGCCTGCCGAGCTGTTCCAGGGACAGGCGGAACCCGCCGCGTTTTTCCGCCTTGTGGTCCGGTACTCCCGCGTCTTTTCTGCAGCAGCCTGCTGTGCTGCCAAAATACAGTTCTGGTGCCTCGTCATATCTCGGGGAAGTGATATCGTAAGTGCCCGGTCTCAAGTGCCCGTACTTTTTCAGGAAAGCCGACGGCGACAATTCCTCGCGGTCCCTGTTCACGGCGGAACTGACTGTGTCAACTTCCCCCATGAACGCCTCGTAGTCCTCACTGCCCAGGATCCCGCACGAGACAAACGACTGTAAGATCTGCACTGCGATAAACGCAGCCCGCGCCAGTCCCGCGAACGGGAGCGTCCCATAGCGCTTGCAGTCCTCCAGGAGCCAGTAGGTCTTTTCCATGTCATCAAGCCCGCTCTCCATGACCTCCCGGTAGCGCCGGTTCAGGATCTCTATCTTCCCGTAATCCCGGCGCCACAGCCCGTCCTTATGATCTATGATGTGATTGGTCACATCCCGGAGCGCATCGATGATCCTGCTGATCTCCTCCCCGGAAAATCCATGCCTTTTGAGTATCTGTATCCGCTGCGGCATGTCCAGTGTATAGCACGAAAATACGATCTCAAATTCTGCCTTGTCATGTTTCTGCGGGTTCTGTACCAGCTGTCCTATGTAATAATTTACCAACTTCTCGCTGATCTCTTCGTCCAGCCCAGCCGGAATGAATGAATTGAAGCTGACGCGGACGTCAATATACGGCAGTCCGCAGAAATCCACCATCAGCGGAAAACTCCGAAGGTTCCTGTAACCGTAGTTGTCCCGCTGGTATGCCCATACGTTGTCTGTTATGATCCCTTTATACAATGACAATGCCAGCGGTCGGGGGCGGACGCCGATCATCTCCGCCGGATTCCAGTCCGTCATGACACTGTATGCTGTTTTCTTACCGCAGAGAAACGGTTTGGGACGGTTCTCCCGTCCGATCCTCTCCCTGATCCGCCCAAGCTCCGCCGCCTGGCGTTTCCTGTCGGCGTGCTCCTGCCGTACGCACAGCGCGCGCACCTGCAGTATGTACAGTTCCCCTTCATCTGTCACTGCAAATTCCACGTCCAGATTATCCTGTCCAAAGAATGTCTCCAGTTCCTGCAGCGATGCCAGCAGCTGTCTGAGTTTTTCCGGTGCCGCTTCCACCGGCGCATCCTTGAAATGGTAATACAGCAGGCTGTCCTCCCCCGTCCCGGAAGTGACGGCAGAGGTCTGCCCTGTCTCATCGTAGTTGACCACGTAATAATTTCCGCAGGTGCCCGGATCCAGCGTAAATGCCACCCCGCTAAACGCAGCGTTTTGCAGCATCGGCTGTACAAGGATCTGGTCACTGCCATCGCCCTCTCCATAGGAGCGCACGACCCTGTCGACTGCATCCTGAAACGCTTCCACGCCGCTCACTTCCGCTATAGACTCATACTTTCCTGCCATGGACGCATCCTGCGTGTCCTCACTGTGACAGCTGCTGCGGACGATCACATCCGCATTCCAGTCCAGTCCCGAAAAGCTGCAGACAATCTCTGCCCGCCGCCGTTCCCAGTCTGCCACTGTAAACGTAAGCTGTGGAAGGACTTTTGCCGTATTCAGTTTTCCGTACATTAGTGCCAAAGTCTCCGCTTTGGTTCCCAGATGCTCCATTGTTATGTCCAACCTCCACAACCAAGATCCCGATCCAAACTGTGCCTTTGACTGTCGAACGATCGATTTCATGCCTTTGCACAGCGCCAAAACACAGCCACGAAAAAACTGATGCAAACTATCTTCATCCCAGGCATATCCTGACAATCCCATACTTTACATCAGTCTCTTTTGATCCACTTATTCTCATGTAATAAATATTTGCGCTTCTCAGCCCACAAAATCCTTACAGATCCAAGTGATCCATCTTCTTTCCTACACAACCGCCTCCACGATCACTTTATCCCCGATCTGGATCTCCTTCACCCCAACCTCTTTCTTCTGATTGAAATTAAAGCTCAGCAGATATCCCTTGTTTTTATGATAATATTCCAGATACTCCGCGAGCTGCCGCTCGTTGTACTCATCCCCGCGCCAGATCTTCAGCTCGATGATAAACTGCTCGCCCAGGTAGTCCACAATGACATCCGTGCGCCGCTCATCCCTGGTCTGTGCTTCAATATAATAATTCCCTGTACCGTTGATGATCGGCCGCAGATATAACAGGAAAAATTTGCGTCCGTACCGCTCGACAAACTTTGCGTCCTCATCGCCGTAGATCTCTGTAAACGCCGCGACAAACCGCCGCATCACAATGTCCATATCGAGCATCCCGTCGCGAATAAAATAGCTTCTGTCGCACATTGCCGCCTCTCCCATCTGGTTCGCCGAATCGTTTCCCGCAAGCTCATTCTCCGACAGGAAGTAGTTGTAGAGGCGCGTCTCAAAGATCCGGTTTGCGATCTGCACTTTTCCTCCCCTGCTCACTGCATAGCCGAACATGCTCGCCAGACTGACCTCCTTTGTGTCCAGGTTGTAAGAAAATGCTTTTCCCTGAAACAGGATTTCCTGAAACATCCGCTTCATCTCAGGATACGTGTCCAGATGGCGGATCATGCTCTCAAACAACGGCGTCCTGTCGATCAGAATGCGCCTGACTGCCTCCTCGATCCCCCTGCTGGTCCATGCACGCTTCGGATCGCCAAATATGTTTTCCTCTGAGAGATCTTCGTCAATACACTTGCAGATCGACGAGACAAGCACAGGATATCCGGCGGTATACTGGTAAATTTCTTTTGCGATTTCCGGTATGTTCATCTCTGTGCCATGATCCGCCTCGTACTCCTCGAGCATGCCGGCGATCTGGCTCTCGGAAAAACTCATGTCAACCTTAAAATCCGCCGCGATATTCCAGGGACTGTTGTATTGATGCTCCGACTCCGAGCGCAGTTTTAATTTCAGGTTATTGATGTCATATACACCCGCAAGGATCACTGAGTGGAACGTCGGCTCGTCCTCGCGCCTCAGATAATATCCCCTCAGCTGCGCGAGAAAGTCAATAAAGACCTGATTGTTTGAGGCGCTGTCAACCTCATCGATCATCAGTATGACAGGACGTTCGCAGCGCTCACACATGCTGCTCAGAAATACAAACAGTTCATCCATGATCGCATCCGGATGTTTGTCCTTGAAATCAGACAGCATTTCCCGCAACTTTACTTTGTCCTCCGAGTCTGCTTTTCTAAGTTCCGCCAGCAGCCTGTCGAGAAATCCTCTTGAAAATGTCGTCTCATCCTCAAATGTCCTGGTACCCATCTGCTGGAAATCCAGCGAAAAAACGATGTAATCCCCGTCCAGATATTTTGCCAGCGCCCGCAGCGTCGTGGTCTTTCCATACTGTCTGCCCTTGTTGATCACAAAATACTTTTTTCGATCTACATACAATTTGGTGATCCGCCCAAGACGCTCATCTAATCTTACCATATAATGTTCCTCAGGTCTGCACAAGCCTTCTGTATTGAAATACCGCATCGCTTTCAATCTCCTCTCTGATTGCTGTGTCGCATGTCATGCTGCTGTGTATTTTCGGAATCCTATGCCTACTAATACGCCATGCTTCTTCCTTCCTGTACCCATTCTAACACACGATCCGGAGATATGTAAACAAAACACTAATGTAAAGTATGAAATTGTCAAGGTCCATAGTTACTGTTCACGCCCCAACTAATTCTGACACAATTTTATGTAATGAAGGCGTAAACAGTAACCCATTCCAAGTCCCAGCTCCATTCAGGCGCTGTGCAAAAATAACCTGTCGCGGCGGCGCAGACTACCTTTGCACAGTTCCCGGGGAACTGCTGCGGTCTTTTCTCCGCTCCTGCATCTTATAAAATGATCTCTACATTCTGTATCATGACCGGCTTTCCCGTCTGCTGGTACAGCTGCACGACGGAACTGCCATCGCCGTAATACGCATCGCTGAGCACCACCGCCCTGTCCACATCGGCGGTCTCGTCATAGATCCCCCAGCCCTCGGCGAGATACCGCTCTTTCAACATCGTATATTTCTGCAAAACCGCCGGGCGCATGGACTGCATCGTGCTCTCGATCAGCGGATGCGGGCGCCACAGCAAGGCGACCTCATCCTGATTTTCTTTGAAAGTGTTGAGCGCATTCTCGATCTTGTCCACCCACTTTTCATCGTAGGCGAGCAGCGCTGCGATCCCTGTGTTGTACAAGATGATCTTCTTCCGACTGCCGTCCGCCTTCCCGATGACCTTCAGCCACTCCTGCGGCACTTCCAGATCTTCTTTTCTTGTGGCGAGGATCCTGTCGTACTTGGGCGAACCCAGCCCCAGAAACTTCTGCTCCAGATAAGCCCTGTCCACATGCCTTCCCTGCAGTCCGTGTTCCTTTGCGGCTTTCAGGAATTCATTGACATAGATCCGCTTCATCTCCTCAGACTGTACGATCACCGCATCCGCATTGATGATGCCCGGCATAAAGCAGAAATGTTTGACGCCCTCCACTGCCTGTTCGTTGTCCGGGTCCACCTCGTTCAGCACGAAGTACGGAATATATACCAGCTTCTGTGTCCACTTTTTCAGGTTGTTCGAATAGAATTTCGGGTGAACGCTTGTGACCAGATTCCAATTATCATATGCATTATGTATGTAAATAATCTCTGGTTTGCGTTTTTCAAAATCATACTCGTCGTATCTGGTGATCGGAACGTATTCCGGATAGAGATCACCCTCGTAATGCTCCTCGCGGAAACTTCCGTCCGGATTTTTGTCAAAGTATGATATCGGAATAACATACGCATCGCAGTTATCGTCTTCCTGCGCCGCCTTCCACACGCTTTCGAGCGAGTCCCACATGGCTGCCTTGTACGGCAGGAACACGATTTCCTTTTTGTCGGGTTTCATGTCGTAGGTGATGGCATTCTGCAGCTGTATGAGCTGTTTTCGGATCTTTTTGGACAGTTTCCTGCACAGATTTTCATCCTGGATATTGACGCTCATCTGGTAGATATTCTCGCAGTAGTCTTCCAGGATCCCCACCATCGGCGTGCAGTCCAGATCGCGGATCGCTTCAAGGTAGCTGCCCAGATCGATCGCCTCCTGCTGGCATTTTTCAAGTTCCTCCGCCGCCTCAAAAGGAGCTGTGGACGACGCTGACCTGGTGATGGAATCATTCACCTGTATCCATGCAGATACGGTCTCAAGCAGATCCTTTTTCCTGTACCTTTTCATTTCCGTCACCTTTCCCAGAGCAAAACATCTGCGAGGAACCCTTTGACATGATGACAAACGATCCGCACGCTCGAGATATATTTTATGCTTCCATCATCTTATATCGGTAATAGTCTACCACTTTTTAACCCATATGGCAATTCTTTTTTTTGATTGGATATTAGAAACATCTGGAAGCAGGCAGGAATCCCGCTCAACTCCCGCCCTCCTCCGTCTCTTCCTCCGTGTGGCACACGATCTCAAGCATCTCCTCCGCTTTCATGGATGTGCTCAGCTCATAGACGCCGGGCTGCAGCTTGTCCTTGTAATCGGAGAGACGCTCATAGATGTAGAACGCATTCGCGTCATGGATCAATCCCCTCTGCTCGAGCATCTTTGCAAACTCTCTGCTGCTCTGTCCCTCAGACACCACCACGCTGACGACCATGCCCTCGCCCTCACTGACAGGTATGTCCGCAAACACCTGATATCCGAAATCATATGCGTACACTGCAAGCCGGAACACCACGACGATAACCGCTGCTGCCAGCGCTATCTTGATGATCATCGCGGAGACTGCTCCCAATAACTGTTTTGCATTCATTGCCCTACCTCCCTAGTCCCAGCAGCCCGGTTAGTCTCAGTTTTATATCTCCATGATGATCGGTAAGATCATCGGACGCCTCTTCGTCTTCTTCCACACAAAGTCACTCAGCGTGTCCTTGATAGTTCCCTTGATCTTGCCCCAGTCGGTGATGTTTTTCTTGAGACAGCCGAGCACAGCCTTCTCGATCACCTTGCGCGCCTCGTCGAGCAGCTCATCCGACTCCTTCACATACACAAATCCCCGCGAGACAATATCCGGCCCCGCGAGCAGTTCTCCCGATCCGCCGTCCAGAGACATCACCACGATCAGGATGCCGTCCTCGGCGAGATGCTGTCTGTCCCGCAGCACCACATTGCCGACATCCCCGACACCGAGACCGTCGACGAGCACTGCTCCCACCGGCACCTTTCCGGTGATGCTCGCGCTGTTGTTGTCGAGAGACAGCACGTCGCCCGACTGCAGGATAAACACATCATCCTTGTCGATCCCCAGGTCGATCGCGATCTTTGCCTGCGCCTTCAAATGCTTGAACTCACCGTGCACCGGCACTGCGTACCTGGGTTTTGTCAGCGTGTAGATCAGCTTGATCTCCTCCTGGCAGGCATGTCCCGACACGTGCGTGTCCTGGAATATGACATCCGCCCCCTTCTTGAAGAGCTCGTTGATCACCTTCGTGACCGCCTTCTCATTTCCCGGGATCGGGTTGGACGAGAAGATGACCGTATCGCCCTTTCCTATGGAGATCTTTTTGTGCATGCCGCTCGCCATGCGGCTCAGCGCTGCCATACTCTCCCCCTGGCTTCCGGTCGTGATGATGACCGTCTTGTCCTTTGGATAATTTTTCAGCCGCTCTATATCGATCAGGGTGTTGTCCGGTATGCTGATCCGGTTGAGGTTGGACGCGGTCTCTATGATGTTGACCATGCTCCGCCCCTCGACCACCACTTTTCTGCCGAACTTGTCCGCCGTGTTGATGATCTGCTGTACCCTGTCCACATTGGACGCAAAAGTCGCGATGAGGATCCTCGTCTTCTTGTGCTCCTCAAACAGCATGTCAAACACAGGTCCGAGCTTCTTCTCGGACGGGGTGAACCCGGGTCGCTCCGCGTTGGTGCTGTCACACATCAGCGCCAGCACGCCCTTCTTGCCAAGTTCTGCAAACCGCTGCAGATCGATAGCATCGCCGTACACGGGCGTGTAATCCACCTTGAAGTCCCCCGTGTGCACCACGATGCCGGCTGGCGAGTAGATCGCGAGCGCCGCCGCGTCCACGATGCTGTGGTTTGTCTTGATGAACTCGATCCGGAAACACCCCAGATTGATATTCTGCCCGAATTTGACTACTTTTCTGCGCACATTGTGTATCAGATTGTGCTCCGTGAGCTTGTTCTCGATGATCCCCATCGTGAGCTTTGTGGCGTACACCGGGACGTTGAGTTCCCTGAGCACATACGGCAGCGCCCCTATATGATCCTCATGTCCGTGCGTGATGACAAAGCCCCTGACCTTGTCCTGATTATTTTTCAGATATGTGACATCCGGTATCACAAGATCAACGCCCAGCATATCATCTGCCGGGAAACTCAGACCGCAGTCCACCACAACAATACTGTCTTCATACTCAAAGGCAGTAATGTTCATCCCAATCTGCTCAAGACCGCCCAGCGGTATGATCTTGAGCTTTGAAGTATTTTGTTTGTTCTGTTTCAAAATAAACCTCCTATAACGTTTTTTATCCGTTTCCTTATAAAATTTTGCGATATCTCCACACTGCTCCTGCGCCGCGTTATAGGATAATCCCTATACCAAAAGCGTGCGGTCTATCTAAATCAGGTCAATGTCGTCCAGCATATTTTCGAAGACACCCGCTACAGCCGCAAGTTCCTCATCATCCTCGACCATGCAGTAAACCTGCTCATGCTCGTCCGTATCGGAAAATGCCTTCAAAATGTACGCTTCGCCATCCGCCTCTTCCTCCGCATCTGTTACCAAAATATAATTCACCCCGCCGATGGTCGTCTGCTCCAGCACATAAAAATCCACCTCAGTTTTCTCCCCATCAGGCTTAAAGGTTATTTTTTCCATTATTGTGTTCCATACCCTTCCTTATTTTTGAGATAGTCCAAATACCCCTGCAAAATAAAAACTGCCGCTATCCTGTCAACGTGTTCCCTGCGCTCCTCACGTCTTATACCGGCTTCCATCATCGCTTTATCTGCTGCCACCGTGGTCAGTCGCTCATCCCACAGTTCCACGCAAAGCCCTGTTCTTCTCTCCAGCATTTCCTTGAAAGCAAGTGTCTTCTCCGCCCGCTCTCCCTCCGTGTCGTTCATATTCTTCGGATAGCCGAGCACGATCTCGTCTACCTCGTACTCCACGATCAATTCCTCGATCCTTGCCAGTGTCTGACGAAGCTTGCTCTCAGACTTTCTGCGTACAATCTCAATTCCCTGGGCTGTGATAAGCAGCGGATCGCTGATCGCCACCCCCACTGTCTTTGCCCCAAAGTCAAGTCCCATTTTCCTCATGTATCTCTCCATAATGTCCAAAATTACTGCTCAGATGTCTAAAATCTTCCGATCCTGTTCCAGCCTGCATTGTAGATATAGGACTTTAACATCTCCTCCACAAGCTCGTCCCGCTCCACTTTCATGATCATGGCGCGCGCCCCCTTGTGGCTGGTGATGTATGTAGGATCCCCCGACATGATATAGCCGACGATCTGATTCACCGGATTGTACCCCTTCTCTGTAAGGGCAGCATAGACAGAAGCGATCACGTCATTGACCGAAGCGGTATCTCCGAGATTCTCCGGTGTTAACTGTATGAATTGTGTGCGAGTCAAATCTTCCATTCCTATGCCCCTTCCAATCGATGAACAAAACATATCTGCAGTCTCTGCAAGTCACCGATACATTCTCCTTTTGCATTGTTATACATATCATAACTTAATTCAGTACAAAATTCAAGAGTTACAGCGCGAAAACTATATGAATACTATATAAAGGGCTCCATGAGCAGGATCTCATCCTCGAGAAATCCCGTGATCTTCCCTGTGAGCAGCTGATTCTCAAGCACCCTGCCCTGGTCTGAAACAGCCACCTTCACATACTCTCCTGTGTGCCCCAGCCAGTATTCTCTTCCCATGATCTCTTTCTTTTCCTCGAACAGCACCTCCACATCCTGACCGACATAATGCGACCGGAAGCGCTTTGATGCCCGCCTCTCGATGGACTGCAGCACACTGCTCCTTGTGGTCTTTACCGTCTCATCCACCTGCCCTGGCATCACTGCCGCCTTTGTTCCCCTGCGCCTCGAGTACTTAAAGATGTGCATCTCATAAAAATCCGCCTCCTCCACAAACTGTCTGCATGCCTCAAACTCCTCCTGCGTCTCCCCGGGAAATCCCACGATCACATCCGTGGTGATCGCCGGGTGCGCAAACGCTCCGCGCAAAAAACGAACCCCGTCTAAATACTGCGCCGGCGTATAGCGGCGGTTCATGCGCTGCAGCACGGTCTCGCAGCCGCTCTGGAGCGACAGATGAAAATGCGGGCAGATGTGCGCAAGTCCCGCCAGGCTGTCCGCAAACGCTTTTGTGACAATCCGCGGCTCGAGCGAACCCAGGCGGATGCGCTCCACACCCTCAACTTTGTCGATCGCCTGCACGAGATCGAGCAGGCTCATACCAAGATCCATACCGTAGGAACTGATATGTATTCCCGTCAGCACGAATTCCTTGTACCCTGCCGACACCAGTCCCCTGATCTCGTCGAGCACATCCTGCCGGCGGCGGCTCCTGACGCGCCCTCTCGCGTAGGGGATCATGCAGTACGTACAGAACTGGTTGCATCCGTCCTGTATCTTGATGTAGGCGCGGGTGTGCTCTGTCGTCGACACAAGCCGCATCTCCTCGTACTCCGCCGTGTGGCTGATATCGATCACGCTCTCCCGCACCACTCCGTCCAGGTAGCTCTCAAGGATCTCGACCAGATCCTTCTTCCGGTTGTTCCCGATCAGCAGATCCACAGCAGTGTCCGCCTCCACCGCCTCCGTGTCAGTCTGCACATAGCAGCCGACCGCCACGACAAGCCCCTCGGGATTCGTCTTTTTTGCCCTGTGGAGCATCTGCCTGCTCTTTCTGTCTGCTATGCTGGTCACGGTGCAGGTGTTGACTATGTAGATGTCTGCCTTTTCGTCAAACGGCACGATCTGGTAGCCCTTTTGCCGCAGTGCCTGCAGCATGGCGTCCATCTCGTATGAATTTACCTTGCAGCCAAGATTATGGTATGCCACTGTTCTCATTTTGCCCATTTATCCTTTCATCGATGCCCGATTCCTGTGATATCTGTGAATCAGAAAGTCAATTTGTACATATTTTTTCTTTATTTTCGGCAATTTTCATTACAACTGTTTTCGGTCTCTTGTTGACTTTTCCGCTGATTACCTTTATTATTAAATGGAAGGTAAAATAAAGGAGGTATTCAGAATGAAAACAGTTCAGATTTCTTTAAACTCTATTGATAAGGTAAAATCTTTCGTTAACGATATCACAAAGTTCGATTTCGATTTTGACCTTGTTTCAGGCAGATACGTCATAGATGCAAAGTCCATCATGGGTATCTTCAGCTTAGATTTATCTAAGCCCATCGATCTGAATATTCATGCTGAAAGCGGTGTTGATGAGGTTATGGAGATATTGAAGCCTTATTTAGTATAGTATCCACACAGCAGTGATACATACTGATATCTTGTCCGCATAGCTCAGATACAAAACCTGAATATCAGGCGAGTTGAACATTTACCGGGTACTTGCAAGTACCCGGTTTTGTTTTGCTCAATGTTCATAGGCGATCTCCACCACTTCGTCCGTCTCCAGCGCTGTCCGCATCAGCTCATCAATCTTTTCATCGAGATTCCGCTCATGGATCCGTATCACATTGAGATTCGGTTTTGTCACCGGATGCTTTGCCACGAAGATCGTGCAGCAATCCTCGTAGGGCTGGATCGAAGTCTCGTATGTATCGATCTTCTCCGAGATCTCCACGATCTCCTGCTTGTCAAAACCGATGAGCGGCCTGTAGACCGGCATGGTACACACATCGTTCGTAGCCATGAGGGACTGCATCGTCTGCGAGGCAACCTGCCCGATGCTCTCCCCTGTGATCAGTCCCAGACAGCCGCTCTTCTTTGCGATCTCCTCCGCTATGCGCATCATATACCGCCGCATGATGATCGTCAGCTCATCGTGCGGGCACTGATCGTAAATGTACAGCTGGATATCCGTAAAATTGATGATGTGCAGATCGATCGGCCCGCTGTATCTGGATATGGTCTTTGCCAGGTCGAGCACTTTCTGTGTGGCGCGCCCGCTCGTGTACGGCGGCGCACTAAAATACACTGCATCGAGCTTGACGCCGCGCTTTGCGATCATATAGCCTGCCACCGGGGAATCGATGCCGCCCGACAAGAGCAGCATTCCTTTCCCGTTCGTCCCGACGGGAAGCCCTCCCGGTCCCGGGATGACCGTCGAGTAGATATAGATCTTTTCCCGCACCTCGATGCGCAGCATCACGTCCGGCTTGTGCACGTCGACCCGCAGTCCCGGAAACGCATTTAACAGCGCCTCCCCGATATCACAGTTGATCTCCATGGAATTTTTCGGATAATTTTTTCTTGCCCTGCGCGCCTCGACCTTGAATGAAAAATTCTTGTCCGGGTACACCCGGTCGATATAGCCGGCAACATCCTGGCAGAGCTTCTCGAAGCCTTCGTCCTCCACGTGCACCACCGGGCAGATGCCTGTGACGCCAAACACCGTCCTTAGATTCTCCACTGTCTCCTCGTAGTCAAATTCCGAGAGCGCATTGACAAAGATCCGCCCCTGCGACTTCGTCACTTCAAATGCGCCCTCGCAGCGCGTCAGCGCGTACCGTATCTGGTCGCACAATCTGTCCTCGAACAGATACCGGTTCTTCCCCTTCACGCCAATCTCTGCGTACTTTATTAAAAATGATCTGTACATATCCCTTTCTCCTTGTCTGCAAGTCTGCCGGACTGCGGCAGACTGCCCGGCGAACAGCCGATCAGGTCGCCCCGATGCGCTTTCCGCCCCTATTTCCTGGTGTAATGTCTGAGCATCGGTATCAGCTCACTCATACATTTTATCGTATAGTCGATCTCTGCCTCCGTCGTATACAGGCTAAAGCTGAACCGCAGCGTGGAGTCCAGATACTGCTTCTCAACGCCGATCGCCTTCAATGTCGCCGACACCGACGGTCTGTTGGACGAGCATGCACTGCCTGCCGACACGTAGATCCCCTTATCCTCGAGCGCGTGCAGCATCACTTCGCTGCGGATGCCCTGTATGGAGACGCTGACCACATGCGGTGCGCCGTCCCGTCCCACCGGACCGTTGAGCCGGATGCCCTCGATGGCGCCCACACCCTTGACAAAGCGTTCCTTTATGCCGTACAGATAATTGACTTTCGGCTCAAAATCCACAAAGATCTCCTCGACAGCCTTCGCCATGCCTGCGATCCCCGGCACATTCTCCGTGCCCGAGCGCATCCCTCTCTGCTGTCCGCCGCCAAAGATGATCGGGCGCACCTTCGCCTTCTCGTCCATGTACAGGAATCCGACACCCTTGGGGCCGTGGATCTTGTGGGCACTCACGGACAGCAGGTCGATGTGCATGCGTTTCGGGTAGATCCTGAACTTACCAAAGCCCTGAACCGCATCCACATGAAACAGCGTGTTGGGGTTCATGCGCTTGATCAGCTCTCCTGCCTGTTCGATCGGCTGCACGGATCCCACCTCGTTGTTCGTGTGCATGATCGATACCAGGATGGTATTCTTCGTCATCGCCTTCTCGAGATCCTGCAGACGGATGACTCCGTTTGGATCCACCGGCAGATATGTCACCACAAATCCCTGCTCCTCCAGGTGGGCACAGGTCTGCAATACCGCCGGATGCTCGATCCTGGTCGTTATGATATGTCTGCCCGCCCGGCAGTTTGCATACGCCGCGCCGATCAGTGCGATATTGTCCGCCTCTGTCCCGCCCGATGTAAAGAGTATTTCCTTTTCCTGTACTTTCATGCATTTTGCGATGACTTCTTTGGCGTAGCGCACATATTTTTCGCTCTCCACGCCCTTCCTGTGCATGCTTGAGGGATTTCCGTATTCCTCACACAGAATATGTGTCATGAGCGATGCGACACCCGGCAGACATTTCGTTGTCGCCGAGTTGTCAAGATAAACTTCCATCATATTTCACACCTTCAAACGTATTTTGTCTCTATTCCAGGCCGACGAAAATATGTCTAACCCCGGAACAGTAATCATATACTATAAATATGCGCTCTTTTGGGATTTTGTGCGCAGTTGCGTTCCACAACATCCATTTCCTCCTGAAATAAACGAAAACGCTACGATTCCAGCCGGTACATGATCCACGCCATAACGGTCATCCCCGCGGTCTCCGTGCGCAGGATCCGCCTGCCCAGCGTGATCGGCTTCATGCCGCAGCCGACGGCTGACAAGATCTCGTCCTCCTCAAAACCGCCCTCCGGACCGATAAACACGGCGACAGACTGCCCCGGCTCTATGTGATCGATGACCTGTCTCGTCCCCGCCATGCCTGACGCCCCGTCCAGCAGCTCCTCCATCTCGTAGGGAACCAGCCTGACATCCATATTTTCCGCGTACTCCAGCGCCTGCCGATAGCTCATGACCTCCCGCACTCTCGGCACGACGCCGCGTCTGCTCTGTTTGGCGGCTGCCTCCGCGATCCCCTGCCAGCGCGCCCTCTTCGCCTCCGCCTTTTTGTCGTCGAGCTTCACCACGCACCGTTTCATGGCTACCGGGATGATCTCGCACACGCCGAGCTCCACCATCTTCTGGATCACAAACTCCATCTTGTCCCCCTTGGGCAGACCCTGGAACAGGCAGACCCTGACGGGCAGCTCCACACCGTCCTCCTTCACAAAGCGCAGTGTGCACACAACCTGTGTGTCACTGATCTCCTCGATACCGCACCTGTACTCCCTGCCGTCGACACCGTTGCTGACGCTGATCTCATCGCCGGCTTTTAACCGGAGCACATTCCTGATATGGTTGACATCTTCCCCGGTGATCACGACACTCCTGTCAGAAATCCGGGAGGGCTCTACAAAAAAATGATGCATATGACGACTTCCTCTACTCAATCTGTTTATGAAATGCCGCACTTCCTGCGCGCCGTGACACTCACCCACTCCCCCTGGCGGGTCACTTCGACGACCTCAAGCCCGGCTGCTTCCACCGCATCGCACACAGTCTGCTCCTTGTTGTCTATGATCCCGGAAGTAATGTACACGCCGCCCGGCTTGAGCTGGTTTACGATCACAGGCGTCAGTGGCACGAGCACATCCGCCAGGATATTGGCGACAACGATATCATATTTTGCATAGCCGGCTCTGTCCTGCACTGCCCTGTCCGAGATGATGTTCCCGATCATCATCTCAAAGCATTCGGGCGCGATATGGTTCGCCTCCATATTTTCCCGCACTGCCTCCACCGCGCAGGGATCAAGATCCGTGCCGACCGCATGTCTGATCCCGTACATCAGCGAAATGATGGCGAGAATGCCGCTCCCCGTCCCCACGTCGAGCAGCTCCGTCTCGGGCGTGATATACTTTTTGAGCTGCCTGATACACAGCTGTGTCGTCTCATGCATCCCCGTGCCGAATGCCGTCCCGGGATCGATGTGCAGGATCTTCTTGTCCCTGTCCTCAGGCCGGACCTCCTCCCACGACGGTATCACTAGCAGGTCGTCGATATAAAACTGGTGAAAGAACTGTTTCCAGTTGTTGATCCAGTCGATGTCCTCCGTCTCCGAGACCATGACAGTCCCCTCGCCGACATCCATAAAATTGCGCAAGTCATTGAGTTCCTGTTTGATGCGCAGAACCATCCCGTCGGCGTCAACCGGATCGCCGTCGCGCTCCTCCACGAAGAAACTCAGGTACGCGATCCCGTCATCCTCCGGTGCATCAGGCAGGATGTCCACAAACATCTGCTCCTTTTCAAGCGGCGTCAGCGGTATCTTATCCTCGATCTGCGCCCCCTCCAGACCGATATCATAGAGGGTGCTGATAATGATATCCTCCGCGTCGGTAATTGTCTTGATCGTAAACTTCTTCCACTTCATATATAGAACCTGCCTTTCGCTGCTGACATCCTTCCTTTACGCGCCCCTGCGCACAAAAAACTTCTGTACAATATTATCTATCATATCATACAGAAGTCCATATTTCCATCAAAATTTTATTTATTGAAAAATCCTTTGCGCTTTTTCTCTTTTTTGTCCTTTTCTTCATTCAAGTCGCTGTTTTCCATATTTTTAACGGCTTCCAGACTGTTTCCGGTCTCCCTGTCAAACTGGCGCAAAAGCTCTTTCGCCTCGCCCGAAAGCTTATCCGGCACCTGCACGACCAGCGTCACATAGTGATCCCCGCGGACATCCTTGTTCCGCAGAGACGGGACACCCTTTCCGCGCAGTCTGACGCGCGTGTCCGTCTGCGTGCCAGCCTTCACGTCATAGACGACCCTGCCGTCCACCGTGTCGATCAGCACCTCGCCGCCGAGCGCCGCAACCGCAAAAGACACCGGAACCGTGGAGAAGATGTTCATATCCTGTCTCTGGAAGATCGGATGCCTGTCGACTACGACCTCCACGAGCAGGTCGCCTCTTGGTCCGCCGTTCACGCCCGGCTCGCCCTTATCCCGGATACGCACACTCTGACCGTTGTCGATGCCGGCAGGGATCGACACCTGTATCTTTTTTCTGCTTGCAATGTATCCGCTCCCATGACAGTCAGGGCATTTCTCCTTGACTGTTTTGCCGGAACCGCCGCACTCAGGGCACACCTGCGCATTCCGTATGATGCCAAACGGTGTCTTGCTCTGTGTCACGACCTGGCCGCGCCCGCCACAGCGGTGGCAGGTTTCCGGTGATGTGCCGGGTTTCGCGCCGTTGCCGTTGCAAGTCCTGCAGGTGTCCTTGAGGTTGAGCTCAAGTTCCTTGTCAATGCCAAAAACAGCCTCCTCAAACGTGATGCGCACACTGGTACGGATATTGGCGCCTTTCATCGGACCGTTGTTCCTCGAACTGCTCCTGCCCCCGCCAAAGAAATCACCAAAAATGTCGCCAAAAATATCGGAGAAATCAGCCCCGCCGAAGTCAAAGCCGCCAAATCCGCCTGCACCGCCGCCCTCAAAAGCGGCGTGT
>OFGR01001459.1_pt1 | contig 18802 bp, 23 predicted proteins | sample 1521811 | NCBI WGS metagenome assembly OFGR01 (sample SAMEA3504098, study PRJEB24116) | mouse gut metagenome | biome: mouse gut; feature: mouse-associated habitat; material: faeces | place: Denmark | collected 2011
AGTAAAAAAAAATGCCGTATTTATGCGGCTTGTGGCGTTTCGCAAACGCCTAATAATGAATTATTATTGGAGGAAGTATGAAAAAAATAATATCAATAATATCAGAAGAGTTTGAAAATGAAAAAACTGGAGAAAAAGTTGAAGGGATAACAATAATAGTTGACGGGGTTTTTAAGGAATTTTTGGATATCATTAAAACACAAAAACCGCAATATAAAAATAATGTTAGTGTTATTCAGGACGCATTAATGCAAGGGATAGAAAAAATAGTATTTAGTATAAAAGCATCAAGTTTATTTTGCTACCAGAAAAAGTATGCGGAGTCATTTTATAGGCATAGTTAAAGCGTATCGGGGAAAATATAAATGAACTAGCAATGTCAGTAGTAGAATCTAACAAGATAGATGCAATGGGTAAGAGTAAAGAAAAAAAGGAGTTGAGTCTGTTGATTACAGACTATTTAGAATGGGAGAACGAGTACGAGAATTTGGTGATTTTACAGAATAATTTGATATTGATTTAATAAATTAAAATGGAGAATATGAAAAGAAAGAATTTGCTAAATTTGCCAAACAATATGATGATGCTGTAGAGCAAGTTACAATTAAAACGGCAGATGGAACTAAAGTACGAGTTGATGCGATAGGAATTGATAAAAAAACAAAGGAAATAGTAATAAAAGAATTTAAGTCTTCAAAAACAGCACCATTAACGAAAAATCAGAGAGACGGATTTCCAGAGTTAAAATCAGGTGGAGGAGTGGTTGTTGGTAAAGGAAAAGGGATGTTTAAAGGTGGATTTCAAATTCCAAAGGGAACAACAGTTGAAGTTATTCGACCGCTGAAATAATGAAAGGAGTTAACAATGTCAGTAGTAGAATCTAACAAGATAGACGCAATGGGTAAGAGTAAAGAAAAAAAGAATTGAGTCTGTTGATTACAGACCATTTAGAATGGGAAAGCGAGTACGAGCATTTGGTGATTTTACAGGATAAAATAAACTCGTACTTAGCATTTATTGAATCTAAGCAATATGAATCAACATATCCTAAGGACAACTTTGAGTCTTTTGTGATAGAAATTCATTTTCAACATGGCATGACGGACAATTGCCTGAAATTTTTAGAGACAGTTGCCAGTCAGGCGGAAGAACTTAATGTTGTAATTAAAGTAGAAATGGAGTGATAAGGGGCATGAATAAAAAGCAATGTGAGTGTAAAGTAATTCCATCTCCATTTGCAGTATTGTTGAATGAGGATGACCGAAACTACGTGGAACCGGATATTTCTGTTATCTGTGATCCGTCTAAACTCAATGATAATGGCTGTAACGGTGCGCCTGACTGGATTATTGAAATCTTTCGGTGATGATGTGCCGGCCATCACTGCATTTAGCATAAAGGAGAAGATAAAATGGAATATAAAAAAATCATGGATGCTGATATCAATCGAAAACATAAGTTTAAAAATATAGATGAAATTTATTCTTTTGAAAAAAAGTATCATATTTTACTGCCTGTAGAATATGAAGAGTTTTTGCTGAACTATGGCAGCGGCTATGTAAAAGATGATTACTATTATACTGCATTGGAGAATACGCCATTAACGCCAGAGAACGGGTACAATTCGGCGGACTATTTTTACGGCAGTGATATAGTAGATAATATTGATATATTTTCAGAAGAACTGAATGGGCAATTATTGCCAATAGCGGATGCAGGGGGAGGGGATTTTATTTGTATAGGAGTAAAAGGCGAGTACAAACAGAAAGTATATTATTGGACGCACGAAGGAGAGGGGTGCGCGTTGGAGGATAATTTATATTTGATTGCCAATACTTTTGGGGAATTTATCCAAAGCTTTGAAGAGCACAGTTCGGAAATTGATCTGGACGATATAGAGCTGATTTTAGATGATGATATATAGGAGACAGGACAGTTGAAGTATGTAATGCGGAAATTATATGGCCGTATGCAATTCGCATACATCGGATGTCTTCAGAAAACAGATAAAAAATCATTTTTCAGAAAATTCAGAAAAATATTAATGGATATATTTTGGGAATATGACAAATGATAGACATTAATAATTGTGCAATTTGTATATAATTTTGAAAATCAAAAATTGAAATGGAGGATAAAAATAAAAAATTACTGAAAATATTGCCTGTAGAATCGGTATTGTTATGAGATTAACAATATGCAAAAGAATGAAAAATATCTGCAAAATAGTAAATGTGACGAATAGTGTGTCAATTTTATATCAATTATTGATGTTTCCCGAAAATTAAGATACAATGTAAGTGATAGAATTATGAGTGCATGTACGAAACAAGTTGGAAGTGGAAAATTGGAATCAGAGACAGAGAAAGGGGAACAATATGTTAGATACTATTAACAATATCGTTGGTGCGATTAATGGTGTTGTATGGGGCTGGCCCATGATTGTGCTGTTATTGGGAACACATTTATTTTTGACGATCAGAACAGGTTTTATCCAGAGGCATACAATTGCGAAAGGAATTAAGCTTTCAGTTACGAAAGATCCGGACGCAGAGGGAGAGGTATCGAACTTTGGCGCGCTGACGACAGCTCTGGCTGCTACAATCGGTACTGGTAACATCATCGGCGTGGGCACGGCGATTGCCATCGGCGGACCGGGAGCGGTTCTCTGGTGCTGGCTTACCGGTGTGTTCGGAATCGCTACGAAGTACGCGGAGTCTTACATAGCTGTAAAGTACAGGGTCAAGACGGAAGACGGGCGTATGCAGGGCGGCGCCATGTATGCATTGGAGCGCGGGCTTAATATGAAATGGCTCGGCATGGCATTCGCAATCCTTGCAGGTTTCGCATCCTTTGGTATCGGCTGCGCGACGCAGGTAAATGCCATTGCTACGGTATGCAAAGAGAACTTTGGCATTCCGCTTTGGAGCGTAGGCATTATTGTCGCAGTCCTTACGGCAATCGTAATTTTCGGCGGTATCAAATCCATCGCAAGCGTATGCGAGAAACTGGTTCCGTTCATGGCAGTGTTCTATGTGCTTGGATGTATCATTATCCTCGGAATGAACCATGATTTCATCATTCCGGCAATCGTGACGATCTGCAAGCTGGCGTTCGCTCCGGGAGCAGCGGCAGGCGGCCTTGTAGGAACAGGTATCATGATGGCGATCCGTTACGGAGTTGCGAGAGGACTTTTCTCTAACGAGTCTGGTCTTGGTTCCGCTCCGATCGCGGCAGCGGCGGCTCAGACAAGGAATCCGGTTCGTCAGGCGCTGGTTTCCTCTACGGGAACATTCTGGGATACGGTAGTCGTATGTGCGATGACAGGGCTTGTGCTTGTGTCCACGATCATGAAGAACCCGAATATCAATGCGGATCAGATTGACAACGGCGGCGTGCTTACTTCGCTTGCATTTGGCCAGATTCCGGTAATCGGGCCGGTTATCCTTACGCTGGGAATCATTTCTTTTGCGTATTCTACAATTCTCGGCTGGGCATATTACGGCGAGCGCTGCGTAGAGTATTTCGCGGGCAAGATGGGGCTTATCCCTTACCGTATCCTCTATATCGCGGTTGCGGCGATTGCGCCTGTAGTGGCTCTTGACCTTGTGTGGCTCATTGCGGATACGCTGAATGCGCTGATGGCCATACCGAACTTGATTGCGGTGCTGCTGTTATCGAATATCATGGTTGCGGATACAAAGAAGTATATCAATAACCTTGATGCTAAAGATGACACTCCGGTGCCGGTCATTAAGGAATAAACGTTATAGGATGTATAAGATTGTTTTTATAAATGCACTTGCCACAGAATGACAAATACATAAAGATAAACAAGATGAGACGAAAAAAGAGCCTTCGGGCTCTTTTTCGGGTTTTTGGTGCAGGATATGTCAGGCGAAGGGCACGCCGGATTGACGGAGAAATATAAGAGTGGTAAGATAAAGCCTGTATCAAATGACAAATATCAGGAAAAGGAGAGGGGAAACCGGATGTCAAAAAGAGTAGCAAGATTTGAAAAGGTAAGTTTCGGGCAATTTAAAGAAGGGTTTGTAGATTCTTTGGGAGAGGCGGACGACAGAAAGATTAAAGAGGCGTATGACGGCCTGAAACTGCCCAGGAGGGCGACGACCGGTTCTGCGGGATATGATTTTTTCTCGCCGGCTGACGTGATGCTTAAGCCGGGGGAGACGGTAAAGATTCCTACAGGCATTAGGGTGTGGATGGAGGAAGGATGGGTGCTTCAGTGCTATCCGAGAAGCGGGCTGGGCTTTAAGTACCGGCTGCAGCTTAACAATACAGTGGGAATCATTGACAGTGATTATTATATTTCAGATAATGAAGGGCATATATTTGCAAAACTTACAAATGACACAAAAGAAGGGAAAACAGTTGAGATTGCATCCGGAACAGGATTTATGCAGGGCATTTTTACGGAGTACGGCATTACTTTTGACGATGAGGCCTCGGAGTTGAGAAACGGAGGATTTGGCAGTACGACGGGGCGCGGTTAAAAGATACTCTCTGGAATATTTTCATGGAATCTGGGGATTCTAATGAAAAACGAATGGAGGGTGGAATATGCCGGATATTAAAAAAGTGACTGCCTCAAGAGAGGAAAATACGTCCTACATGAATCAGGTTCTTCCGGTGAAGGAGAGTTTTGACATTATACAGAGAGATATCTACATTGGCGGCCTGGCGTCATCTTTCTACTTTATAGACGGGTTCATGAAAGATGAGACGATGCTGAAGATCATGGATTCCCTCATGAAGATAACGAAGGAGGACATGCCTAAGGATGCCACAGAGTTTTCTAGGGCCATGATTCCCTATGTGGAAGTTGATGTCATATCGGATTTTGACGAGGTGCTGAAAAATGTGCTGTCCGGGGTAACCTGCCTGTTTGTGGAGGGGTATGAGGCATGCATCGCCATTGACTGCCGCACTTATCCGGCCAGGAGCGTGGATGAACCTGACAAGGACAAATCCCTCCGGGGCTCCAGGGATGGGTTTGTGGAGACGATTGTGTTTAACACGGCGCTTATGAGGAGGAGGATCCGTGATCCGCACCTTATCATGGAGATGGTGGAGGTGGGGGAAAGCTCCCGCACGGATGTGGCGCTCTGCTATATGGAAGACCGGGTGGACAAAGAGCTTCTTGACACGGTGACAAAACGGATTGGCAGCATCCGGACGGACGCGCTGCGGATGAACCAACAGAGCCTTGCAGAGTGCCTTTTTAAGCGCAAGTGGTTCAATCCGTTCCCGAAGTTTAAGTTTACTGAGAGGCCGGATACGGCGGCTGCCTGCCTTCTGGAAGGGAAGGTGGTCATCCTTGTGGACAACTCGCCCTCTGCCATGATCCTTCCGACGTCGATCTTCGATATGATCGAGGAAGCTAATGATTATTACTTTCCGACCATCACAAATGTATATCTCAAGATTGCCAGAACGCTGATTACGGTCATGACAGTGTTCTTGACACCGGTATTTCTGCTGTTTATGCAGAATTTAAATTGGCTTCCCAAAAGCTTTGCCTTTGTGGCGGTGCAGGATACGGTCAATGTTCCGCTTATTTTTCAGCTTCTGATATTGGAGATTGCCATTGACGGCCTGAGGCTGGCGGCGCTGAATACGCCGAGTATGCTGAGTACCCCCCTGAGCGTCATCGCGGGTCTTGTGATGGGCGAGTTTTCCGTGCAGTCGGGGTGGTTTAACTCGGAAGTTATGCTCTATATGGCGTTTGTGGCGGTGGCGAACTATACACAGCCTAATTTTGAGCTTGGATATGCCCTGAAGTTCATGCGCCTGGAGCTTTTGATCCTGACGGCTGTGTTTGACTGGTGGGGATTTGCGGCAGGGTGCCTGATCATTGCGGCGAGCATCTGCTTTAATAAGACGCTTTCCGGCAGGAGCTACCTAAATGTTAAATTAAACTAAAATATAAAGCAATTATCTGAAATAAGAAAAGGAATATGCTATACTTTACCATACAGGCCAGAATGAACCGAGAACAGGCGGGGCATGCTGCGCCTGTATATTGTGTGCAGAGAGAAGGATGGTAGATTATGCAAAAAGATAATGTGCCTGAGACAAAGAAACAGGATGAAAGGCTGGGAAACGCGCCGCTTGGGCGGCTTATGGCATCTATGGCGTTTCCGGCGGTGGCGGCGCAGCTTATCAATGTCCTATATAATATCGTAGATCGGATTTATATCGGCCATATCCCCGGGGAGGGAGATATCGCGCTCACAGGAGTAGGAGTGACGTTTCCGATTATCATGCTGGTATCGGCGTTCAGCGCGTTTGCCGGGATGGGAGGAGCGCCTCTGGCATCTATTGAGCTGGGAAAAAAGAACTATGAGAAAGCGGAGAGGATCCTGGGAAATTCGGCAGGGCTCCTTCTTGGGTTTTCGGTAGTTCTTACTGTGCTCTTCTCCGTTTTTAAGACTCCGGTCCTCTATGCTTTCGGTGCGAGCGGGGTCACCATCGGCTATGCGGAGAGCTACATAGGAATCTATCTGGCGGGAACTCTTTTCGTGCAGGCGGCTCTGGGCCTTAATACATTTATCAGCGGGCAGGGAGCGGCGAAAACGGCAATGCTTTCTGTGCTGATCGGAGCGGTCATCAATATTTGCCTGGATCCGGTCTTTATATTCCTCCTGCATATGGGGGTAAAAGGAGCGGCGCTTGCGACTGTCATCTCGCAGGCGGTTAGCGCCTTGTGGGTCGTGCGTTTCCTCACATCCGAAAAAAGCGTGGTGAAACTTAAAGTTTCTTATTTGAAACCGGAGGCGGAGACGGTAAAGCAGATTGCCGCGCTCGGCGTCTCCCCCTTCATCATGCAGAGCACCGAAAGTCTTGTGAGCATTACGCTTAATTCAGGGCTACAGAAGTACGGAGGAGATCTGTATGTGGGAACGATGGCGATCATGACCAGTATCATGCAGCTTATCACAATCCCGCTGCAGGGCATCACCCAGGGAGTGCAGCCTATTTTAAGCTACAATTACGGGGCGGGGAATATAAAAAGAGTGAAAAGCGCGTTTCTCCGGATGTTCTCCATTACGTTCACGGGCATGTTCGTGCTCTGCGGGCTTGCGGTAGTGGCTCCGGGCGTGTATGCGGGCATCTTTACGAGCAACGAGGCTCTGGTCAGCCTTACGGTACAGGTCATGCCTACGTATTTCCTGGGAATGACCGTTTTCGGGATCCAGTCGGCATGCCAGGCTACCTTCGTCGCCCTGGGCCAGGCAAAGGTATCTGCGTTCATCGCTCTTTTGAGGAAGGTCATTCTTTTGATCCCGCTCGCTGTCATCCTCCCTAAATTTATGGGAGTTATGGGAATCTACAGGGCGGAGCCGATCGCGGACGTGATATCGGTGCTGACGACTTCCGTCCTGTTTGCCGTCACGGCGAGGAGGCTTATGAGAGAGATGGGGCAGGCATAAAGCCGTAACTACGTGAGCAGATATTCTTTTGCGTAGCGGATGAATATCTTCATGGCGGGGGACCAGTCGTGGGACGGATGGACCGCCATGCCGAGCTTTCGGAATACATAAGGCTTGAGCGTACGCACTTCATAATCCCCGACATGGCCCCGTATTACAAGTTCCGGCAGGATGCTGATTCCCAGGTTGTGCTCCACCATGGAAAGAACGGAGAAATCATTGTGGGTTGTATATTTGATGTCCGGACGGATTTTATATTTTTTCAGGATCTGATGAATATCGCTTGTGTAAGTGTACTCGCAGATGATGAATGGAGCGTTCTGGAACCATTCCAGGGGAATCTCGTCATACTCGGTCCAGGGATGCCCCTTGGGGAGGATTGCCATCATCTCGTCGTTATGGACCGGTATGAAGTCCGCGGTCTGGCTTTTTTGGAAACTGGTAAACCCTATGTCCACCTGATAGTTTAAAACCCAGTCGGCAATCTCGTTTTCATGCCCCTCTATGATGTCGAAAAGGATGCCCGGGTTTTTTTTCTGGAATTCCCGGATGATCTTGGGGATCCAGTGTATGGAACAGCTTGTGTAGGTTCCGATTTTCAAGGTTCCGAGCTCGGCGCCCTTTAGAAAGGATATTTCCTGCTTGAGCGATTCATTTGCAGCGATAAGATTGCGGATGGAGGGTAGGAGGGCAATTCCTTCCGGGGAGAGGGTAATGCCGTGGTTTGTCTTGTTGAACAGGGGGAATCCGACTTCGCGCTGAAGGTTCTTCATCATCTGCGTGATGCCGGATTGGGTGTAGCCCAGTTCTTCGCCTGCTTTTGTAAAGTTCTCGTATTTGGATACGGCAAGGAATACATGCCATTTTTTTAAATCCATATAACCCCTCCTTTTTCATTGTTTTTCAGAATTCTTTGTTCTATATTACATTGGTTTTGGGAGAAAAACAAGTTTTGCATGCTAAAAAAATATGGTATACTTTGGTTGGCGATAAAAATTTAGGAAAGAAGGATTGAGATGAGGAAAGTGCTGTGCATTGACAGGGATATGAAGAGAATCTGGCCGGCTGCGAGGGTTGGATGCATCCAGTACATGGCGGATGTGGAAAAAAAGAATGAGGAGCTGTGGGCGTATCTGAAAAAAGAGGTGTTTAAACGTGTGAAAGATGCTGTTTTTGATTATGGCGTGAGCGAAATCCCGAATGTCAGGGAATCAAGAACAGCATATAAGGCGTTTGGAAAAGATCCGAGCAGATACAGAGTTTCATCGGAAGCGCTTATCCGGCGAATCGCACAGGGGAAAGGGCTTTACGAAGTGAATACGGTGGTTGACGCGAATAACCTTATATCTGTAGAATCCGGCTTTTCCGTGGGCTCTTATGATGCCGCGAAGATTGGCGGCGAGCTTGTCTTCCGGGTGGGGAAGGAGGGAGAGATGTATAAGGGGATTGGAAAAGAGCAGATTAAGATTGAAGGCCTTCCGGTTCTGGCCGATTCGGAGGGGGCGGTAGGCAGTTCTACCAGTGATTCCGAGAGGGCAATGATTACGGAGAACACGAAGGAAGTGCTTACGCTAATCTACTCTTTCTCTGACAATGGTGATTTGGAAAAAGCGTTGGATCATGGAAAAAGATATCTTGAAAAATATGCTTTTGCACGGGAGATTGAGGCATGGGTGGCAGAATAATGTTTCCTGCCGGCTTTTGCATGATTTTTTTGTGGACGTAAAATTTGGGTTGACATTCTGGCGCATATGTGATAGATTATTAGCTGTGTGAGATAAAAACAAAGCAGAGTGTCCACTCTCACCATAGCACGATTGGGTGACTATTGGTCTGATATTGTTGACGGCGGATTGCATTTTTGTGTTATCTGTACAGATATTTAAGTGGATAGTCTGGAACTATTCACTTATTTTATTTGATGGAGGTGCACGACAATTAGCGATTTAATGATTAACGGGCAGATTAGAGACAAGGAAGTACGTTTGATCGGCGAGAATGGAGAACAGCTTGGGATTATGTCTTCCAAAGAGGCGATGAGGCTGGCGCAGGAGGCGGAGCTGGATCTGGTAAAGGTTGCCCCGAAGGCTCAGCCGCCGGTATGCAAGATTATTGATTACGGAAAATACCGCTATGAGCTTGCGAGAAAAGAAAAGGACGCCAGAAAGAAACAGAAGACCGTTGAGATCAAGGAAGTGCGTCTCTCGCCGAATATTGATACGAATGACTTAAACACAAAAGTGAATAATGCCAGAAAGTTTATCGGCAAGGGCAACAAGGTGAAGGTCACTTTGCGTTTCCGCGGCCGTGAGATGGCTCACGTGCAGCAGAGCAGGCATATTTTAGATGATTTCGCACAGCAGCTTGCGGACGTGGCGTCAGTTGAAAAGCCGGCAAAATTGGAAGGCAGGAACATGAGTATGGTTTTAACTGAAAAACGTTAAAAATATATACAAATTAAGGAGGAAATTATTATGCCAAAAATCAAAACAAATAGAGCCGCTGCAAAGCGTTTCAAGAAGACGGGTACAGGGAAACTGGTAAGAAACAAAGCTTATAAAAGCCATATCTTGACTAAGAAATCTACAAAGAGAAAAAGAAATCTTAGGAAATCAACCATTACGGATGCGACGAACGTAAAGAATATGAAGAAAGTATTGCCATATCTGTAAGCTTTGCTTGACGGAAGAAATGGTAAGAAGTTAAAGGAGGATAATAAGAGATGGCAAGGATAAAAGGTGGATTAAACGCTAAAAAAAGACATAACAGAACTTTGAAGTTAGCGAAAGGATACAGGGGAGCGCGTTCAAAACAGTACAGAGTTGCAAAGCAGTCTGTCATGAGGGCACTCACATCCGCTTATGCGGGAAGAAAGCAGAGAAAGCGTCAGATGCGCCAGCTTTGGATTGCGCGTATCAATGCGGCGGCAAGGCTGAACGGACTGTCATACAGCAGGCTGATGCACGGGCTTAAGCTTGCGAACATCGACATCAACAGAAAGATGCTTGCAGAGATGGCTGTCAATGACGCAGAAGGCTTTAAGGCAGTTGCAGAGCTTGCACAGGGTAAGCTTGATTAGGAAATATATGATAGATTATATTCGGAGCAAATCACCTCAGGGTATTTGCTCCGTTTTACGTATGCTATTCCGGATAGTTCAGCTGTTCTTCCGTGATGCGTAAGAGCACTTCATCGAGATATTTCCCGGACAGATATTTTGCCATGGGGAGGTTCATGTCGAGGTAGTTTCCGCAGTCCTTTGCGGCGGCGCCTGGAACGTCTCCCTCAAAATCGGCTATGAAACGGAACATCTCAGCCATGAGCGGCACGATGTCCTTGGAGGAGTATTCTCCGGACAGGATGAGATAGAACCCTGTGCGGCATCCCATGGGGCCGAAATATATGGTTTTGTCTCCGTACTCGCTGTGATTACGCAAAAATGTTGCGGCCAGGTGCTCGATCGTATGTATCTCGGCGGTATTCATGACAGGCTCGCAGTTAGGCTTTGTCAAGCGCAGGTCAAAGGTTGTGACGGGATTTTCCGCCACGTAATCTATCCGGGATACATATACGCCCGGGACAAGGCGCAGATGGTCTACAGTGAAACTTGTTATTTTTTCCATGATGTCTGTCTCCTTTTTCTATTGATTGTCCGCTGAAGGAACTTTTTCTATTATAACATTTTTAGGAGAAATTGACTATGAAAAATGCGGGGAGTTGTGATATACTTACTAAGTGTGTCCGAAGTGTATTATATCAGGCAGGAGGCGTAACGGATGAAACTATATATCGTGCGGCACGGTGAAACAGACTGGAACAAGGAGAGAAGGATTCAGGGGCAGGCTGACATCCCTCTGAATGGATTTGGAAGGCATCTTGCGGAGGAGACGGGAAAGGGCCTGTCGGATATTGCCTTCGACATCTGCATCAGCAGTCCTCTTTCGCGGGCGGTGGAGACGGCAGAGCTTATTCTTGGCGGAAAGGATACCCCTGTGGCAAAAGACAGCCGCATTACGGAGATGGCGTTCGGCATATGGGAAGGCGGGTGCTGTTCGAAAGAAGGGTGGAACCTTCCGCAGGAGTTCCGTGATTTTTTTGAGGCTCCGGAACGGTACAGGGCGCCGGAAGGCGGGGAAGATTTCTACATGGTCAGGAACAGGCTGGAAGATTTCCTGGAAGAAATTTGTGAAAAGGAGTCCTGGAAGGATAAAAATATCCTGATCACGACTCATGGGGCGGCTCTTTGCGGATTATTGAACATCATCAAGGGAAAGGCGATGTCCGAATACTGGGGAGAGGGCGTACATAAAAACTGCGCTGTCACAGAAGTGGAAGTGACGGGCGGCGTGCCGGTGATATTGTCGGAAAACCGTGCTTATTATAAAGACGACGTAAAGGCATGGTAGCAGTATAAAACAGAGAATTTGGAGGATGTGAAGATGATAAACGGAAAAAAAGTATTGTTCAGCGGAATGCAGGCGACCGGAAACCTGACTCTTGGAAATTACCTTGGGGCGTTGAAGAACTGGGTGACATTAAGCGATGAGTACGAATGTTTCTACAGTGTTGTGGATATGCATTCCATCACGGTCAGGCAGGATCCGGCGGTGCTTAGAAAGCGCGCCAGGGCTCTTTTGACGCTCTATATCGCGGCGGGCCTTGACCCGGAAAAAAACTGCATCTATTACCAGTCACATGTGTCCGGCCATGCGGAACTTTCCTGGATCTTAAACTGTTTTACTTATATGGGTGAGCTGAACCGGATGACCCAGTTTAAGGATAAATCCGCAAAGCATGCGGATAATATAAACGCAGGGCTTTTCACCTACCCGGTGCTTATGGCGGCGGACATCCTCTTGTATCAGGCGGATGTGGTTCCGGTGGGGGTAGACCAGATGCAGCACTTAGAGATTACAAGAGATATCGCAGAGCGTTTCAATAACATCTACGGAGACGTATTCACCGTGCCGGAGGCGTATATCGGAAAAGTGGGGGCGAAGATCATGAGCCTTCAGGATCCGTTAAAGAAGATGTCAAAGTCCGATGAAAATCCAAACGCCAGCATCTACCTGATGGACGACCCGGATACGGTCATGAGAAAGTGCAAGCGGGCGGTGACTGACTCCGAAGCTCAGATCCTCTACAGAGACGAGCAGCCGGGAGTGAAGAACCTGATAGACATCTACAGCGCCTGCACCGGAAAGACCCCGGAGGAGACCGTGAAGGAATTTGAAGGGAAGGGCTACGGCGATTTCAAGGCTGCCGTGGGAGAATCCGTGGTATCCGTCCTGAAACCGCTGCAGGATGAGGTGGCAAGGCTTGAAAAAGACAAAGCCTACATCGACGGGATCATCAAAAACAACGCAGAAAAAGCAAACTACTTCGCCGCAAAAACCCTCCGCAAAGTCCAGAAAAAAGTAGGTTTCCCGGAACGGGTAAGATAGAGACAGGGTAAACAAACATATCGGAGAAGACGAAAAACGTAAGATGCATGTGTATGCAGCGGTGTAAACAGACACAAAAAAATCCCTATGTCCAGAGCGGAGGCTAAGCGCAGCCTCGGAGCGAAGGATATAGGGATTTTTTTCGTGTCGTCCTCACTACATACCATACATTTTTAGTCGTCTTCTTCCCTCTGGATACTGTACGTCTGCCGTTTTCTCGCCATCTCGTCATTTTCCAGATACTCGTCATAAGTCGTTATCTTATCGATCAGCTTTCCTCCCGGAACAATCTCCATAATCCGGTTAGCGGTCGTCTGTACGATCTGATGGTCCCTGGAACTAAAGAGCAGAACGCCGGGGAACTTTGTCATTCCGTTGTTGAGCGCGGTGATTGATTCCATGTCCAGGTGGTTGGTAGGCTCGTTAAGGAGCAGCACGTTGGAACCGGATATCATCATCTTGGAGAGCATGCAGCGCACTTTTTCTCCTCCGGAGAGAACCCGTACCCTTTTTACGCCGTCATCTCCGCCAAAGAGCATCCTTCCGAGGAACCCGCGCACGTAGGTGACATCCTTTTCATCGGAATACTGGGTCAGCCATTCTACGATGGTAGAGTCGTTCTCGAACTCATCGCCGAAATCTAACGGGAAGTAGGATTGGGAAGTGGTGATTCCCCATTTGTATACCCCCTCATCAGGCTCCATGCTGCCTGTAAGTATTTCAAAGAGCGTTGTCTTTGCCAGCTCGTTGCTGCCGACGAAAGCAACCTTGTCGTCATGGTTCAGGGTAAAGCTGATATTGTCCAGCACCTTTTCCCCGTCAATTGTCTTACTTAAGTTTTCCACCATCAGCACGTCATTGCCAATCTCGCGGTTTGGCTTAAAGTCGATATAGGGATATTTGCGGCTGGAGGGCTGGATTTCCTCGAGCTGGATTTTTTCAAGCGCCCGTTTCCTGGAAGTAGCCTGTTTGGACTTGGATGCGTTGGCGCTGAAACGGGAGATGAACTCCTGAAGTTCTTTTATCTTTTCCTCTTTCTTTTTGTTAGCTTCTTTCATCTGCCGGATGAGGAGCTGGCTGGATTCATACCAGAAATCATAATTTCCCGCATAAAGCTTGATTTTGCCGTAATCAATATCCGCGATCTGCGTACATACCTTATTTAGGAAATAACGGTCATGGGACACGACGATTACAGTGTTATCAAAGTTTATTAAAAATTCTTCCAGCCATGCGATGGCATCTAAGTCCAGGTGGTTGGTAGGCTCGTCTAAAAGAAGAATGTCCGGGTTCCCGAAGAGAGCCTGCGCCAGCAGTATCTTTACCTTTTTCGGGCCGTCTAAGTCCTTCATTGTCTCATAGTGGAGCTCTGTTTCTATACCCAGCCCGTTTAGGAGAGTGGCAGCGTCGGACTCTGCCTCCCACCCGTTCATGGCGGCAAACTCTGCCTCAAGCTCGCTGGCTTTGATGCCGTCATCGTCGGTGAAATCTTCTTTTGCGTAGATCTGTTCCTTCTCTTTCATGATCTGGTACAGACGCTCGTTTCCCATCATAACCGTGTCAAGCACCGGAAATTCATCATATTTGAAATGGTCCTGCTGGAGGAAAGACAGACGCTCCCCCGGAGTGATGGAGACATCGCCCTTTGAAGGCTCCAGCTGCCCGGAGAGAATCCTTAAAAATGTAGATTTCCCCGCACCGTTGGCTCCGATAAGGCCGTAGCAGTTCCCTTCCGTGAACTTGATATTCACATCTTCAAAAAGCGCCTTTTTCCCGAGGCGCAGCGTTACATTATTTGCACTGATCATATGAAAACCTCTTTTTTTAATATTTGCTGATTTTTTGACTATCTATTCTATTATACATAAAATCATTGTGTTTTCAAGATGTACCGTATATAATACTAAAGTAGGATTTTTTTGCTGAGGAGAGTGTAGTATATGACGACAGGAACAATCGTGCTGGAGGGAGGCGCCACGAGAGGAGTGTTTACTTCGGGGGTGCTGGATTTCCTGATGGAGAAGGAGACTTATCTGTCTCATGTCATCGGCGTTTCGGCCGGGTCGTGCAACGGGGTGGACTATGTGTCCAGGCAGATAGGGCGCACCCGCGACTGTATGATCCATAAGGAGAAGGAGTACAGCTATTACAGCGGTTTCCGAAAATTCATAAAAGAGAAAAGCCTTCTTGACATGGATTTGATATTTGACAAATATCCCAATGAAATGTTTCCCTTTGACTATGAGACGTATTTCGCATCCGGGATGGAATGCGAGATTGTCGTGACGAATTGCGTTACCGGACAGGCCGAATATATGAAAGAACGGGAGGATAAAGAAAGACTGATGAGGATGTGCAGGGCGTCAAGCAGCATGCCGCTGGTATCGCCGATGGTGAATATCGACGGAGTGCCGTATCTGGACGGCGGGCTGGCAGATTCGATTCCGGTTCAGAGGGCGGTAGAGCTGGGGAACAAAAAGATTGTCCTTATATTGACTAGAAATCGTGGATACCGCAAAAAAATGACTACGAAACCGGTAGCGGAGATATACCGGAGGGCGTATAAAAGCTATCCTAAGCTTGCCCGTGCGGCGATACGCAGGAACTTTGAATACAATCAGACAATGACGCGGATTAAAAGGATGGAGGAAGAGGGGGAAATATTTGTCCTTCGGCCGGAGACGGAGCCCGTGTCAAGGCTGGAAAGGAATTATGATACGCTGATGCGTTTTTACGAGCATGGATATGAATTGATGGAAAAGCAGTATGACGCGTTATGCAGATATCTGGAGTAGGAGGTATGATTTTTTGAGTACACATGAAAAAAGAAGTAATTTTACAGGTTCATTAGGGTTTGTGCTGGCGGCCGCGGGAAGCGCGGTAGGCCTTGGAAATATCTGGCGCTTTCCTTATCTTGCGGCTAAAGGAGGAGGGGGCGTGTTTATCTTTGTTTATATTATCCTCGCCCTCACTTTTGGATTCACGCTTCTGACCACAGAGATTGCCATCGGGAGGAAGACGGCTCAGGGGCCTTTGACGGCATATGGGAAGATTAACAAGAACTGGCGCTTTATCGGGTTCTTCGCGTGGCTTGTGCCGATCATCATCCTGCCGTATTACTGTACGATCGGCGGATGGGTGCTGAAGTATTTTGCGGAGTTTTTGACGGGGCACGGCACGGATACTGCGGCGGACGGGTATTTTACCGGCTATATCACAAGCCAGTGGGCGCCGCTTATATGGATGCTTATTTTCCTTGCCGCTACGGCATTTGTTGTCTTTAACGGAGTAAATAAGGGAATTGAGAATTACAGCAAGATACTGATGCCGATCCTCTTTGTGCTTGTTATAGGGATAGGTTTTTATTCCCTGACACTTAAGCATACGGATGCCGAGGGAATCACAAGGACAGGCATGGAAGGGCTTAAAGTCTATCTGATCCCTGATTTTTCCGGGATGACGGTGAAACAGTTTTTTATCGTATTGATGGACGCTATGGGGCAGCTGTTCTTCTCCATCAGTGTTGCCATGGGAATTATGATCGCTTATGGCTCTTATGCGAAGAAAGAGACGAATCTTATGAAGTCTATCAACCAGATAGAGTTTTTTGATACGCTGGTAGCTCTGCTGGCAGGACTTATGATCATCCCGGCAGTATATACGTTTGCAGGCCTTGAGGGAATGTCGGCAGGGCCGGGGCTTATGTTCGTGTCTCTGCCAAAAGTTTTTGAGGCCATGGGGACGATGGGCGGCCTGATCGGAATCCTCTTCTTCCTGATGGTTATCTTTGCGGCTGTCACTTCCGCAGTTTCAGTTATGGAAGCAATCGTGTCGAGCATAATGGACAAGTTCCGTTATTCCAGGAAAAAGAGTACGGCAATCACAACAGTATACACGCTGATTTTTGGAACTCTTGTATGCCTTGGGTACAATAAGCTGTATTTCGAGCTGGAGCTGCCGAACGGGGCGGTGGGGCAGATCCTCGACATTATGGACTACCTCAGCAACAATATCTTCATGCCGCTTGTGGCGCTGTGCACCTGCATCCTGATCGGGTGGGTGGCAAAGCCGGACACCGTTATTGACGAGGTGACGATCGGAGGATATAAATTCGGAAGGAAGGCGCTTTACATCGCAATGATCAAGTATATCGCGCCGGTGCTTTTGTTTATCCTTCTGGTGCAGTCTTTCGGGGTATTTTAAACTAAGAAAAGGATAAGAATGGAAAAGAGGAGCCTGACGCGGCAGGAACGCTGCGTCAGGCTTTCTTTTAATAGTAAGATATTTCCTGAAGATATAATGCTTTTGGGTCGCAGGGCGCGCTGGCCGGAACTTCCCCGTTGAATATTTCTTCGATTTCTTCTATCTGCCGGGTTCCCATGCCGATCTCCAGAAGGGTTCCGATGATGATTCGGGCCATATTGTGCAGAAAGTCATCTGCGTGGATCATGATCTGCATCTCTTCCTCATCCCCGTAGATATCAATATCGTAGATTTCACGGAGGGTAGTCTTTGCTTTTTTTACCGTCGAGAAGTTTCGGAAATCATGTTCTCCGGTAAGCAGCAGCGCAGCCTCCTGCATAAGACGCACATCCGGCATCCTGAAACAGTGGAAGGTGTGTTTGCGGTCAAAGACGCTGGGAACGTCTGCGATGGTCATACGGTAGACGTAGGTCTTGGACACTGCATTCAGCCGCGCGTGGAAACGCTCCGGCACATCCCTTACGTCCGTGATGGCGATGTCCATGGGAAGATAGCGGTTCAAGTAATGCTTGATCTCATGGACGTCCATACTGGACCCGGTTTTAAAGTTGGCGACCTGCGCGTAGGCATGTATGCCCGCCTCTGTGCGGCATCCGCAGTAAAGCTCTGCGATGTCTTCCCCTGTCATTTTAGTCAGGACATCCAGGATCTTGGCGGAAATCGTATTGCCTGGCTCGTCTTTGCCAAGCCTCGCCCAGCCCTGGTAGCGGCTGCCGTCATATTCTATCGTAAGCATTATATTTCGCATTGTAAGACTCCTTATCTGTGATTGAACTTTAAAATAAGTATATCAAATCTTAAAATGGAAGAAAAGGGGAAATTATTTTGTGCCGGGGCCTTTTTTCATGTAGGACGTAACCATGTTGACCATATTTTCAATCTGGTCTTTTTCTTCTTTCGGCTTTCCGTCTTTTACGATGTCCATAATGAGGGAAACTTCGTCCGGTGAAAACTGGATGCCCCGTTTGTTGGCGTTGGTTATGAGCGCCATCATGACAGGAGCGAGGGATTTGCCGCTCTTTCCTTCCGTCTGCTGTGCGGCTGCCTTGATGAGCTCCAGCTTGACAGGGTCAATGTTTTTCATCGCAGGGTTGTTGAGCCATTCATTCATAATCTGATTCTCCTTTCCGGCTGTTGGAATCTTCGGGATTCAATGCCTGTTCAAAGATATTGTTGTACATGTCGAACATCTGCATCTGCTCGGGATCCATCATTCCTTTCATGAAGTCGAAGGGCTGTGCGCCGCCGTCTCCGTCAGGTGAAGCATCCGAAACATTCTGCATCTGCTGCATCATTTCCATCATATTCATCATTCCCTCCATTTGTTCCATCATTTCCCGCTCTTTTGGATCCATGTAGGGCTTAAGGTCGCTTAAGATATCGCCGGAGGAATTTTTCCTGCGGCTGTCGTCGAAACCGTAGAAGAGCTCCATTGTCCTTTTCAGCTCAAAAAATTTGAGGAAAATAGCGCATGTCCTCTGCATGGCGGGAGGCACATAGGGGAGCAGGAGCTTTATTGTATATAAAAACGGTGGGGTGACAAGTTCGTCCAGGGGGGTCATAGGCCTGGGAGGAGTTTTTTCCATTAGCGCCTCCTTAGTCTGCTGCGTTGTAAATATATATGACGGAAAGACGGAAAAT
>OFGR01001461.1_pt1 | contig 18791 bp, 16 predicted proteins | sample 1521811 | NCBI WGS metagenome assembly OFGR01 (sample SAMEA3504098, study PRJEB24116) | mouse gut metagenome | biome: mouse gut; feature: mouse-associated habitat; material: faeces | place: Denmark | collected 2011
ATGTACTGGCGGCAGGCGCGTTTTGGGAAGGCGTCTCCACGCCGGCGGCACAGGAGACGGTTGAACTTGCGGGACGTACGTTTACAGTACTTGGCTCTGTCATGAATGATGACTCGTATCTGGAAGGTGCAGTCAGCGAGGAGGCCGGGTTTCATATATCGTATCTGCTGCCTGCAGAAGTATTTGACCAGCTGTTTCCGGGACAGGGTTACCGCCAGCTGGCAGTTTGCATCAACGCCGACGGGCAGGAGGAGTTTGAAGCATACCTGGATACCTATGAGCAGGGACTAAACCGCGGCGTCGGTATCCGCAGGCGCAGTGAATACCAGGAGCAGTTTGCGAGTACACGGCTGAACCAGGTGCTGCCGGAACTGGTGATTGGGCTGGTGCTGGCAGGGATTGCGCTTATGAATTTTACAAATATGCTGATCATTAAGACGATCAGGCGCAAAAATGAATTTGCCGTGTATGAAAGCCTGGGCATGACGCATACGCAGTTACGGACGCTGCTGGTGCTGGAAGGCTGGTATCATGCGCTTGTAATGATTGTGGTTATGGTTCCTGTCATTATCTATTTTGACCGGGTTGTTATGCGTCATACGATAGAGGCTATGCAGTCGGTCAGCACAGTCTATACGTATTCAGCGCTGCCGCTGTGGGTGTTTGTGCTTGTACTTGCCATACTGGCTGCTGCGGTGCCGCTGGGGTGTCTGCATTTTATTACGAAAGGAAGCCTGCAGGAGCGGATGGGGGAGATCTCCCGCGTGGCTGCATCATAATTAGGACAGCGATTCATGGATGGCGGCAAAATTTATAAATAAGTCCTCGAAAATCTGAACCTTGATGACAGAATCGAACGGGTATGGGACTGTGAGCATATTTCCTTCAAAATAATTGACAGTTACAGTCTTGCGGCGCGGATCGGCAAGGGTCAGCCTGGTGCCGGTTTCCAGCGGACGGTTCACCCGGATAAAGCCGCACACAAGCCCCTTCGGAGCGAAACCTTCGGGCTTGTCCGGGCTGGCCACGCTGGTGATCACCCCGTCCACGCGCCCGATAGACACGTCGGCCACGCAGGTGAGCACGTCCCCGATGACGTCGCCGTCAAGCAGGACCTGCGGGTGCGTGTGGTGATCCGGGGAAGTCACCTTGCGGGGGTCAAAGCCGCAATAGGCGTAGGTGTAAGAAGCTGTACCGGAGGCAAGGGCCTCCTCAAGCGCGGCGCGTCCGAAGAAATCCTTGGTCCATGCCCCGTTTTCGTCCCGGGGCAGCGTGAACGGCCACGGGTTGTTCACGAAAGGCCACGGGCCGATGTCCTGCTGAGAGAGCGGAAGCACCGCTCCGGCGCGCACGGAATCGCGGGCTGCAAGGCCGCAGGGGATGACGCCCTCGTCCTTGCCCGCTTCCAGAATGCGGTTCCAGATGTCCGTCACCTTGTCGTAAGGCACGAAAATCTCAAAACCCTGCTCCCCGGTATAGCCCGTGCGGGAGAGGAAAATGGGAGAACCGTCGGCAAGAAAAACGTCGCTTTTCGCCAGCTCAATATCGCCCTTGAAGGAGAAATAGGGCATCTTCTCGAAGACGGCTTCGGGGTCCTTGAGCAGCTTGGCAAGCACGCGCACGGTGGCCGGACCCTGGAGGTCCAGCTTCGCGTAGGTGCCAGCCAGATCACGCACGGTCACATCCTGCCCCCGCTCGGAGGCGGCGGCGCGCAGCTGTTCCGCGATGCGCTCGCCCTTGCCCACGTTGAGCACCACGAAATAGCGGCCCTCGCTCAGGGGATAGATGATCGCGTCGTCCACGACCCCGCCGGAGGCGTCGAGAAAGGCACCGTACGCGGCGCGCGCGCCGGAAAGGGACAGGTCCTTGGTGAAGGCCCACTGGAGGGCGTCGAGCGCGTCGGGACCGGAGACCATGATCCCGGCCATATGTCCGATATCGAAAAGCCCGGCGTGCTGAATGACGGCGAGATGTTCCTTCACCGCGCCGGTGGGATACCAGAGGGGCATGTCCCAGCCGCCGAAATCGACCAGCGTGGCACCGAGGGCCTCATGCGTGGCGTGCAATGCGGTTTGATGCAACATGAATGACTCCGTTTGAAAATAACCCTGCTTGCGATACGAATCCGGCACGGTGTTTCCGCCGCCGGAAGGCCTCCCCACGCTGCGACGCCCGGCGGCATCTACAGAATATACGGCACCTTCAGATTGAAGCCCTTGTAGACAATAAAGGTTTCAATGGAAGACACCCTGTCGTGGCACTTGGAAAACTCGTTGGTGTAAAAATCAAGCAAACCGAATTCCTCATTGAGGAGGACCGTCAGGATAAGATCGTGCCGCCCCGTCAGCACAGCTACGGACACCACGCCCCGCAGATGGGAAAAGACCTCGCCCTCTCCCACCAGATTGGGGGACCGCAGCTTGATCGCCACCAGCGCCAGCGTATGACCGGGCAGCTTTTCCACGTCGACCTGTCCGCAAATGTCGAGTACGCCGTCTTCAATAAGCCGGGCGGCCCGCGTGCGTACGGTCACTTCCGAGAGGCCCAGATCGGCGGCAATATCGCGAAAAGAGGCGCGGCCATTGCGCAGCGCCTTGATGATGGCCAGATTGGTTTCGTCGAGCTTGATTTTCATGGTATCCCGCGATCTCAATGGAACCGCCTTCGCGACGGCCTCTCCCCAAAAGAGCTTTTTGAATGAATTTGCTTTCTCAAAAAAGGATAACCCGATTCTTTCTTTTATTCAACAGGGAGAGCCTCAATATCTTTCGGTAACGATACTTTCGGCCTTCAAGGAAGAAACGTTCCCTTGCTCCAAAAAGGACAAGGCGACTGCCCAATCCTTTTCCCAAGGGAAGGCTTTGGCGACGGAAAAGGTGAGTCACGCTGTCTCCCACGGTCCCTGCCGAAGCCCGGCCAAAGGAACAGGAGCGGGCAGGTGAACGCATCGACTCCTTACGTCCCTCCTCAAAGGGTCTGCGGGGTGTAGAGGAACCTTATCGAAAATGCCAAGAGAGAGTGTGTGTCGTCGTCAGGGAGGCCACACAGTTCCGGGCTCTTGTCCACGAAGGCCATGTACCGCGAAGCTTTTTCAAGACTATCACCCTCCTGTCCGATAAAGGACGCTCCTGTCCATACAACGGACGGCTTGCTTTGCTCAGGGTCTGCTATTTCTTCTTCACGGTGTTTGTGCCAAAAGGTCCCTACCCACATCCCCGAACATAGGACGGGCACCTCCTCCGCTCCCAGTCCCCAAAGGCACAGCACGCCCTTTCCCCCTATATCACCCACCAGCGTGGTTCGTATGCCGACACATCCGCACGAATCGTCTCGCCCGCCATCCCTGTTGGTCAAGAAAGCGGCACCCTCGGGTTCACGGCGGTTCAAAAAGTCATCTCCCTCCTCTTGATATTCCTACCCGCTTTGGGCATTTTAGGGAACATCGCAAAGAAGGAAGAAGCGTCTTCTCCGCCCCATCGACCCCTGACTTCAAGGAATACGGCGTGCACAACATTGATCTCATCCTGACGCTGGCCGGTGGCCTGACTGCGGCCCTCACCCTCGGCTTCATCACACAAAAATTACGTATGTCCCCGCTCGTCGGCTACCTGCTGGCGGGCATCATTGTGGGGCCCTACTCCCCCGGCTTTGTGGCGGATGCGGACACGGCCTCCCAGTGCGCGGAAATCGGCATCATCCTGCTCATGTTCGGTGTGGGCCTGCACTTTCACCTGAAGGACCTGCTCGCCGTGCAACGCATCGTGCTGCCCGGCGCAGTGGCGCAGATAACAGCGGCTACCCTCCTCGGGATGCTCGTTTCACACGGCTTCGGCTGGTCATGGGGAGCGGGAGCCGTCTTCGGCATGGCCATATCCGTAGCCAGTACGGTCGTGCTCACCCGCGTCCTCGCCGACAACAAGGCCCTGCACACCACCACCGGACACGTGGCCCTAGGCTGGCTGGTGGTGGAGGACCTTTTCACCATCCTTTTGCTGGTCCTCCTCCCCGCCGTGGTGGGCGGCACCGAAATCGCCGAAAACGTCTGGCATATCCTCGGCATCACCACGCTGAAGCTGGCCGCCCTCGTGGTTTTCGCGCTCGTGGTGGGCCAGCGGGTCATTCCCACCCTGCTCGCCTACGTCGCCCGCACGGGCACCCGGGACCTCTTCACGCTGGCCGTGCTCGTCATGGCGCTCGGCGTGGCCGTGGCTGCGGCTTCCTTCTTCGGCGCTTCGATGGCCCTTGGAGCCTTCCTCGGCGGCATGGTCGTGGGCCAGTCCGAATTCAGCGCCCGGGCCGCAGCCGAGGCCCTGCCCATGCGCGATGCCTTTGCGGTGCTCTTTTTCGTGTCCGTGGGGATGCTCTTCAATCCCGCCTCGCTCATCACGGAGTGGCCGCTTATCCTCGCCACCCTCGGCATCGTCCTGCTCGGGAAGCCACTGGCCGCCTTTCTCATGGTGAAGCTCTTCGGCAAGCCCCTGCGCATGGCCCTTTCCGTAGCGGTGGCGCTGGCGCAGATCGGGGAATTTTCCTTCATCCTCGCCGCGATGGGCGTCAGCTTCGGCGTCCTGCCGCCCGAGGCGTCCAGCGCCATCATCGTCACGGCTATCATCTCCATTACGCTCAATCCCCTGCTCTACCGGCGCATCGAAACTGTGGCGCACTGGCTGGAGTCAAAGGGCATCGGGCTCCCGCATCTGGAAGAGGCCGACCTTCACCCCACGGGCGCGCAACGCATCATCGTAGTGGGGTACGGGCCGGTGGGCAGGCACCTCACGCGCATCCTGCGCGACAACAATCTTGATGTTGTGGTCGTGGAAATGAACATCGACACCGTACAACGCCAAAGCGCGAAGGGCGAAAAAATCATCTACGGTGACGCCACGCAGCGCGAGGTGCTCGTCCACGCGGGTGCGGAAGAGGCGGAAGGCCTCATCGTTTCCTCCTCCAGCGCCCCGGCGGGCGAAATCGTGGAGGTAGCCCGCTCCATCAATCCGAACATGCGCATCCTCGTCCACACGACCTATCTCAGCGTGGCCGAAAACCTGAAACACGAAGGCGCCTCCGCCGTCTTCTCGGGCGAACGGGAAGTAGCCGTCGCTATGACGGAATACCTCATGCGCGACTTCGGCGCTACCGATGAGCAAATCGAACGCGAACGCCGTGCCTTGCGGGAGAGCATGTAGCGTTTACGGGCAGCCGCCCTCACAAGAAAAAAGGAGTGGCAGCGCGAAAGAGCCGCCGTCTGCCGTGGCGTCCTCCCTCAGCTTCGAGGCTGATTTCACGCTTCCACTCCGCTTTCAGAACGGCAGCCCATGGGTCGCCGGAGAAGAGCTGCCAGCCCTGTCTTCCCTTTTCCTCTTTCACTGTAATAGGATAGAAAGAGTTTACGGGCTTATAGTATTACTTTTTTCAGCGCCGTATCCAAAAGCGGCATTCCCCGGAAAGGCTTTACCGGAAAAAACAAAAGCTCTGTCATAGGAAATTGATTGACTGTTCTTTTAGTTCTCTGGAATTTCAGAGGTTTTCAAACCTGTTAAGTCAACAGGCTCCCCAATGCGAAAACTTTCATCTGCATGAGTCTGAAATCACAGAGGAAATATATCAATCGACGGCTATGACAGAGCCAAAACAAAATGAGGACTCTACCAGACGGAAGAGCCTCCATACAAAAAGGCGCGGAACCGAAGCTCCGCGCCTTTTCTACATACGTAAGGCTCTAATCACTGGGCCAGTGACGCGACATGAAGCCGTTCAACGGCGCGCTGCAAGGCAAGCTGCGCCCGCATCGCGTCAATATCGGCCTGCTGGGCGGCAAGACGCGCTTCCGCGCGCTCCTTGGCGGCCTGAGCACGCGCCACATCAATGCTTTCCCCGCGCTCGGCGGATTCCGCCAGCACGGTGAGTTTGTTGTCGGATACTTCCGCGAAACCGCCTGAAACGAAGACATGCTCCGTTTTGCCGTCGGCGCGGAAATACAGATCGCCGATAGCCAAAGCCGAAAGAAGCGGAACGTGATGCGGCAGGACGCCGAATTCACCTTCAATACCCGGAACACCGACGTAATCCACGGGCTGGCTGACCACAACTTTGTCAGGTGTGACGATTTCGAGCTGAAGCGTGGATTCCATGATCAGGCTCCTAGTTTTCCTGGCGCTTCTGGTGCTTGGCCAGAGCCATGTCGATATCGCCCACCATGTAGAAGTCATCTTCCGCAAGGTGGTCATAATCGCCGTTCAGGATGCCTCTGAACGCCTTGACCGTATCCTCAAGCTTCACATAGACGCCGGGGGTGCCGGTAAAGGTTTCGGCCACGTGGAAGGGCTGCGACAGGAAACGCTGGATGCGCCGGGCGCGGGCCACCACGAGCTTGTCCTCGTCGGAGAGTTCGTCCATACCGAGGATGGCAATGATGTCCTGCAATTCCTTATACTTCTGCAATACCTGCTGCACGCCGCGGGCCACCGAGTAGTGCTCCTCGCCCACCACATTGGGGTCGAGGATGCGCGAGGTGGAGTCGAGCGGGTCCACGGCGGGGTAAATGCCCAGTTCCGCAATCTGACGGGAAAGCACGAGCGTACCGTCAAGGTGCGAGAAGGTGGTCGCCGGGGCGGGGTCGGTCAAGTCGTCGGCGGGGACGTACACGGCCTGCACCGAGGTGATCGAACCCTTGTTCGTGGAGGTGATGCGCTCCTGAAGGCTGCCGAGGTCGGTGCCAAGGGTAGGCTGATAGCCCACGGCCGAAGGCATACGGCCAAGCAGAGCCGACACTTCCGAGCCCGCCTGCGTGAAGCGGAAGATGTTGTCGATGAACAAGAGCACGTCCTGATTTTCCTCATCGCGGAAGTATTCCGCGCAGGTGAGGGCGGTCAGGGCCACACGGGCACGGGCTCCCGGAGGCTCGTTCATCTGGCCGTAGACGAGGGCGGCTTTCTCAAGAACGCCCGCGTCCTTCATTTCATGGTAAAGGTCATTCCCTTCACGGGTACGTTCACCAACACCCGCGAACACGGAGATGCCGCCGTGCTGCTTCGCGATGTTGTTGATCATTTCCATGAGGATAACCGTCTTGCCCACGCCGGCGCCCCCGAAGAGGCCCATCTTGCCGCCCTTGGGGAAGGGGACGAGCAGGTCCACGACCTTGATGCCGGTTTCGAGCAGTTCCACGGAGGTGTTCTGCTCGACGAAGCTGGGGGCTTCGCGGTGGATGGGCAGGTATTTCTCAGCCTTGATGGGGCCCATTTCGTCAACGGGGCGGCCCACCACGTTCATGATGCGCCCCAGAGACGCGGCGCCCACCGGAGCCATGATCGGCTTGCCGGTATCCACCACGTCCATGCCGCGGACCAAACCTTCGGTAGCGTCCATGGCGATGGTGCGCACCACGTCGTCGCCCAGATGCTGGGCCACTTCGCAGATCAGATCGGGGGCATCGCTGTTGTTGGGGTTCTTGATCTCCAGAGCGGTCAGGATGTTTGGCAAATGACCGTCGGGAAACGCCACGTCAACGACTGCGCCGATGACCTGAACGATTTTGCCGATGTTTTCACTCATAACGATTGCTCGCTCCCTTATTTCAGAGCTTCCGCGCCGCCAACGATGTCAATGAGCTCGTTGGTGATGGAGGCCTGCCGCGTCTTGTTAAAGAGCAGCGTCAAGGCGCCCACCATTTCGTCGCAATTGCGCGTGGCGTTGTCCATGGCGGTCATCCGGGCGGCGTTTTCGCTGGCGGACGTGTCAAGGAGGCCACGGTATATCTGCACATTGACGAACCGGGGAAGGATGGCGGCCAGAAGCTGCGTCACCTCGGGTTCGTAAGTGTATTCTTCCGACGCCCCCTTGCGGGAAACGCCGTCTGCGGCGGAATCGACCGTTGCTGTCGAGGTTTCCACCGGCAGCAGGGTCTGAACGAGAGGAATCTGTTTCACCACGGACACGAACTCGCCATAGATGAGAATGACCTCATCCATGCTTTTGCTCGTATAACCGCTTACCACATCCTTGCCGATGCTGGAAGCGAGGGAGAAATCAAAGTGACCCATGACATCCGCATAGGCCGACAAAATTTCATAGTCGGTCTTGCGGATGGCGTCGCGTCCTTTTTTGCCTACGCAGATGAACTTGACGGTTTTTCCTTCAGCCGTTCTCATCCGGGCAGCGTCCATCGCCTTGGCGATGAGCATGGCGTTGAAGCTGCCGCACAAGCCGCGATCCGAAGTAGCCAGAATGATAACGGAAACACGGCCCTCGGGGCGACGCTCAAGAAGCGCGTGCGCCGAGCCGTCGGACTTGGACGCAAGGTCGCCGAGCACCGTCTGGAACTTTTCCGCATAGGGGCGGAAACGCTCGATCCGGGTCTGGGCGCCGCGCAGCTTCGCCGAGGCCACCATGTTCATGGCCTTGGTGATCTGCTTGGTCTTGCGGACCCCGACGATCTTCATTTTGACGTCTTTCAACGAAGGCATGCGCTACTCCGTCCCCTAGGCATTGTAGCCCTTTTTGAACTCAAGGATGGCGTCCTTCAGACGGCTTTCGAGATCGGCGTCCAGAGCCTTGCGGGAAACGATATCGGCGAGGATATCGGCCCGGGAACTCCGCATGAACTCAAGGAAGTCGCGCTCGAAGTCCTGCACGGAAGCCACGGGCACATCATCCATGAAACCGCGGGTGGCGGCGTACATGGAAACGACCTGCTCCTGAGTGGGCATGGGCTGATACTGGGGCTGCTTCAAAAGCTCCACCAGACGGGCGCCGCGTTCCAGTTTCTGTTTGGTGGACTTGTCCAGGTCGGAGCCGAACTGCGCGAAGGCGGCCAGCTCGCGGTACTGGGCGAGGTCCAGACGCATGGTGCCCGCCACCTGCTTCATGGCCTTGATCTGCGCGGAACCACCCACGCGGGACACCGAAAGGCCCACGTTGATGGCCGGGCGGATACCGGCGTTGAACAGGTTGGGTTCGAGGTACACCTGACCGTCGGTGATGGAAATCACGTTGGTGGGGATGTACGCGGACACGTCGCCCGCCTGCGTCTCGATGATGGGCAGCGCGGTCAGAGAGCCCGCCCCGAGGCTGTCGTTCACCTTCGCCGCGCGTTCGAGCAGGCGCGAATGGAGGTAGAAAACGTCGCCGGGGTAGGCTTCACGTCCCGGAGGACGACGGAGCAGCAGGGACATCTGGCGATAGGCCACCGCCTGCTTGGACAGGTCGTCATAGACGATGAGGGCGTGCTTGCCGTTGTTGCGGTAGTATTCAGCCATGGTGCAGCCGGAGTAGGCCGCGATGTACTGCAAGGGCGCGGGCTCGGAAGCGGTGGCCGAAATGATCGTGGTGTACTCAAGCGCGCCGTACTTGCGCAGGGTGTCCGCGACAAGGGCGACCGTGGAACGCTTCTGGCCGATGGCCACGTAGAAGCAGTGCACGTCGGAGTTTTTCTGCGCGAGGATGGCGTCGATGCAGATGGCGGTCTTGCCGGTCTGACGGTCGCCGATGACGAGTTCGCGCTGGCCGCGTCCGATGGGCGTCATGGCGTCGATGGCCTTGATGCCCGTCACCATGGGTTCATGGACGCTCTTACGGGCGATGATGCCGGGCGCCTTCACTTCCACGGGGCGGAAATCGTCGGATTCGACGGGCCCGAGACCGTCCACGGGGATACCGAGGGGGTTCATCACGCGGCCCATGACGGCGTCGCCCACCGGCACGGAGAAGATGCGCCCGGTACGCTTGACCGGATCGCCTTCCTTGATGCCGGTATCCTCACCAAGCAGGGCTACACCCACGTTGTCTTCTTCCAGATTGAGCACCATACCCAACAGCCCGCCGGGGAACTCGAGAAGCTCCATGGACATGGCGTTCTGCACGCCATATACACGGGCGATCCCGTCCCCTACGGAAAGCACAGTGCCGGTTTCGGTGGCATCGACACGCTGCTCGTAGTTTTGGATCTGCTCTTTGATGATCTTGCTGATCTCGCCTGCATTGATGTGCATGATCCTATTCACCCCTCTTGATGATGTCTCTGAGGATAGCCAATTGAGCACGAAGACTTGCGTCCAGCACGTTGTCCCCCACCTGAAGAACAACCCCGCCGAGGATGGACGGGTCCACCTCGAACTTCAGAGCGATCTGCTTGCTGGTCTGCTTTTCTATCCGGGCAAGAATGCCGGCCTGCTGCTCTTTGCTGAGGTTGACGGCAGTCAGGAGCCTGCCGCGTACGATGCCCCAAGCTTCGTCAAGAAGTTTGCCGAAACTCTCCACGATTTCCCCAAAAAGAGGAAGCCGTTCCTTGTCCGTCAGCAGGAGGCAGAAATTTTTGACAACAGGATCGACGCCGACCTTGTCGAGAATGCCGGACAGCACCTTGCGCTTTTCGGCGATACCGATGACGGGCGTCTTGAAAAGACGCACCAGCTCAGGAGATTCCTGAAGAACCCCCTCGAGGGCGGACAGATTTTCCCCGTACTTTTCAAGCTGGGACATGCCTTCCTGCCGCCCAAGGTCAAAAAGCGCCCGGGCGTAGCGCTGCGCCACAATATCGCCGTTCAATTGAGCACCACCTTTTTCAACGCGTTGTCAATGAGCTTGAGGTGCGCGTCCATATCCAGCCGTTTTTTCAGATCGGCTTCAACAGACTGCACGATTTCGTCGGCCATCTGATTGCGCAGGTCCTGAATGGCCTTTTTGGTCTCGCTGTCCACGGCGCGATGGGCCGCGTTGCGGATTTTTTCCGCTTCGGCCAGCGCGTCCGCGATGAGCGTCTCACGGATGGCCTCGCCCTGCGCGTGGCTTTCCTTCAGGATGGCTTCGCATTCGGCGTCAAGGCTGTCGATCTTCTCGATCATGGCGGCAAGCTGCGCTTCGGCCTCGGCCTTGCGCGCGGCGAGGGTCTCGATCTCGTCGGCGATGGCCGCGCGGCGGTTGGTCAGGGCAGCGACAAGGCTCTTCCCGGCGGCGCGCCACAGGATATAAAGGAAGACGAGCGCGTTGCCCACGCGGGCCAGCAGGTTGATCCACGGATTGTACGGATCGCTGTAGTGCGACACGACGCCCAAGAGGATGAGGGTGGCCACGGCCACAATCCCGTCCTTGGACATGAAAAAAGAAACGAACGCTTTCAAGGGGTCCCCCGAAGTCGTGAAGTTAGGCCAGAAGTTTCGCCAGAGCGGCGTCGACGAATTCCTGCATCCGTCCCTGCAAGGCGCGGCGGGTCACGCCGGCGTCGGCGCGGACCGCGGCCTGCGTACTGCGCACTTCCGTCTGGGCATCCCTGTTGGCGGCCTCGAAGATGCGATCTCTTTCGTACTCGCCCCGGGCCTTGCCGTCCTTGCGATAGATGTTCGCCGCCTCGCGAGCCTTGCGCAGTTCGGATTCGTATTCATCCAGAAGCTGCTGCTTTTCCGCGGTAAAGGCTTCGATTTCCCCAATGACGCCCGCGGCGCTCTCCTTGCGCTGCCGGATCACTTTGCGGATCGGCGCGATGAGCAGGTAGTTGAGCACCACCAGCGTCACGAGAAAGTTGACCAGTTGGACCCATAACGTAATATTAAGGTCTATCACGCAGGAACTCCCTTCATACAGCTAAACGTACAGAATGGGGGGATTATATACGAACCACCAAAATGTGTCAAAGGTTCTTCTCAAAAGCAAAAGCTCACAAGCCTGCTTTCAAGGAAACGAAAAGGAAAGGAAGCCAGGAGGAATAAAATGTCATTTCACCTTCTTACCCTTCTGAAAACTTCGCCGGATCAGAGGCCGCCCGCCGTGTCTTTTTTCTTGTGAAAGAAAACACAACACCTGTGGTCCACAGCCGCGCGGGATCACGTTTTAAACAGAAAACGGCGCATGGAGATGTTCAGCACAAGCCCCACCAGCGCAAAATTGACCAGCGTGGCGCTCCCGCCGTAACTTATGAACGGCAGCGGAATGCCCACCACGGGCATGATGCCCACCACCATCCCCGCATTGATGAATATCTGCCAGAAAAAATAAATAAAAATGCCCGCCGCGAGATTACTGCCGAAGCGGTCTTTCGCACTGCGTACGGTGTTGAAGATGCCGAGCAAAAAGAGGCTGAACAGGGCCATGAGCCCGACGCAGCCCACAAAGCCCCACTCCTCCCCGAAGACGGCGATGGCGAAGTCGGTATGCTTTTCCGGCAGGAAGCTCAACTTGCTCTGCGTGCCCTCCAGAAAGCCCTTTCCCCATATCTGACCGGAACCGATGGCGATTTTTGACTGGATGATATGGTAGCCCGCGCCGCGCGGATCGTTGGCGGGATCGAGGAAGGTCATGATGCGCTGCTTCTGGTAGTCGTGGAGGGCGAACCAGCCCGCCGGGAGCATGAGCGGGAGGGCGATGAGGCACACGAGAAGCACGCGTTTCTGGATGCCGTGATAGAGGATCATGCCGCCGAGGATCGCCAGCACGGTCAGAGCGGTCCCCAGATCGGGCTGGGCTACGATGAAGGCCGCGGGCACGAGCCCGACGCAGGCAACCTGAAAAAGCCGCTTCCACGAGAGCGGCTCCCCGTCGCCCGACAGCGCGTGCGCGCCCATGAGCAGGACTGCGATCTTGGCCATTTCGCTCGGCTGGAAATGGAAAAAGCCCAGATCAATCCAGCGCCGCGCGCCGTAAATGACCTTGCCGAAAATGGGGATGAGGCAGAGCGAAAAGAGCACGGCCAGAAAAAACGGCAGAGCCAAAGCCTGAAGATGGCGGTAATCAAAGCTCATGCAGCCCAGCATCGCCACAAGGCCGAAGGCACCCCAGATCATCTGGCGCTCGTAATACGGCCCGAGGCTGATGCCGTCCTCCACGCGCACGCCGCTGGCCGAGTAGAGGTTGCCGATGCCCACCCAGAACAGCAGAAGCATGGCCGCCAGCAAGCCCCAATTAATATGGGTCAGTAACCGCCGATCCATCACCATGTGCGCACTCCGCGAAACGTCATAGGCCCTCTCCCACGTCAGTCCTGCCGCGGCGTGCGGCCCACGGGTTTGCGGGGCTGCGGGCCGAGGGGCGTGCCGTAGAGGATGTTGTATACGTCCCGGGCCACGGGCCCGGCCGCCGAACTGCCGCCGCCTCCGTGCTCCAGCATGACCACCACCACGATGTCCTCGCCGTCCTTGCGGCCATACGAGGCGATCCACGCATGGTCCCGCTCAAGGTAGGCCATTTCTTCCTTGCGCTGGCGGCGATCCCCGACCATGCGGATTTTCACCACCTGCGCCGTGCCGGTCTTGCCACCGATGACGGCATCCGTGCGGCGCAGCACCTTGGCCGTGCCCACGTCGGCGGTGACGCGCATCCCCTCCACCACGAGCTTGCGGGCCTCGGCGCTGAAAGGGAGGGTACCCCGCACTTCCGGCTCCGCGTCCATCAAAAGCTGCGGCTTGAGGAGCTTGCCGCCGTTGAGCAGCGCACTGACGAAATGGGCCATCTGGAGAGGCGTGATCAGCGTATAGCCCTGTCCGATGGAGACGTTCAGCGTTTCGCCACGATACCACGGTTCGCCGGAACGTCGCTTTTTCCACGCCCGGGAAGGGACCAGACCCGACTTCTCGTGCGGAAGATCAATGCCTGTGGGCGCGCCGAAGCCGCAGGCCCGGGCAAAGGCCTCGATGCGGTCGATGCCCATCTTCTCACCGAGCACATAGTAATAGACGTCGCAGGAATGCAGGAGCGACTGGACCATGTCCACGGCCCCGTGGCCGCCCCGCCGCCAGCAACGGAATTCGCGGTTGCCGAGCTTGACCGAGCCCGTGCACACCACCCGGGTGGAAGGCGAGACGCCTTCCTTGAGAAAGAGCCCGGCCATCATGAGCTTCCAGACCGAACCCGGCGGATAGACGCTCTGGATGGCGCGGTTCTGCAAGGGATGGAAAGGATCGTCCCGCAGCGACTCCCAGGTCTTCTGGGACAGGCCGCCGACAAAAAGATTGTTGTCATAGGAGGGGTTGGTCACCAGAGCCCGCAGCCGCCCGGTATGCGGCTCCATGACCACGATGCTCCCCGTCTGATCCCCGAGAAGGGCCGCGAGCTTTTTTTGCAACTGAACGTCAAGGCAGAGCCGCAGGTTTTCGCCGTTTTGCGGCTCCTCGGTGAGCGTCTTGCCAAGGGAGCGCCCGAGCACGTCCACTTCCACGCTGTAGAGTCCCTTGTGCCCGCGCAGGCGCTCCTCAAAGACATATTCGAGCCCCTGCTTGCCTACCGTGTCGCCCAAGGCAAGGTAGGGATCGGCGGCCAGTTCCTTTTCATTGGCTTCAGCCACATAGCCGAGGATATGCGCGAATTCCTTCCCTTCCGGGTAGTGGCGCTTGGAGCGGGTGACGATTTCAAGCCCCGGCCAATGCAAAAGCTGCGCCTCGATGCGCGCCACCTGCTCGAAATCCATGTCCGTCAGCAGCAGGATGGGCTCGAAGGGCTTGACCTTGCGGCGGTCCTGCTCAAAACGGGCCGTGAGCTGCTCCAGAGGGATGCCCGCCCACTCGCTGACCTGCGCGAGGGTTGCGGCAATGTCCTTGCAGTCCTCCCGGATGAGCGCGAGGCCGAAGGCGGGCCGGTTCTCGGCCAGCAGGACACCCCCGGCGTCGCGGATGAGCCCGCGCGAGGCGTAGACCGACTCCTGCCGCAGATGGTTGGCCTGCGCCTGCTGCTCGTAATCGGCTCCCCGGTGGATTTGCAGATACCAGAAACGCAGCACGAAGGTGAAGAAGAGCAACCCAACAAGGCACTGCAAGAGCGCAAGCCCGGCCTTGGGCGGCTGATAACCTTCCGTTTCAAGCTGTATTGTTTTCATGGGACACCACCCACCGGCGCGCCAGCCTGCACGCCTGCCAGAGGACGGGCGTGAGCAGCGCCTGAAGGATGCTTTCGTCGACAAGCCCGGCGGTCTCCAGTGGAATGTACTGCAAGCGCGTCATGAGCCAGATCACGGCCCCGTGCGCCGCGCCGAGGCAGCCGCTGAGCAGAAGCACGAAGAGCCAGTTCTCCGTCTCGAACATCCAGCGGCCCGCGAAAAACAAGACGATGGCCAAGAAGTACCAAAGGACCGAGGCACCGAAATCCAGCGTCCCCACCCCCTCCTGAAGGAGGATAAGCAGAACGAGCACCACGGCGATCTGCACCGGACGCCGCTCCTGAAGCGCGAGGAACAGGCCGACGACCAGCACGTCCGTTCCCGGCAGGGCTTGCTGAAGGGCCAGCCCGATAACGAAAAAGGCCAGCCACCAGAGGATGTTCAACGTCATGGCCGGCTCCGCAGCGGCAGACCGGGCGGAGGCGTGGGGCCGGTGAGGAAAAACGGCGCATCGGGACGGGGCGGTCCGGGCAACGCCGAACCCGCCTGACCGGGCTGCGGCTGGGGCCGCGGCAGGCTTCCCGCCTCCTCGGGTACACGCGCGGGACCGAGCACACCCGAAAGCGAACCGGACAGGCCGTAGCCCTCCACCCGCGACACGAGCAAAAGCTCTTCCAGATTGACGAGCCGCGCCAGAGGAGCCGCCTGAATGGACTGGAAAGGCGAAAGATCGGAGGGCGTGGCCGAGAGCACCCGGGCCACCGGGATGCCTTTGGGGAAAGCGTCGTCCAGCCCGGAAGTCACCAGCAGTTCACCAGGCCGCACGCTTTCGTTGTGCGAGACGAAACGCAGTTCCAACGGCTTGTCCGGGCCGCCGCCCACAAGGACGCCCTGCACCCGGCTCTCCTGCGTGATCACCGCGATGCGGCTTCCGGGATCGACCAGCAAGAGCACGGTAGCCGATGAAGGCCCGGCCCGCAGCACGCGCCCGGCCACGCCTTCCGGGGTCATGACCGGCGTCCCGGGGATGGCCCCGGTAAGATAACCGCGTCCGATGAGCACGGACGCCAGCGCTGCGTTGGCTCCCATACGCCCGGCGAGCACGCGCGCGCCGAGGGTCTGCCAGCCTTCCGGCGGGGTCAGCGTCAGAAGGCGGCGCAAGCGGATGAGTTCGGCCCGCTCTTCGGAGGCCATGAGCAGCTTGTGGCGCAGCCGCTCCACTTCACGCTTGAGTTCGTCGTTTTCCTCGCGCACGTCCACAAGGTCCATATAGCGATTCCACGCGCCCATGACCGTATCCTGCACGAGACGCACCGACTTGAGGACGACGCCCGAGGCTTCGAGACCGGTATTGGCCGCGACTTCGTCAAGGATATGGGTGCGCTGGTTCCAGCTGTACATCCCCAGATAGAGGAGCAGGGCCACGGCGGGAATCAGCAGGAGGTGCTTGGGGGACATGCTTGTTCCGGAAAAGATGTCACGCGGGCGCGCCTTGCCGCACGCGCCGGGGAGCCGATACGGACCGGCCCGCGCGTCCGGCACGGAGCGGACGGCGGACCGGCAAGCCTGCGGGAAGTCCGGCAGGCGGAAAATCAGTCGATGCAGACGTCGCCAAGCTCGTTCAGATCGTCAAGCGCCCGTCCGGTGCCCATGACCACCGTGGACAGGGGGTCTTCCACCACGGTGATGGGCAGGGAGGTTTCTTCGCGCAACAATTGATCAAGGCCCTTCAAAAGCGCGCCGCCGCCGGTGAGCACGATGCCCCGGTCCACGATGTCCGCGGCCAGTTCCGGGGGCGTCTGCTCCAGTGCGATGCGTACGGCCTGCACGATGCTGTCCACCTGTTCGGAAATGGCCTTGCGGACCTCTTCCGAGGTGATGATGATGTTCTGCGGGATGCCGGTCACGAGATCGCGGCCCTTGACCTCGATCTGCTGCTCGGGGTCCATCGGGTAGGCCGAAGCGATCTTGATCTTGATCTCTTCCGCCGACGACTCGCCGATGAGCATGTTGTACTTGCGCTTGACGTGCGTCATGATGGATTCGTCCATCTTGTCGCCGCCCACGCGCACGGAACGGGAATAGACGATACCCGACAGGGAGATGACCGCCACTTCCGTGGTGCCGCCCCCGATGTCCACGACCATATTGGAGGTGGGTTCCTGAATGGGCAGGTTGGCTCCGATGGCCGCGGCCATGGGCTCTTCAATAAGATAGACCTCGCGGGCCCCGGCGCTCTGGGCGGATTCCTTCACGGCCCGCTTTTCCACCTGCGTAATGCCCGTGGGCACGCAGACCATGATGCGGGGCCGGACCAGATGGCGACGGGAATTGTGGACTTTGGAGATGAAGTGACGAAGCATGGCCTCGGTCACTTCAAAATCCGCGATGACGCCGTCCTTCATGGGACGGATGGCCTGAATGTTGCCGGGCGTGCGGCCAAGCATCCGCTTGGCGTCCTGCCCCACGGCGAGCACCACGCTGTTGCCGCGCGAATCCTTCTTGACGGCTACGACCGAAGGCTCGCGCAGGACAATACCCTGCCCCTTCACATAGACGCAGGTATTGGCGGTTCCAAGGTCGATGGCGAGATCGTTGGAAAAGGCGCCGAGGATGAAATTCATTAATTTTGCCATACAGGATTGCTCACTTGTCTTCTCTATGGACCAAACAAGACCTGACGATCCAAAAACGGGGGATGGAATATCTGGAGCCGGAAGGAGCTGGCGAGCCAGTCCGTTTGCGAAAAAAACGCAGCGCTCTTTTCAGCAGGCCGGATTACGGGTAGCCTGAGTTCAGTCGCGAAGTGTTGGGCCAAAAACGCCCGCCTGTCAAGAGCAAGCTCCCCGCCATTTCGGAAGCTTACAAAACATATTGAATCTTTTCAATATATAAACAATAAGGTCAAAATAAATGTACCGCCGGGCCTCCGGCGGCCCTTTTCCGCAAAAGGTCGACCAGATGCACACATGGAATACCTTCACCGTCCACCTCCGGCAACGCTTCGGCCAGCGCGTCCAGAAAATCCCTCTCGACGCGGGGGCGAGCTGCCCCAACCGGGACGGCACGCTCTCCCGCGCGGGCTGCACCTTCTGCAACGCCATAGGTTCAGGCTCCGGCCTCGGCCTCGCCGGGATGAACCTGCCCGCTCAATGGGCCTACTGGCGCGAGCATTTCCGCAAGTCGAATCGGGCCTCCCTTTTTCTGGCCTACCTGCAATCCTTTTCCAATACCTACGGCCCGGCCTCCCGGCTGGCCGCCCTCCTCGACATCCTGCGCGGCCTGCCCGATCTGGCCGGGATTTCGGTCGGCACGCGCCCGGACTGCCTTGATGCCGAAAAGCTGGCTCTGCTTGCCGCTGCGCCGTGGCGGGAGAAATGGCTTGAACTCGGCGTGCAGACCCTGAACGACGCCACCCTGCGCCGCATCAACCGGGGCCACGACGCCGCGGCCTCGGAACGGGCCATCTCACTGGCGGCGGGAACCGACGTGCAGGTCTGCGCCCATCTCATGCTCGGCCTGCCCGGTGAAGGGCGGGACGACGTCCTCGCCACGGTCCGCCGCCTCAACGCCCTGCCCGTGCACGGGGTCAAGCTGCACAACGTCTACGTCTGCCAAGGCACGGCCCTTGCCCGTGCCCATCGCGCCGGGGATTATTCCCCTCTGAGCGAGGAAGCCTATATCGATCTCGCCGTAGACGCGCTCCTCGCGCTGCGGCCGGACATCATCATCCATCGGGTCGTGGCCGATCCCGCGCCGGGCGAACTCGTCGCCCCGGAATGGGCCGCACGCAAGGGCGATCTCGTGCGCTACATCCAGCATGAGTACCACCGGAGGCGGGAGAGTGCCTCCGGCGGCAAGGGGCTTGCCGCCCCTTGACCCCGCCCGGAGGGAATGATTCCCCCCGGACCCCCTCGGTTATGGAGACGCCGTAGGCGGTGCCCCTTTCAAGGCCGTAACTAGTTCCTAGAAGAATACTAGATAATTACCAAAT
>OFGR01001462.1_pt1 | contig 18791 bp, 19 predicted proteins | sample 1521811 | NCBI WGS metagenome assembly OFGR01 (sample SAMEA3504098, study PRJEB24116) | mouse gut metagenome | biome: mouse gut; feature: mouse-associated habitat; material: faeces | place: Denmark | collected 2011
TTGTAAGATAAAGTTCCCGGCGATGGAACTATTGATTTGTTGTGTACTTGTTCTGATATAGTATTGGACTCCATTTCCATTGTCCGGCACTTCGGGATATTTTTGAGCAAAAATATTTTCAAGGAAGATTGCCTCATGATACGGTATTGCCATTTCTGTTTTCACATATCGGTTTCGCATAACTGAAAGGAGACTGTCGCAAATGCTGTCCGGGAAAACATATATCACATCGGTGTACGAATTATAAACGGTTTGACCGATCGCTTCTAAATTGTAAGCATCTTCCGCAAGGTTTAGCGTACCTATATCCGTTGCAATCGCAGTATGATCTCTTAAAAATTCATTTCGCTCGTCCTCGGTCGCTATTGTCTTCCATTGCGTTGTAAATTCTCCCTCATTTAAGGAGATCTGTTCATATCCAAGCATTTCCCGCAAAGTATTATAATCAGAAAGCGATATTGCCACAATGGGAAAATCTAATTTAACCCGTTTATGAAAATCCTCCTGATTGGGTAAGTATAAGTTAAAAGTGCAGTCATACGCCACCGCGATATTTTTTTCGTCAAGATAGGAAGTAACAAGTTCGTAACTGTCTTCTGGCAAGTCCTCTATCTCGTACACATCATTGTAGCGTGTACTGATTTGAATATCATACATGGAACGTATCGCTAAATACCCCGAAGCCCACCCGGTTAATGCCGGAGCTGCCACAAACAGAAATACAGACAGGACTAATGTCAGGCAGATCAGCGTCATTGTTTTGGAAGTGGTATTCAGCTTCGAAATGATCTGCCCAAAGAAAAACAGATTGGTTCCCCGATATTTACGGCTGGGGAATTTTTCTTTCCATTCAAAAAACAGATTACTCGCCAAATAAATAATACAGCAAATCCAGAAAGCTATATCAACAAGCAGGAACATCATATAGCTGTTAAGTGTACCTGCGCCACTTGCAAGCATATATGTGCTCTGAATTGCCGGAACACTTGCAGCAAATCCGACATTCACAAGCGAAAGTATGGAGGCAGCAAGGATATATCGGTTGAAACTCCATTTCCTACGCACAATATACCATACAACGCTTAGAAGAAAAGATGCCGCGGGAGCAATGATATTTCCCAGAAACATGATGTGTACGGGGATAGGAAAACGAGGGTCGGCATAAAAGTACATTTTCGATATTCCCGTAGCTGCCACAAATATGAGAAAAACAGTATATAACATTGCAATCACCGGCATATAGCGGCTTCTATTGATATGTGGATCATTCTGCTTATCTGCATACAGCATATCAATGATCTTTATTTTCCGTATTGTGCGGACATTGAGTAACCCCACACCCAAAAGACTTAATGAGAAAAAGCATATTGTCAGAATAACCGTATCCGGAAAAAAAGTCCAAGAAAACTTGTAGTCTTGCCCATAGGCAGACAGCAGCATACCTGTGATAAATTGTGAGCAGAATATACCGAAAACAATGCCGATAATGATTGCTACTGCTCCCATTAAAAAGGTTTCTGTAAAGAATATCCACGCAACGGTCTTCTGTTCCATTCCCATGACAGATTGTATGGCGAACTCCTTTTGTTTCCTCCGCAGCATATAGTTGTTCACATAGCGTATCAGGAACAATAACAACAGGGTTACTGCACAGATCGCCATTTTCAATCCGTCGCCCACTAACGTAAACTCATACGCTGTCCCGACATCGGGATTATAATATCTGCTCGTGATTGACAGGAACGCATAGAACAGCATGACACAAATTGTCATGGTCACAACATATATCAAATAATCCTTTGCCGAACGCTTTGCATTTCTCAAAACCAATTTAGCATACATCTGTCCGCCCACCTCCTATCATGGTGAGAACATCCAGGATTTTGTCGAAAAATACTTTCCGTGAATCCTGTCCTTTCAATATTTCGGTAAAGATCACCCCATCCCGCAGAAACAGGATACGGTTGGCATAGCTGGCTGAGAAGACGTCATGCGTCACCATCAGGATCGTAGCCCCCAGCTGCTCATTGATGCTCTGCATGGTACCAAGCAGCATTTGAGAGGAATGACTGTCCAGGGCTCCGGTGGGTTCATCGGCAAGAATCAGCTTGGGCTTGTTGATGATGGCCCTGGCACAGGCGCAGCGCTGTTTTTGACCGCCGGACACCTGATAAGGAAACTTATCCAAAATATCCGTAATATTAAGGCTTTCCGCCATCTCATGTACTTTGCTGTCAATCTGCCCTGCAGGCACTTTGTTGATGGTAAGAGCCAGCGCAATATTTTCCGAGATCGTCAGTGTATCCAACAAGTTAAAATCCTGAAAAACAAACCCAAGATTTTCCCTGCGGAATCTGGCTGACTCTTTCTCTCTTATTTCTGTCGCATCAACTCCGTCCAGATAAATATGCCCTGCACTGACCGTATCGATCGTAGCGATGCAGTTTAACAGCGTCGTCTTGCCTGAGCCGGACGCGCCCATGATGCCGACAAATTCCCCGTTACTTACCGAAAAACTGATGTCGTCAATCGCCTTTGTAAGATTTCCCTGATTGCCATAATATTTCTGGATATGCTCCAGCCTTAAAACTTCTTTCATAATCACTCACCTCGACCTTATTGCAACGAAACCGGTTACCGTCTGTACATCTTTATTGTAAGTGAAACTTGCCGCCGTTTGTATCAGGTTTTCTTACAAGATTCTAACAAAAATGTAAGAAGTGCAGGACTTTGGCCTACACCCGCTCAATAAAATCGTTGATATGAAAGATAAGCCGCAGGGTCGTGCCGCTGCCTTTAGAATCCGCGCAAATCCCAATACCTAATTTATTACATAGACGTCTGCACAGGTACAGGCCAATGCCGGTGGAATTTTGCAGCACTTTTCTGCCGTTTTGTCCGGTAAAGCCTTTTTCAAAAATGCGCTGCAAATCACCTGCATCAATTCCGATACCGTTATCCTCCACACACAGGATAACCTGATTGCCCTGCCGCTCAATATAGAATTGCAGTACCGGCCTCTCTGTCCGATATTTCACAGAATTGACAATCATCTGGTTCAGAATAAAGCATAACCACTTCTCGTCAGAGTAGACGGTATCGTCTGTTTCCTGCAGGTCAATCCCAACGCCATTTTGCAGAAGAAGATACTTATTTTCTGCGATTGACTGATGCACCACGTCAAACAGACGGATTTCCCGTACGGAATAGTCTTTTTCTGTGTGTTCGCTCCGGGCGTAGTACAGTGCCTGTTCTGTATAGCGGTTTACTTTTTCGAGCTGGGTCAATAACTCCTTTGTCACTTGTGAACGGTTATTTTCACAAAGAAGCTTCATTGCGGTAATCGGCATCTTGATTTCATGTACCCATTGCTCCACGTATTCCTTATATTCTGTCCGTTCCCTTCTGACCTCGTTTACCTGTTCCAGCATAGATTTGCCCGCCATTCTTAAGAGCTGGCAGTACACCCTGTCATCGGCTCGTTCCGGCTTTCCCATAACCTCGGACAGCAGATAGCGTTCCTCCAACTGCTCTGCAAGATCCAGCAGCTTTTCCATCTGCACCTTCCTGTTGTGATAAGATATCACGAGATGGACTGTCAAAATGACAATCCAGATAAGCAGAATGAGAAAAATACTGTCAAAGCTGTTCGCGGTCACTCTTAAAAATACAGCCAGCCCAATCATGCAGAAACAATTGAGTAACATGACTGGCAACTTTTGTTTCCAGTAAAGTTTGCTGTTCATAGGATGTACCCCTGCCGATGCTTTGTTTTGATAAAATCTGTCACTCCAATGGCAGACAGCTTATCACGGATTCGGTTTATATTGACGCTCAAAGCATTATCATCCACATAGAGCTGGTTGTCCCATAAATACTCCACAAGATCAGCGCGGGTACAGATTATTCCGGCATGTTTGAACAGATAATACAATATTTTCAGCTCGTTTTTGGTCAAGTCTGTCTGCCGGCCGGCATATTCTATTGTACCGCTTTCTAAATGCAGGACAACTCCATTGCAGGATAGCACCTCCTGTTCCGTTACAGGATATGCCCTTTTTAATAAAGATGCTATTTTTGCCAGCAAAATTGCCGTGTTATATGGCTTTGTAATAAAAGCATCCCCTCCAAGCATGATACTGTTCAGCTCATCCATGTCTGTGCTGCAGCTTGTGACAAAAATGATAGGAGCATTGGAAAAAGCACGTATTTGTGAGCACACCGAAAAACCATCACTTCCCGGCAATTTTATGTCCAAAAGGATTAAGTGCGGCTGAAACGATCTCACCTGCTCCATATCAACCGGGAAATCATTGATAATTTCGGCCTCATAACCATTTCCCGCCAATAGATTTCTTAACTGTGTCTGTATTACAACATCATCTTCGACAATCAGTATTCTATGCTTCATTGCGATACCTCTCGATTCATTATACTGTAAATGCCTTATTCTTAACCTGCAATCTACAGTTCCTAACCCTTTTCTAAATCCTTTTCCACCATATACTATCCAATCTTATCCATGTCCTTCACGGATGCTGACTGCCACACGCCCGTCCTTTTGCGTGTGTGAAAGCACTGACGCGCCATCCCCTTTGCGAACTGCCCGATGTTGCTTTCCGCACCAGTTAACAAGCTGACGATCACTCTCTGTTCCGTTCCTCAAACAACACTCCATACCGTTACTTAATGTTATTGTTTTGTTATATCTCATAACCTCCATCCAAGTCGTCTTCATCTGTGCAGAAAGATGTTTTTTATTTCATACGATTGCTGTCATATCCGCTGTTGAAAATTCGGCTGTGAACATGGTACGGATCGCTTCAATGCCTGCTACCGGCTCATTCGCTACCTGGTGATTCGTCGCATTTTCATGATAAAGTGCTGTAATTGCTTCCACATCATGCTGATTGAATGCGTCTACCCATAACTGAACAACTTCTTTCGGCCTTAACATCTCTATTTTCCTCCTCGCATGCTTTCGCGTGGTACATAACCATTGCTATCAGTATTCAGAAAGTACCGCCATTTAGTATATTCCGCAGCCTGTCCGTTCCGGCCTTTCATTTCCGGAAACATATCCTGCGCGGAATTCCATGTTGATGTCTTTCAGTTCTTTTTTTCCATCAATGTAATCCTGATACATTTCTACAATTCCCGCACTACACCCGTCACAGGATACGGAGATATTTCCAAGTGATTCTGCCACAAGCTGCTCGCGCTCTTCCCTTGTCGTGTCCTTTATTAAATATCCTGCCATATGTATATCCTCCACTTTATATTACTTTATGAAATGCGTCCATATATGCTCCTCGGTTTCCGATGTGCCGATCTGTTTCCCTCTTTTCTCCGCCGTATCAAAATTTTTGCAGATAAAACCTGTCATAGCGCATACCGGAAGCAAGCGCGTAGACATGCAGCGTGTGCTCTCCCTCTGTGAGCGGTATTCGCGCCGCACATACCCACCGGTAGATCTGTTCCGCCTCATAGCGCCACAGTCCGCCATTGCCGTACAGCTCCTCCTTTGGTATCTGCCTCTCATCAATCCCGATACCAAAGAAGCTTTCCTCGCGCACATTGAACTTGGTCAGCATCCAGACTGCATAGCGCCCGCCCTCACACCGGAAGCGGTAGTTTAAACACGGGGCGTTCTCCGGCGTCCAGCAGAGTCCCGGCGTCCTGATATACATGGCAAACCCGCTTCTTCCATAGGACTCACTGCTGCAGTGCCTCCAGATCCCGTCCTTATGGCTTATCTGTCCGTCCTGTGTCCACGCCCACATGCTCTGTGCGAGCGCCGCCGCCGCATCGATCCGGACCGCACCGCCTTTTTCTTCAAAAGGATGTCTTCCCTGTTCCAGATACCATTCCGGTGTTACCTGTCTGCCTGATCTCTCTGCCTGCACCACCCTGCAGGTTTGTGCCAGACAATCCCCGCACTCTCCGGGAGCCTCGTAGAATTCCGGCCTTGGCTGCAGTCTGTGTCTGCCGTAAAATTGATCGCACCATACAGGCCAGTCCCTTATGGCTGGCAGATCCTGTTTTCCCCTGACCCCTGCCAGATTGTTCTCTTTTCTTTCCCCTGTATAGATCACTATGCGCGAGAAAGCAAAATACCGGTCGATCGCCCAGACATTAAGCTGATGCATGCCTGCATTTGGAACGGAAAACCTCAGATACAGCCGGTCTACATTATCAAGCACATTTTTCTTCCAGTTTCCACGCCACTCGTCATTAGAAAGCGTTTCTATCACCTGCACAGGGCCTTCGTCCAGCGAAATGCCGATGCGGAGCCTGCCGACGGAATTGAGCGACGGAAAACGGTGAAGTTCCAGCAGAAATGTTCCTGTACTGCCTGTTACCGAAGGGGAATGACCTTCTCTTTTGCCTTCCGGGCGTCCATGTGTATAAAAGGAATACTGCAGCGGCTTTGCTTCCGACACATTGCTGTCCAGTTCCTCCGGTTCCCTCTGCACGCATGCCTCCACCAGATCGCCCTGCATGCGTCCAAGCCTGCGGATTAACTTAAAATCGCATGATTCCTGACTCTGGCCGCGGACAGTGGACGGATCCCATGCGCTGCCCTCCAGAACGATCATTCCGTCTTCCTCCTGCGCACACGACGGATATTTTTCGCCCGCATCGCATGCCGGCCGCACTGTCCTGACCGGAATATCGCGCACGCTGTTGTCATCCATGTTTTTGATCCTGATCTTTCCATGCCGGTTTTCCGATACGTCGGACACACAGACAAGGATTCTCTTTTCTGCGCTTACCCGTACCTGTTTTTCAGAGACCAACGTCCACCCAGGCGCCTCTATCCCGACCGCAAATCCGCCGGTTCCCGTATTTCCGATATCGATCCATTTCTCCCCGGGCGATGCAAAACAGAGCTCCGTGCCGTCATTCCATATATCGACGCGCATGGACGGATCTCCCTCGATTTTTAAGGGCGGCGTACAGATTGGCATCATCGCCGCGCGCGGCGGCGGGAAGCCCTCCGGGTCCAGAATGCCGTTCCATTTCCCGCCGCATATGACTTTATTGTAATAATGGATAAGCTGTCTGCGCGCATCCTCTGTCTCCCTTGATTTCTCTGTATAGAAAGCGGCAGCCTGCATATTGCCGCGGTCATACATCAGCGTACTCCTGTCCCCGTAATAATAAGACAGACTGGTGAAATACGCGGCGTGGATGCGCATCAGTACCATCTGGAAAAAGGCATCCCTTTCTTCCGCGGGAAGACGCCCATATAACGCATTCCCCTCCGCAAACATCTCCTCATACCGATGGATGCGCACTGCCGCCTCGTCGCCGTATGCAGTCTGCGAAAATGCGTCATAGTCCATGTTTTCCAGCTTGCGCACATTTGTCAGCTGCGAGAAATCATTCAGCAGTCCCGATACCTGCCTTCCGATCTTTCCTGTAAACATACGGTCGGTCCAGTCTGCCACAAAAGCATCCACGTCCTCTGTCAGGGCGCCCGTTTTCCCGATCTCCCATGCAAGCCTTAGAAAGAACGTAATCTCCTGCTCAAGCGGCTTCATCGCACCGCTGTTGAGCACCCACAACCTGCGTATGCCCTCATCCCACGCCTTCTGCAGCTCGTTCCTCGTATGTGCCAGCGGAATGGAACACAGAAATACATAGGACATGCTCGGCGGCGCCCAATAAGAATTGTGGTAGTAGACCCCGTTCCCGCCTCTGCGCCCTTTTTCTTTCTCGGAAGGATAACGCCGGATATATCCGTAATTGTCATTTGCCCACACAAGCGTCATGTCCTCCGGGATCTCCAGGCCGTTATCATACAGCTCCAGCACTTCCTTATAGGGAATGAACGTCATCATCGTGTCACGCCCGAGTGTGTCCCGCAAGATTTCGCGCTGGTCCGCGATGATCTTCTCCAGAAGTGCCACCTTGGCGGCACGGATCTCCTCCGCAGTCTTTCCTTCCAGATTTTTTGTCTCAAACCCGGAATCATGGATGCCGCGCATGCCAAGCGTATAGCACACTTCAAAATCCCGGTTCTGCTCTACACTCTCCCTCCAGTATTCCTTGAGAATATCCCTGTTCCTGCCCTCTATCGAATAATCGTATACCGCATCTGTATAGCCCTTTTTCCGGATCCAGGGCTTCCACTCCCGGTTGTTGGAGCGCATCAGCATATCGCAGTGGGAAGTCCCTACAACGAGGCCCATGCGGTCTGCAAGCGCCCCGTTTTCCGGCTTTAGATTGAAGGAATTGACGTGCATCGCGGGCCAGATATAGTTTGCTTTCAGGCGGAGCAGAAGTTCAAATACTTTCTCGTAAGTCTTCACGCCGATCGTCGGCTCCTTCATGTAATTCTGAACCCACGCTTCCAGCTCCTCCTCATCGTTGATGAAAATGCCGCGGTACTCCACTGACGGATAGTCTGCTTTTAGGTAACGCTCCGGAAGTGTAAACGCCTGTCTTTTCCGCACCGGCACGTCCGCCCAGAAATACCATGGTGACACGCCCAGCATCTCGCAGAATTCGTATATTCCGTAGATGGTTCCGCGCCTGTCACTGCCCGCAATGACCAGCTGTCCCTCCGAAATGCTGTGCTAATATGCCTCCCTGCGCAGACGGCCTGTCTCATCGCGCAGACAGCCGAAATCTGAACACTCTCCGATTGTGTCTGATCCATCCAGTGTTCTGACCAGAATCTTTGCAGGCGCTTGTCCCTGCTCCTGGTCTTTGCTGCCCTGCATCACCTGTACTGACAGACCCAGCGTCTGTTCCAGATCGTTTGCCAGATTGGAAACAGCGATCTTTACCGCCTCTGTTTCCTTGTTGCTCATCTGTATCACGCAAAGCTGTCCTTTTTTTAATTCAAAATCCATCTTCACCCTCCGTCCGGCGCGCTGCCGGGTGCCGTCTCCTCCGACAGGAATCAATTTACATGCATTTTTATTTCAGAAAACCATGATTTGAGAAAATCATGATCAAACAAAATTTTCCATTCCGGGAAATCCGTGACCGGAAAAGTTTTAAAGCGACCCGCTCAAACCGATTTTTACAGGCGGCAGGCGCCAAGGGTATCACCTTCCCCGTCGCTTACAGACATTGGTTTCTACTATCCTGAAGAAAAAAGGTGGAGTTTGTAAGCCTGTAGGTTCCTTTTCCGGTTTTGATTACAACCCCATCAACTTCATACTGATTAAGGATTCGTTGCAGTTGGCGGGTGCTGCAATTTAATTGAAATGCAGCCTGCTGCAAGCCTCTCAGCTCTCCCCCGCCGCATTTGTACTTCATGTAAGTCAGGACACGCTGCTTTAAGTTTGCAGGCGCAGCGTCGATTGCTGTAATGGACTCCATTTTTTGTGTTAAGGATTCACATATCAACTGCAAAAACCGGCAATTTTCCAGCAGTGTACTCTTGCTTGTTTCGACAGATAGGGCAAGGCAGATCACTTTGCCATTTGATTCTGCATAGACATTGTTCAATTGGTGCGAAAAGATTTCCATTTCACCGAGCAGATCATTCTCCTTACTGTTTGCAAGAGAATATTCCGCCCCATTATCCCTAATCAAGTAAATGCTTACCGAACCTTGAATTATTATTTGGAATAAGTGTTCCTGCTGTAACGGCATGGTTATAAATTCGCCTTTTTCGTATTGTGCAACAAATAAATGTTCCTGTAATCCGCGCATTATGGATTCATGTTTTGTCTGCCTCAAATAGGTTTCAACGAGCGTTTTATCATAGAATCTTCTCATATATTTTCTCCCAACAAGACATATGTCCGAGTTTCCCATTCATTATAGCGTATACTGGCATAAATTACAAGGAACAGATTATGGAGGTAAGATCAAATGATAACGGTATTTGAAGAAAAAAATATTTCAGGAGCGGTCATGCGCATGGCGCTGCCTGCTATGCTGGGGCAGTTCACTCGGACACCTCCAATTGATCAAGTTTTCTTCTGTTTCCATAGATTTTTATGATATCTTGCGGAGATGGGTTAAAAACCTATATTTTTCATATACTCTTTTATAATGTGTTTTCCATAACAATTTTGTCTGCTTTTTATGCGTTTCATTGTTTGAGTTTATAAACTGTTATTTCCTGTACTGTTTCATTGAAATTAAAATCAGATATTATTTTACACAGAAAAAATTGGGTATGTTATGTATGATTACTTTGTATGTTATGTATGTATAAAAGTATGTTATGTATGTAGTGTTAAGAAAAGTCTTTAAAATAAAGGGTATTCCGGACTATAAAATAACAAATTTACGGTTATAAAATAACATGAATACTGTTAAAGATAACATTTTTACGGTAGGTTACAATACGATAAAATAGGATTCTGTAAATATAGTTATTTTATCATATTCCTGAAAAGGCCTTGAACAATCCTTTTTTCACATATTGTTTTACTATTCTGTGAACGGACCGGATTTGTCCGGAAATAGTTGTTTTAAATAACACTTTTACGGTTAAAGGAGCGCGGATTATGTAATATCCTAAGTTTCCGCCCATAGTTCGACATATCAAAAAAGAAAGACTTGATTACTGTAAAAGAGTATTAAAATAACAGATTTACTGTCGAATGCGATTCCATAAGCGTCAGAGCGCTGTCCAGCCCAGAAAGCAGTCGCATAAATCGTTTGATTTCCGGCGAGATGCTTATTTAAATACAGTTTTACGATTGCTATGCAATGACAGGAAATAAGGAAGTAAATAAATAATTTACGATTATAATTGGTGGATCAGAAAGATAAGCTGATAAAATGCGCATAGAATTGATTTTAGTAACAAAATTACTGTTGATAACACTATATAAAGTAAGTATAATGAAAAAAATGACAATATACTGTAAATTCTGGAAATATTACCTGCGGGGGAAATAATGAATGGAACAGAAGAAAAGTAAAGGTAAGAAAACAGGGATCATAGGCAGGAAAAAAGGCGGTACTGCAGTAGCTTTCAGACCTCAGGATATCATAGATGCAAAATTTGATCTGGACTGTTTTGGACAGGATATTCTCGATGCTGTTTTTGCAAGGGTTGGCGAGAATGAAGACGCTGATGATAACCTTACATATACATTATGGATCAATGATATGAAAAAAATGTATCGCACAGCAGATCAGTCAAATAAATATAAGCAATTAAAGGCTGCTGTTAAAAGTCTCGAGCGGGAAGGGTTTACATTTATAAATGCGGATGGACATGAAACGTATTATCCATGGTTCTCAAAAATTGTATATGTTCCCAGCAAGAACAGCGAAATGAGCCACATAGAGGTTGATATACACAGGGATGTAAAAAAGCTTATCATTGAAGCTACGAATGGTGCGTTTTATAATGCCGAAAAATCCTGCAATATACGAGGAAAATATAGCCGGAAGCTATATTACCAGTTATTAAATAGACAGAATTTTAGAGGTGGACAAGCTATTATAACGATAGACGAATTGCGTTGGATGCTGGGGATCCCCGATAGTTATAACACGGGAATGGTACAGAAAAGGGTTCTTGAGCCGGCTATGGCGGAAATAGAAGAAAACGGAGAAATCAGCTTTACATACAAACCAATATATGAGCCCGCTAAAAGAGGACGCCCAGTAGTCTCATCCTTTGAATTCATTATCGAGCGCAGTATCTCAAAAAAGACATATATTGATACGGTATCTTATGAAGTGATAGAGAATGGAATGAATCAGGAAAAATTAGCAGAAAGCATTGCTGCAAATCTGGGGATAACACAATTGGAGGCATGGGAGATCATTAAAACAGCTAAAGATAAAGATTATATTACGGACGGAAATGTGGATAAGCTGGCGGGTATCATAAAATATTGTATGGATCAGAAACCAGCCAGGCCAACCAGCTATGTGTTAAAAATTCTTGAAAATGGATTTGTGGAACCAAAAGCAAAAAAGAAAGAAACGGGTAAGGGACGCTTATTAAATCAGTATGCCAATATTGATTATGATGAATTCGAAAACAAAATATTAGCAAATTAATCCCCCAAATACACCGATCAAGTACACTTGTCCGGTGTATTTTTTATGCACACGGCGCCTCCCCATAATCTGTGGAGAATGCCGTCAAGATAGTGCATCATTGCAAATGCACTTTAAGAAAGCATTCAAGCAGAACGGGGCGGGATATATGTTAGTTCAGAAAAGCGAGAATCTCGCTAACACAGCTCAATCCCAGTAAAAACAATGGTTTAGGGGTGTTTTCTGTTAAAAAATACTGTGCGGAAATCATTTGCCAACGAGGTACAGTTTTGCCGCCATCACGGAAATATTAAAAGAAGATATAATAAACCTTGCATACATCGCATAAGTAATGTATTATGATTATAATGTGTTAGAGAATAGTATAATGTGAGAGCGAGATTCTCGCCAAACCCTCTCAACACCAGTAAATACAAGGCTTTGAAGGCAATATGCAAAACAAAAAATGGAGGTACGGGTATGACAAAAACGATAATGGTAAGCAATCAAAAAGGGGGGGTGGGAAAAACCACAACGACTTTGGAGCTGGGTGCCATATATGCACGCAAAGGGAAGCGGGTACTGGTGATTGATCTGGATGGGCAGGTGAATCTGTCCATGTACGTAAATGCAAAGTATGATGATAAGAATATACCAACAATACGGGATGTGTTATTGGAAATAAAAGAAATATTAAAGCACTCCGAACCAGAAAGGGATGAGGACACGGACGATGGCGAGGAAGATATCATCACAAAGTCAATTCAGACGACCAGCGAAGGATTTGATATTATAGCCGGACATAGAAATCTGTCAAATGCGCTCGCCGAGTTCAGTGACATAACGGACGTATTTCTTTTGAAAGAATTGATATCCTGCCTCGAGGACTATGATTACATTCTGATCGACAGTGCACCTGCGAGAAGTCCGCTGCTGAATATGGGGTATGTCGCAGCAAATTATTGTCTTATACTGACGGAAGCAGATAAAGCATCTCAGGATGGCGTCAGACAGGTAGTGACAGATATTAAGCTGCTAAAGAAAAGTAATATGTCAGATATAGTGGTTTTAGGGATCCTGCTAAATAAAAACGAGGATTTGAAAAATCAGGAAGAGGCATACGAAGATTTATGCGCATTTGGCAAGACAAATGACTGTATGCCCTTTGAGACGATAATCAGCAAAGCGGCCGGAGCCACAACTGCAAAGAATATGTATAAGTCCATACACGCTTATAAAGATACCAGGGGAATTGATAAAAGAGGAATACAGGGGATATTAAAAGATTTCGAGAATTTGGCAGACGAGATAGAAAAGAGGATCAAGAGGATAGAGAGGTAGAAAAATGGCAAGAAACAGATTGAAGAATTTAGCGGCAAGGACACAGGAGAGTGCTGTGGCAGATGACAGATATAGAGTCAATGAAGAAGATACGCCATTGATCGATGTGGTAAATGAATTAAAGAATACCTCTTCTTTGGAGGTTACTATGGAGGATGCAGAAACGCTTATCCCCTATCCGGACAAAGGAATAAGGCTGCAGCTGCACACAGGATACAAGAGAGATACTTTGAAAGAGTCCCTGCAGCATGACGGGATCATTGAACCCTGTATTATCTGGCTAAAAGAAGGAAAAAAAATAATTCTGGCAGGACATAACCGGGTAGATATTGCAAAGGAACTGGCGATGAAAGTGCCATGCATAACAAGAACAGATCTCGATACAAAGCGGGCTGAAAGGATCGTTATCATCACGAATCTACAAAACAGGCAGATAAGTGAGATGAAGCCCAGCGAGCTTTCAAGGATGCTTACCAGATTAATAGAGGGATATGATGACAGTGTGTATAAGTCAGAAATATATAAAGATATAGATGAGGAATTCTCTCTGAGCAGGACAAAGGTACTATGGTATTTAAAAATCAATTCTCTCAATACATTTCTTCTTGAAATGCTGGACAACGGTGATATGCCGCTCACAGCCGCATATAAACTGGCATGTGCGACAAGCTATAATCAGAACCAGCTTGCTGATTTTGTCAAGAGGAATGAGATCAAGAAAATCAGTATAACCGATACTGAAAAATTAGTGACGAGGAAAACTACAGATTGGGATGAAGAATTTATGATGGTGATATTTGGTCTTATAGAAAAGACCAGGAAGCCCAGGAAGACGACAACTGTATCTGTAAAGCTAAAGGACATAGAAAAATATGCAATCGGAGAGCAGGTAACAGCTTCAAGTATAATAGGCGTTTTTAAGTTCAAAAATGATATAAAGATCAGATTCGAAGAAAAGGGTTGCGAATATAATGAAGATATTGTTTTGAAGGCAATTGGAGAATATCTGGATCAGAAAAAAGTGAGCCCTGAAAAATAGTGTAAAAGATTGGTGTAAAAAGCAGAGAAAAACCGAGCGTTCAGTCTTTTCTCTGCTTTTGTGATATCTTTGCGGTTTCCGCCATTGTTGGTGCAGCAGTTGCTCCATGGCATCCCATGAATTGCATCGGTCACAATAACGCTGTCACTTCGCACATCAGAAAAAATGCAGTGATATGGTTTATGACCAGATTTTCGTTTTTATTTTAAACAGAATACCACAAGTACACGCATAGTTCTATCACATTTTTATTCAATTTCTTTCCTCTGTTTCGCACGGAGACTCTATGCATATGCGGGCTGCCGTTTGCGGAGGTGTCTCTGCAGGGATCGGAATCGCAGGGACATTTTCCATGGAAATTCGAACAAATTATTAAATTTGCAAATAGGATTCAGTATAACCTATATATCTGCTATAATAAGTCTAAACTGCAAAACTTATATATGCAAAACTTATATATAAGAGACATGGGAGGGATACAGGGTTGGACAGGCGAAATAAGCTGCATATAAGGGACCTGGTCAGCGGGGGTGGAAGCTGCATGACAGACAGGGACAGTGTACATTTTTTTATTGTTGATGAGATATCAGATATGGGATTTGTCATGAAAACCGTGCTGAACCTGATGGATATGGGATGCAATACTTTTTACTTTCTGGGGAAATATAAGGATATATGGTACAGGACAACGGAAGGCATGATCAGGCAGTCAGATGCGGGGTGTAAATTTTTAAAGTGTTGTGACGGCATAGATGATGCAGCAGACGATGCCGCAGGATTTCTGAACAGCGGCAGGGAGGTTTATCTGATTTGTGACAGCCAGCGGCTCTGTGCTATAGTTGCGGATAAGATAAGGGAACAGGAGATGCATGTCAGTTTCCACATCGGCAGCCTGCTCAACAGTATGGAGTAAGGAGTATTTTATGTGTAGCAGATATTATTTTGACAGTGATACAATGAGAGATATCCTGGATATCGTGGAGGAGACAGATACCGAGCTGCGGGAACTGCAGATAAACAGGGACGTATTTCCGACGGACGATGCCGCTGTGATCATAAAGGGTGCAGGCGGTATGAAACTGTCAAGGATAAAATGGGGCTATCCCGGAATAAACGGATCGGGTGTGATCATCAATGCCAGGGCAGAGTCCGTGCTGGATAAGAAGATGTTCCAGGGCGGTATCAGGCGCCGCAGGGCAGTCATTCCGGCAGGACATTTTTATGAGTGGAGCCGTAACAAAGAAAAAAATACATTTCGCAGAAACGACAGGGACACGGTATGTATGGCAGGATTTTATGACTTCACAGATGCCGGGGAACGCTTTGTCATAATAACCACACAGGCAAATGAATCCATGATAAAGGTGCATGATCGCATGCCGCTCATATTGGAAAAAGGACAGATAAAGGAGTGGCTGTCTGATGACCTGCAAATGGAACATTTATTGAGGCAGACACCGGTACTGCTTGACAGGGAAACGGCATATGAACAGCAGACGCTGTTTGATCTGGCTTAACAAAAAACGCGGATCGGCGGAAAGCGCAGGTAAACTTATGAATATACAGATATTTGGGACAAATAAGTGTTTTGACACCAAAAAGGCTATGAGATATTTTAAGGAGCGCGGTGCCAGATACCAGTTTATCGACATGAAGGAAAAAGGCGTGAGCAAAGGCGAGTACATGAGCATAAAGCAGGCTGTGGGCGGTATTGACAAGCTTCTTGATCAAAATAGCAGGGATAAAGATACACTTGCACTGATAAAATATATCGCTGATGAGGATAGGGACGAAAAATTTTTTATTCCCTCGTCCTGGCTATCAGAAAAGCAGGACTTAATAATGAATGGACACCGAATGCGATAATAATGCTGGCAAAAAATATATATAAGATCTACACGGCAGGTATACTAAATAAGGATAAGTTTGTTATTTCGGAAATGTCCAAAAAAGATGAGGAATTATTCCATGCTTTAGGTGCTGACCTATTACGTAATTAATTCCGTTTTTGTGTTTTAAAAGAGCAGACGGAAACACTGGCAGAGGATAAGGAAAAGCTGTTATCCGAAAATGAGAAGTTGGAGAAACAGCAGAAAAAGTTACAGCAGGAAATAAATAAAATGGTACAGTCAAAGGAAGTCATGGAGCGCAATATACACGCCTATGATGAAGATGTGAAATGGCAGTTGGCAGAGCCGGGGGCATTGATGAGCGCAAAGGCATACCGGGATAAAAAGGCTTTACCGCTTGTGGAGAAATTGAAAGAAGTAGTAAAAAATCTGACTATCAAATGCGTACAGCTTGCAGAGCAAAGCAAGAAGCTGACCGCCAAAGTGGACGGACAACAGAAACAGATTAGCCGCTTGACGGATAAGGTCATGGAGCAGAGCGACACCATAGACCGATTGCAGGAAAAAACGTCTGATTTGGGGCGGTTGGAGCGTCATTTCGGCAAGGAAAAGGTACAGTCGATAGTGGAACGGTCAAAGGCATTGGAACAGGCAGAAAGGGCAAAGAAACGCCCGAAACGTGCCTTTGAAATGAGCCGATAGGAAAGAGAGGATTGATTGGATATGACAGATAATGACCTGAAAGAGCAGAAATGAAAGAGAGAAAATTGTTGGAATGATAAAAAATATGGGGGATGGCGGTTGCTATGCCCTATATTTTAGTGGCAAATGAAATTAAGAAGTGCTATAATGAAATAAACAGAATTTTATTAGTAACTATGCAGGGTGTGATATTTATGGTGCATAGCGTGAAGGACAGAATATAAGGAGGAATATAAGATGCAAGAAAGACCATTTTGGGAACAGCTTTATGCCGATATGGAGGTTTCTACTTTTTCCAAAGGACCTACTATGGATGTAAATGAGTTTTATAATGTATTTCCCAAAAACGCTCAAGTATTAGATGTTGGATGTGGGGAAGGAAGAAATTCTATCTTTATGGCTAAGTTGGGAAATAAAGTAGATGCATTTGACATTTCTGAAAATGGTATTGAGAAGGCAAAAAAGATTTCCAAGCAAATGGGTGTTCAGGTTAATTATTTTTGCTGTGATTTAGAAAAGTTCCTTTTTGAGAAAGAATACGATGTAATCCTATCTCATGGTGTGCTACATTTACCATATAAAGATATAAGGGATAAATTTATTACGAAGATGCAGGGCAATACAAAGATTGGAGGTTACAATGTCATAGGAATCTTTACAAACCGCCTGCCTGCAACGCCTGACAATGCGCCCTATACACACAGTCTCTTTGATGTAGGCGAATTGCCAGAGAAATACAAAGATTGGGAAATCATTCATCATCTTGAGGGAACTTTTACAGATTCACACCCCGGTGATATCCACCATGAACATGCTTTTGAGAGAATTATTGCAAAGCGTATTGTTTGATAAATTTAGGTTTATATATGAATAGCATATTTATCAAATTTTCTCTTGGTGATGGACATAGTAAATGCAAATATTATAGCAGGTTTATCCATAAATGAACTTGCAGAGTTACAGGCAGTTGATGCGTCATTTTGATTTACATATGATGAGTTTATTAAAAAGGTCAGGATGATTTGACAGACATTAATGATTGGAACAAAAATCCAATGTCGGCACTTTCGGCATGGATGGTATTAGTTTCAAAGAAAATAGGGAATCCACTCATGACATCCTTTACTTGATTACAATAAATTCTTTGTCACACGTCCAAAGAAGAATTGTAATATTATTTTATGTTGAAGAGAGAGCGTTAGAACAATAAAAAATATAGGGTGTGCAATAAGTTTAAAGAGGAAAAAGACATGGAATATATATTTGAAACAGAGCATTTAAGGATTAGAAAATTTGAGATGGAAGATGCCAGATGTTTATATGAAAACCATTTGGAAGAAGGAGTAAGAAAGTGGATTCCAAATGAAAGTTATGTAGATATGGAAGAAACCCAAGAAGCAATCAGATTCTATGTGGACTGTGTGAATAGCAAACATTTACCATATGTATTAGCAGTTGAATGGAAAGAAACAGGTGAATTGATAGGTGATATAGGTGTAAATGAGATTGAAGGAAATTCCAATGAGGTAGAAATAGGTTACGGAATATGTAAAAAGTATAGTGGAAAAGGGTATGCTTCTGAACTTTTAAAAGCCATGACAGAGTTTATAACAGAAACGTTTGGAATAAATATTTTATATGGACGTGTTATGCATGGAAATAACGCTTCTGTGAGGGTTCTTGAAAAGAATGGCTATGAATTTGTTAGAGAAGAATTTGGAGCGGAAGATGACCCTTATGGTAACGGAATGTTAATTTATAAGAAAGAATGTTAAATTTGGGATTGATGGAGGTATATATATGAATTTTATCAATACAATAGATAATTTATTTAACCTCATCAAGGAAGTCCCCCGCTTCTAAGCCGCCAAGGCGAAAGCGGT
>OFGR01001464.1_pt1 | contig 18736 bp, 23 predicted proteins | sample 1521811 | NCBI WGS metagenome assembly OFGR01 (sample SAMEA3504098, study PRJEB24116) | mouse gut metagenome | biome: mouse gut; feature: mouse-associated habitat; material: faeces | place: Denmark | collected 2011
GGGCCGCCTGCTCCCTGGTCAGCAGGTCCTCCCACATGTAGTTGGGCTGGCCGTCCGGAGTGGTGCCACTGCCGGCGAACAGGCCGGTGGACACGGCGTACTCCCTGGCCTCCTTGCTCCACTGGCCGCTGTCGTTGTCCCGCAGCTCCTTCCGGTACGCCTCCACGGCGGTTTTGAACATCTGGTTAAACTTATCCTGATCCATGTCGTCCTCCTTCTGATACTGCGGCATATCCGGCGGAAGCCTCCCCGCCAGGATCATGCTGCTTGTCCACTGTCCGTGGTTGTCCCACTGGATATGGGGACTGTCCGGGAAACTGCGCCAATCCCCACCCCAGGAGAAGCCCATCTCCTTGGCGATTCCCGCCGCCCGGCGGAAGAAATCCGGATCGTTGTATTCCTGCCCCCTCACATTCTTGCAGAAATCCCAGGCCAGACCCGCCTTGTCACTGTGGAAAGTGGGGGTACGACCGTTGGTGACGATATTGCCGGGCCGGGTGCGCCCCTGGGCGTACAGGTACTCCTGATATTCCTTGTCCCGGACCGTGTTGGTCACCAGCACATTCAGCCCGGCCGCCCGGCAGCGCTCCTGCCAGATCCGGCAGTTGGCCGCTACATCCGGCCGGAGAAGGGAGATATCTCTGCTGTCAAGCATGGCCGCCGTCCTCCTTTTTGCCGGTCAGCTTATCGCCGGCGGTGTCCACGGCGTCCTTGCCGATCTCCAGGATCCTCACCAGCCACCGGGGCACCGGCGCGCCCATGGACACCCCGTTTTCTGCGATGCTGCCCAGCTCTGTAATGATGTACCATACCAACACCATGGGCATTATCAACCCGCTGAATTGGAATGGCAGCTCAATTCCCGGCAGATTGGCCAGCACTATGCCGATCAGCAGATCCGCTCCCGCCGCCACAAGCACGACAACCACCATGCCGCATTTGTGCCAGATCCCCTCACGGGCCCGTGCGGAAGACCAGCCGCCCCCCCTTACAGGCCGCCAGGGAGCCGGTGAGGTAGTCCAGGGCCATGCAGACGATCCAGCCCATGACCAACCATCCCAGCCATCCCCAGAGGGCCGTCAGCGCACCGATAGCGGCCGCCGCCAGTGCTTTGATTTTGTTGATGCTTTCCATAACCTTTCCCCTTTCATTTGTTCCAATAAAATTACCTCTGTTTCATCGGCTTGACAAAACAGAGGCAGTTGGATATAATGAAAACAGAAGGGCGCTGTTACAAGACGGTTAGCTCACCTCACAGATCGAACAAAACGTTGACCGCTCGGGTTGCAGCCGGGCGGTCAACACGCATTTGTGGACAGTATGTACAACGCCCATACCAGGCAAATCAGGAATCGCAAGACTGCGATTGCCCGCCTTTTCCACATCAGCCTCACCCCCTTTCCCGGGGGAGTAGCTAACCGCCTTTATGTAACAGTGCCCTTCTGGCCTCCGCTCTTTCGAGCTTTGGCGTATTCATTATAAAGTGTGCAATGGATTTTGTCAAATTTTGTTTATGCTTCTCTACCCAACGTTGTCGGAGTAGAGCGGTGATTGCTATATGGCTGGACCCGCTAAAAGAAATTCCGGGTTTAGCGAAGTATAGAATGTATTCCCTATAGTATCATATAATCCAGCTTGGCCAGACGGATTTATACAGGGAACAAAATCAGCGGTCAATACGGCTCCGCTATATATTTTGCAAAAGTAGCATCTACCGACAGCACCATATCTCGCTATAGCATAGTTATTGAACAGATTTAGCGGTCCAGCAGGAGTGTTAACCGTTCCCATGGAAAACGACATGTTGTCAACATAGAAGGTTCTTGATGTGTAGTCCACCGTGATTTCAATCTTACGATTTAGGACAGATGGAATTGTATATGTTGAGCTTCCTCCTACTGCGGCTTGGAATCTACGTACTATGCTGGTCTCGCTAGGAAACCTCAAAAAGTACTGGCCTGTTGACATATTTCCACCTAAAATCGAATTTCCCTCTTTTTCGGAAAATATCTGGTTAAGCTTCCATTCTGAAACAATTTTAGTCTGGGAAATGTTTGGCGTAAAATTCGTCTGAATAATAGTTCTATCTGTAGTATAGATATACTCCACTTCTATATATCCCTCTGGCAGTCTGGAAGTCTTCACCTCGAATACTGCGGTCAGCGCCCTATTTCTATTAACTATAAAACTATAGCTTGTGCTTTCGTTGACAGCCTGGCCACTCTCCTCCCACTTGACAAACTTATACCCATCACCTACCTCCGCATTAACCGTAACCTTCATGCCATCAGATGCCACACCACCGCCGACAACAGTCCCGCCTTCAGGATCGCTGGCTTGTAGATTGATGGTATGCGTCCCTTCCGGCAGCCTATTCATCTCCAGCGCCAGGATACGGCGTGCGAACGCATTGGCAGGAATCGGCTCCGTGGAGCCCTCCTTTGCTCGGATGGCATCGGCAATCTCTCTCAGTCTGGTCTCCTGTGTACTCACTAATAACTCGCCTCCCAACTGCTCAGGACCGCCGCCTGTATTGCCGCGTTCACCTGCTCCACAGTAGCCGCTCCCACATCCGTCGCGCCTAGCGAAATGTCGCCGCTCAATGCCTTGCCGTTGACTGTGCGGGATACCGGAACCGCCCCTACATCCTCCGCCGTGTAGACAGGAGGGTCTGTCCACGCTGTGCTGTAGTCCTTCCCGGACGCTTTTTTCAGAAGCTGCCCAGCCGTACCGCCAGCCGGAACACCAGGCCCAGGCTCTCCGTCCCGTCCTGGGGCTCCATCCGCGCCTGGATCCCCGTTCTTTCCAGGAGCTCCGTCTGCCCCCGGCGCACCATCCCTGCCTGGAGCACCGTCCTCTCCGTCTCTGCCGCGCTCCCCCTGGGGAATGCCGAAGTGGAACACCGGATTCCTGCTGTCGCCTTTTACCTGAACAGTGGCACTGCTCCCCGCCGGCAGGGTCTCCACGGTGGCCTGAATATCAAGTGCCGCCCCGCCCTCCGGAGTAATCCAGTGCGCGTCATAGTCTGTCCCAGACCTCTTTGCCAGGACCTGACCGCCTGTCCCTCCAGCAGGAATGCCGTGTGTATCCGCTTCCACGCCGCCGTCCAGATGCTCCAGCACCTCCTCCAGGCTCTTGCCGTCCCGCCGGCGGAAGATGCCCTCCATCAGCGTAACCGGATACACGGCCTGTCCCTTACGGTTTTCCAGCCGTTCCAGGCGGCCGCCCTCTCCCAGTTCAATGGGCACTACGATAAAGCGGTAGATCCCCACCGCGTCCGTAAACCTGTCCCGGCTGGCGGTTACTTCTATGGTGTGCTCCCCGGATTCCACAATCCATAGATCAATAAACAGCTTGACCTGGTCCCCGCTGCTCACTATCCGGCGCAGCTGCTCCTGGCCGTCCAGTCTGATGACCGTCTGGATCCCCGACACAGGGAATTCTCCGCTGGCATTGACCGTCACAGTAAAGTCAAAGGACCTGACGACACGCCCCAGGTTGGCCTCGCAGCCGGTCAGATACAGGCGGCCCGGCTGCACCTGCCGCTGGGGAGACGTAGTCCACGCAGACACACCGTCCTGGTTGTCCACCGCCTGGACCCGGTACTGGACCGTATCCCAGCTCCAGTTCTCCGCCCGGTCAGTGAAGGTCAGTGCGCCGCCGGTGCAAACGGTCTCATATGAGCCCCCATTGACAGAGCGCTGGAGGGTATATCCCGCAATACTGCCGTCCGGATCGGACGCCGGGGTCCATACAACCGTGGTATATTCTCCGTGGGTAACGGTCCCCACGGTGATCTCCGCGGGGGCTGTGGGCGGCTGGTTGATGGGCCTGTTCTGGGAGGTGGTCCAGGGGGAGTACAGGCTGCCGGTGTCAAAGGCCCGCACGCGGTAGCATACGGAAGCCTGCCCGGCTGCTGCGCGGGTGACAATGGATGTTCCTGTAACCGCGTTATTCACGCCGGTCCAGGCAGCGCCATTGTCATAGGAGCACTCCACCTGGTAGCCGGCCAGATTCCCGTCCACATCAAAAGAGGCCGCCCAGCTGACCGTAAAATCCTGTCCAAACTGGACAAGGTCCGGCACTGAGATAGAGGCCGGCGCGGTTGGCTCCGTGTTGATCGTACTGGCCTTGGAGGTAGTCCAGGAGGAGTACAGCCCCTCCGTGTCAAATGCCCGCACGCGATACATCACCGTTTGATTGCCGGCGGCAACTTGATCGGAGAGCGAGGTGGCTGTGGTGGAGTGGGACACCGCGCTCCACGTGGTCCCCCTGTCATAGGACCGCTCCACCTGATAGCCGGAAAGGTTGCCCTCCGCGTCGGTTGACGCCTCCCAGGTCACGGTGAAGCTCTGCTCGGAGGACACGCGGTCAGGCAAGCTGACAGAGGCGGGGGCTGTGGGTGCGGAATTGGGGGCTGTAACCGCCAAATTTGCTCCGGTGACATAGGTTGTGGAGGTAAATCCCATATTGTCAGAGGCCTGCACCCGGACACGAAACTGCGCGGCATTCGCTGGAACGGTGAAGGATTGACTCGTTTCGGTGGTCTTTGTCCCGGCGTCAACCCACGAGGAACCCCCATTGGCGGAATACTGATACTTGTAGTAGATTGTACCACCGTATATATTGCTTGACGGAGAGATTGTGGCCGTAATCGTTTCGCCCTGCTTTGGGTCATTCTTGGAGTAGGTGATGGCCGTGGGATCAATGCTGTCGGAACCCTTATAGGTATACCAGAAGTCACCCAGTTCAGCACCGCCCGTCTCTTTGGGATACGCCGTACTGGAATTTGATGAAATATCGCTGATAAACGTCCCCTGTGATGCCTGTCTGATATGTAAAAAATAATTTCCCTTATCTGAATCTGCCATGGATTCTGTTTTAGTGCTCAGAAGCTCAGCATTGATAGATCCTCCATTTCCATATGCTTTAATTACCCAGTAGCTTCCACCGCTGTGTTGTCCCACATTGGCATACCACTCTGAAGTAGTGCGTTTTCGTGCAAAATATAAATAGGTTTTCGCATCGACAAAAACCACATGTCCCCGTAGCTCTACAATACTTCCGGATAGGGAATACGTGCCATCACTGTTCTTTGTGATGGCAGTTGCGCAATATCCGTAGAGGGTATTAGGGCCTCCAGCATCGCTTTGATACCATCTGACCCCGTTATCATAAGATAAGATGTCTTTATACTGCCAGAAATACTCCTTGTCATATTTCCCCCATACATATCTTGTAGACATCGTTCATCCCCCTTCAGCTATAGTCCCGCAAAATGAGCCCATAGAGCGTGCCATCCATCCGGTACTCCTCCGGAATGGGCTCCTCCATCTCCGTGAATCCGCCGCTCCCTCCGCCCAGCAGCTTCATGACCTCCTCCAGGAGCTGCGGCAGCAGGACGGTAGTGCAGTACTCCGCCACATCCTCCGCAGTCATCAGGGCCTCCGGGGAGTAGTCGATAATGACCTCCGCCTCTTCCCCGATCTTGATGCTGATGGGAAAGCGGCGAATATCAATGCCCGCGCCGGAGTAGGCGGGCACCCTCTGTGGATTGTCTGCAAAGGTCCCGTAGTAGAGCAGCACCGCTGCCCCGTCCGGATCCCTGGCAAATACCCCGAACTCTGTAAGGATTACATCGTTTTTGAGCCCTCCATCCAGATCAGATCTGAACTCCAGGGTAATATGGACCGTATCCCCTTTGTGCCAGGGCACGGTGGAGGTCCCTTGGGCAACCGGGTCAATCATGCCCTCCAGATCGCCGGCAAACACCTCATCCGGGCATACGCCGGAGCCGAACATAATCCTGGTAATGACAAGGGGCTTTTCCTCCGCCCCAAGCCTTGCCAGCAGCTCCTTGCCCTTTTTGGTCAGGGTGCATCCGTATTGGCTCATTCAATCTCCCTCCTCTGTGTCCGGCCACGCGAGCTCCGGCAGGTGTATGACGCTCATACAGCGGCCCAGAACGGGCGTAACATAGATCGTTTTCTCCATCTCCGGAGCGGTAACGGCCATGTCGCATACAATGTGACATGGCTTGACAATATGGAGGATATCCATGAAAATCCCGGTGTTCACCTGGTGCTCAGGGTTCCTGATGAACATCTCGATCAGCAGGGCATACCTGGGATAGTCGGGCTCCAGCCGCCAATTCCCCTGCCCGAAAAGCTCCTCCAGCTTCTCCCGCAGGAACGCCAGGGTGAAGGGTGGGCGCAGCGCCAGACGGTTGAGCACCCGCAGGCGGCGAAAGGCCAGCGTCTCCCCGGGCGCAGGCAGAATGCGCAGAATGGCCTCCCACTGTGCGCATGCCCCCTCATCCATGGTCTGAATGAAGAGGTTGCTGTGGAGCCGGTCCATGTCCTCCGCCAGAAGATGCAGCTCCTGGCTCTCGGTCCGGCACAGATACTGGAAATCCAGGATGTCCCGGAACCAGTGGGGGTAGTACTGGCAGACGTTGGTATCAGCCATGGAGCGTCACCGCCCCCCGTATGGGCAGCTGCTGGAGCTGGCCATCCTCCACAAGGGCCAGGTCCCCTTCTATGCCATTGATGGTCAGCCCGGTCACATTGACCACCCCGCCCACGGATAGCATAGCCGCCGCCAGCCGGGCAGCGTAGACCCAGCAGGAGTAGTGGGTCAGGCCCGAGGCGTCCGGTTTATCCCAGCTTTTGCGGATAGAGAGCAGGTAGTCCTCCACCGCCCGCTCCACGCCCCCTTGCAGCTGGCCCACGGTATAGCCCGGCCCCACGGCCAACGAGGCCTCCACATCCATAGTAACCATCTCCGGGGCCGTCACCGTCACCGTGGCCCCGATGGGCGCGGTGCCGTAGCCCAGGCCCTGGTCAGGGGGCGGGTCCACAATATTCTGCACCGTCTCCACCAGCTGGGGGGAGGCGGGCATCCAGTCCGCGCCCATAATGGACAGCTTCACCGTGCCGCCGCCGCTCCAGACGGGATAGACCTGAAGCCCGCCCACGCCATCGATGGCCAGCACCACCCGCCTGTAGTCCGCCACATTGCCGCCAAAGGGCTGTTCATTGAGCGCATCAATGGCCCGCTGCCGCAGGCTGTCATCGCTCTCCGTATTATCTCCCGACACCAGAATGTCCGTGATTTCCGCTGAAGTCAGGCCCTGGATGTGGGTAATGGGCAGGATAGGCCCGGTATACCGATTTCCAATGGCGCCGGGGGTCTCGCAGAGCATCTGGAATTGTCCGGGCCCCCCCTGCTCCCCAGCCGCAAAGTTGACGCTGTCCGCGCCATCAATGGTGGAAAACCGGGCTCCCCTGGGGACGTCCACATTGAACACCCCCAGCCGCACCGCCGGGGAGGCGGGATAGCGCTGCACATTGGCCAGCACAGCCAGATAGTCCAGATCCTGGCCCACCGCCGTCTGAAGGTAGGCCCCCCGCTGCACCTGGTCCAGCTCCAGATAGAACTCCTCCAGGGCGTATGCCCCCGCGCCGACAGCGGTCTGGATGAGGGAACCCTCCCGCTTGTCCAGGGAATCGGGCACCCGGTCCAGCTGGGTGCGGAGCAGGTTCCGGTAGGTTTTGGCTGTAAAATCAATCATATCAGCGTCACCTCCATTCCGCTGCGTACATCTCCGAATACGGTTCTCACCGTGAAGCTGGCGGACAGGCTGACGCCGGAAAAGGACCAGGTGAAATCCTTCATGCCCAGCATACGGCTGTCCGGCAAAAACGCGTCCTCCAGCCGCCTGCGCAGCTCCGAGGCGGCGAACCCAGACTCCGTCCCCAGCAGGCCGTCATAGTCCGTGCCAAAGTTGGGGGAATATATCTGCCACTTGAACCGCTCCACACTGACAACAATCTCCACCGCCTGACGGACCGCCTCCCATCCGTCCCCCTGGCCCCGTATGCGGTGGGTGACCGGATCGGCGATCCAGGTGAGGGACGGCTGATCCTGGAACACCACGCCGTGGGACAGGTCTATATCAGATTTTGGCAGCATGCCGCGCCCCCTTCTCAAATATCCGTGACAGGACGATGAATTGCTGTCCCCGCAGGACCCGCAGCAGCAGCACCCGGTCCCCGGCCTCCAGCGCCCGGTTGAAAATAATATACCCGTCCTTTACCGGCAGGGGCTTTCCGTCCTCATAGCAGATAATATTTTCCAGGCGGTCATCCGATGGAAACGCGTCCTGGTTCAGTGCGGTCTCTGTTTGACGGACCCCCTCCAGCGCCGGGCCTGTGCCCCCCTCCGCCCCGCTGTGGGCGTGGGTCAGATCCGGCAGGCTGTGGTCATGGCGGAAGCCCGCTGTGACGTGCTTATGCCTGAGCACGGGGATCTTCTTCTCCATAACCGCCGCTGTCAGCCAAAGCGTCTCCTCCGGCAGGGGGGCCATATCCTCCCGGACCTTGATTTGCAGCGGCTTGACGCTGACCACCGTGCCCACCGCCAGATCTGTCAGGCCATAGCCCCGCATAGAATCCTCGGCAATCTGATGCAGAATATCCACAGCGTCCATATCAAGCCCCCAATTCCTGAACGTCGAAGTCCATGGTGTGCAGATCGTTTTTGAAGGTGTGGCTCACCCGCTCCAGCAGCACCAGCTGGTGCAGATCAATATCCCCCAGTCCAGGCACATCCATCATGAGCATCTGCCCCGCCCGGAGGCCCACCAGCCCCAACGCCTGCACCTTCAGCGTGCGGAAGCGCCGGTTGTGGTACCGGAGCATGGCCCGGGCCTGGCTCTCCACCTGGGCGTCGTTGAGGGCGCCGTCCACCTTCTGGTAGAGCTGGAGCAGCCCCCAGCGGTCTATATTGCCGCTGTCCATGACCTGGAAGACGTCCGCCCTGCCGGTGGCCTCGTTGGGGCGGGAGAGCTTGACGGCGTTATAGGTCTGTTGGTCAATATCTGTTTTGTATTGGTAATCTGTCAGCAGGGATTGGGTCCCCACCACGCCCTGGGCCACCATGGCCCCCGCCTCCCGCAGGGAGAGCGCACCGCAGTCGTCAAAGAAGGTGTAGAGCCTGCCTGTTGCCAGGAGGGTGCGCTGGACGGCGGTGGAGATGATATCCAGGCAGCTCTTCTCCTCCATGATGAGGGTAGGGATCGGATATCCGGTATCGTCCAGCCGTCCCACCTGGAGCCGGAAATCCTGGGCAATCTCGGTGATAATCTCCCCCGCTGTGCGGCCAGCAAAGCAGTAGCTGGCGCTGGCCTTGAGGTAGCGTAACTGGTCATAGCAGATGACCTCGATGACGGCGTGCCGGTCCCGGGTCTTGGTGAACACCCAGCCCAGAAAGATCACCTGGCCGTCCACAGAGAACCGGACCGGATCACCCTCCACAAAGGAGATGCCGCCAGCTGCGTTGATGGTGAATTTCATGGTCCCCGGGGAGCCGGTGCGGTTGGTGGTGCAGGTTACCACCTGCACCTGGGGGGCCGCGTCCCAGGCCCTGCCTGTACGGCGCTCCAGAATGATCAGCTCACGGGTCATACACCCACCGCCTGAATCTGTGACGCCTTGACCCACCCCTTGGCCGCTCCGGCCTCTGTGGTGATGTGGTAGGGGCAGGGGCGCTGCGGGTCATTGGTAATGATCCGGGAAATAACCCCCCGAAAGCCGGACAGGGAGCCGTGAGGCTCATCCCCCCGGCTGGAGTACCAGCAGCTGCCGTTGACCACTACCGTCTGCCCTACGGTCAGCTGGCTTTGGGGCACAGCGCGGGTGATCTCCGCGCTGGCGACGGCCGGCTCTCCGGCTTCCCGCTTCTGGAAGGAGACCGTGCGGGGCGAGTAGTCCCGATATTCACTGAGCGCGATTTTGTAGTAAAAGTCCCCGGTCTCGCCGCCCCGCTCTTCTGTCTCAAATCTGGTCACCAGCACCTCTATGTTGGTGTCAAAGATGGGCGTCCCATCCTCCAGGCAGCGGTTAGCCACAAAGCGCAGGGGGGTCTTCCCCTCCATGGCCCCCTGGATGAAGTCGATGTAGAACTGGGGCGGCTGAAAAGCACCCGCTGTCAGGACCGCGCCCAGCTCCGGTCTGCCGGGGAGGAGTCCGGACCAGGCGGCTGTCTGCAGCTTAGGCGTGCGGGGGATCATAATGGGCCCCACGCCCAATACATTATAGCTGCCGTTGTCATTGTCCCGGGTGATTGTGTAGCTCTCCGGGTTGACCGGCAGCCGGAGAGTAACACCCTCCAGGGAGAGGTAGAGGCCGTACTTGTTTTCCATGCGCTGTCCCTCCCTGTATCTAATAAGACAAATCCGTGTGGCTGGCCTTCTGCTCCAGGAGAATGTCCTTGATGGCGTCAGCCAGCAGCCGGCGGTCCATGTCCGTATTGCCGGTATTCTGGCCGGTAATATTGATGACCGGCGTTTGCGCGGTGAGGTTGATGTTTGTGACATACTCCCGCTCCGCCAGATCCACCAACAGCCTGATATCCTCCTCCGAGAGGGCCACACTGCCGCGAATGGCTCTGGTATCAGCGCCAATGCCGTCCAGGGCGGCGGATATGCCGGTGTTGGACAGCAGCTGGGTGTAATCAAAGGGTGTGCCGCCGGCATTGCCGAGGACGTCCGAGACTTTGAAATTGTCGAGAGCCGCGCCGGCGCCGCGCCCCATGCGGGAGCCTCTGTCCCAGGCATCGTCATAGCGGATTTTCTCCATGCGCTGGATGGTGATCTGATTCTCACCAAAGCTGTCCTTTACCCAGCTGCTGACGTTTGCGCGAAATCCGGCTACGGCGCCGGAAAGATTGCTGCCCAGCAGCGCGTCAATGGCGCTGGCCGCCGTCTCCACAATACTCATGATGGTATCGAAGAGGCCCAGGAACAGGTTGGCTATGGCCGCCACCGGGTTGTTGAACACGTTGGCAAAGAACTCCGCAAACGTGGCAATAAGGTTCCAGCCATCCGCTGTGAGATTACAGCCCAGAGCATACAGCCCGTACAGGACGCCTCCAACCACGCCGCCTATGTCCTCCCAGGTAACTCCCATCTGCCGTGCCATGTAGATCACCAGCATAATACTGCCCGCAATAAGCAGAAGCGGCCAGTTGGCCGTCGCCCAGGCGGCGGCGGACTGGAGGGCGGACGCTGTCATGATCGCCCCGACAACGATTGCCCCGCCGATGAGCAGCGTGGACACCGTGTCCCAGTTCTCCGCAATAAACGCCGCGCCGCTCTCCGCCATCTGGAGCAGCCGCAGCAGCGCGTCTCCCCCCATACGGACGGCGGTGATAAAGCCGTTCAGGGCGTCCCCGCCCATGTCGCTGTTCAGGAAGGCGTTCAGCTCCTCCAGAACAGGCCGCAGGGCGTTGAGCCCCTCGTTCTTCACCATGGTCATGGCCTGTGAGTAGGTAAGGGGGACGGCCTCAAAGGCGGCGTTGGTCTCCTCCGCCGCGGCAAACACGGCCGCTTTAACCACGTCCGCCGTGATCCGCCCCTCGCTGGCCAGCTGCCGCATCTCCCCGATGGTCACGCCCATATACGCCGCGATCGCCCGGGTGATGGTAGGGGCCTGTTCCAGGACCGAGTTGAGCTCCTCGCCCCGGAGCACGCCGGAGGACATGGCCTGGGTCAGCTGGAGCATGGCCGCCTGCGCGCCCTGGGCGCTGGTCCCGGCGAGAGCGAACTGCTTGTTGATCTGCTCTGCGAAGGCCACCACCTCCGCCGTGGAGCCGAAGGCGTCCGGAGCCAGGGTGCCCAGCTTGGCCGCCATATCGGCTGTATCCTGGTAGTCTCCCCGGGATCGCTGGGCGGCGTCAAAGAGCATGTCCTGGATCTGCGGGGTGGTCTGCCGTCCGTCATTCATGCGGTCCAGCCGGGCGGTGGTCTGGATCCAGGTGTCGGAAAGCCCGGCAAACGCCTGGGCGCTGCGCAAGCCGAGATAGGCCGCCGCCAGGGTCTTCAGCCTGGAGACCAGGCCGTCCGCCGCGTGAGCGCCGGAGCGCATACTGCGGTTGAGCCGGTCCTGCTTGTCCGCTGCGTGGCCGGAGGCGTCCGCCGCACGGCCCGTGGCGCTGCGGATATCCTCCATGCGGCTGGCGGCGCTGTCCGCCGTGTGGGAGAGCGAGGCCAGGGCCGTGCCGCTCTGGGCGGCGGCAGTCGTGAACTCCTCCTGGGTTTCGGTTGCCGTGCGCATGTTGGAGGCGATCTGCCGCCCGAGGTTCAGATATGCGGAAAACACAGAGGAAAAACGGTCCTCCAGAACAAGGGATTCCCTGATAACCGCCACAACGGATCACCTCACTTTGTCTTGGGCCTGGACCTGATCTCCTTCAGCGCCAGCTGGGTGAGCAGGATTTTTTCCCGGTAAGGCAGGTCCAGAACCTGCTGGGGACGCCACCCGTGGTTGACCAGCATGTAGTATGCCAGAAGGGTGTCCGGATCGTCCCCGTCAATCAGTTTTTTGCCTGCTCCTCCAGATCGTCCTCCGCAAAGCCGGAAAGACGCATAATCTCCTTACTGAGCCGGCCGTACTCGCCCGCCAGAAGCATCCTGCCGGGGACCTCCAGGGGGTCCATGGTGCTGTAGGCCTTGCACAGCTCCTCACTGCGGAAGTCCGGCTCCACCGTGGCCGCCACCACCAGCTGGCGGCTGTAGGCGATGCTGTCCAGCCGCTCCACCGGCTGGCCGTTTACCTTTGCGCTGCGCATACAGCGGCGGGTCAGGGCATCGTTCTCCTCCTGGGTCAGGGGCCGGACCTTGAACGGAACAGGCCTGCCGTCCGCGTCCAGAAACCGCCTGGAGACGATGATCTCGCAGACCTCCGTGGTCTGCGCAGGGTGAAGAAATGCGTTCAGGTTGCTCATATGCCTCTCCTTTTATCAGGTGCCCAGCTCACTGGGCGGGTTAAATCTGCTGAGGATTTCAGCGTCCTCATAGGTGAAGGAAAAGTCAAAGGTCATCATGTCCGTGTCCGCGTCCAGCGCGGCCAGGGGGATCGTCCCGGTGAGCTGGCAGTTGTACAGGGCCACCGTCTGTGTTCCTACAGAGGATGCCTTGTCATCGTTGGTCAGCTGCATGTTGAAGTAGGGCATCTCGCCGGTGCGGATGTACTGGATCAGCATCTCCGCGAAGATGGACGTTCCATAATAGACCGTACCCGTGCCGGTCTGCTTGACCCCGCCGGGCTTGTTCTGGATTTTCTTGGTGCCAATGACCTTCATGTCATTGCTGGAGACCTCTCCCTGGGCGTTGACCTTTTTTGCCCCGAACAGCTCTGTCACCTGCCCGTTCTGGGTGATAAAGGCCTTGCCCGCCGCGCCGTGGACCGTGTCCCGTCCTAACAGAAAACTCATTTACCCGCCTCCTTACGCCACCGTGATGGTCATGTAGATTTTCTCCACCGTCCCCGCCAGAACAAAGGCCAGATTGACAATCAGGCTGTCCGCGCGGTCCCCCTCCAGCACCTCCACATCCGCCCCTGCGGGGCGCTGGCTGAGCGCGTCCTTCTCGTACATTTTCAGCAGATACTCCAGAACTGCCGCCTGAAACAGTCCCCGGCCCTCTGTGTTGTTTTTCACCTTGCCGAGAAAATGGAGGGAGAACTCCCTGTAGATGTCGTTTGCCAGGGTATTACAGACCCGCATGGCGGCATTTTTGGAGAAAACCTCCCCCACCTCCGGGGTGAAGGTGGTGAGGGTGTTGATATCCGTCTCCACCCGCACCCGGCCGAACTCCTCCGCCAGTACCAGCGTCCCCGCCTGGATGGCCTCTTCTATTTGGCTGCTGGTCAGCCTGGTGGACACATCCACCGCCCCAGGGTAGGCGGCGCAGGACAGGCTCTGGTAGTACTGGGCCCCTGCCTGGGCCCCGGCCAGCCACCAGACCGTCTGCTCCGGGGTGAGGACCTCGCCGTCCTCCAGCACCACGCCCACGCCGCAGTTGATAATGAAGCGGCTGTCCGCACAGTCCGCGCCGGCCGTCACCAGCTGGGCATATCGCCCCGCCTGGCTGGAGATGCGCTGAACAAAGGCGGCAAAGGCCTGCCGCACAGTGCTATCGGTACCGTCATAGGCCAGCACATCAAAGGAATAGGGCTCCAACGCCTCCAGAAAGGCGGCATACGACGCGGCGTTCACCGTACCGTCCGCGCCGCCGGACAGAGATATGCCCGCGGTTGCCGCCAGCGTATCCCCGGAAAACGAGATCCAGCTGTTGGCGGCCAGCTCCGCCGCTTCCTTCACCCGCTGGCTGTCCACCACCAGACCGTCCACCAGGGTGGAGACCGTATATGTTCCGGTCTCGTCCACATCCTCCGCCGCCGTGACGGAGATATCGTTGCCACGGACGCCGGGATACAGGGCGGTAGCTTTGACGCCGCCCTCGGAGAGGGATGCGCTGGCCTGGGCGGCCCCCTCCGCCTGAAGGCGGTAGAGCAGCAGTCTGGTGGGGCCCCCGGACACATCGGTGCCCTTGAAGGCCTCCCGCATGAACAGCGACTGCGGCGCCGTGAGGCCGTAGCCGATGAAGGGCGTCGGGTCCCCTCCGGATTCAATGGACATCATCTGCCCCACCGGGCCCCAGGACAGAGCGCGGCAGGCGGCCAGGGTCCCACGGCTGCCCTGGGTCACAACGCGGCCGCCCCTGCTCTTGAAATTGATGTATACTCCGGGCCGGACCTTGTTTTGCGCGGTCCAGTTTCCTCCGGCCATTACGATTCACCTCTCTTAAAGAATTTGTCCAGGAGAGCTTTCGCCTCCTGGACGGTATAGTCCGGCTTTGTCAGCAGGGTCCGGGCAAAGTCCCTCTGGTAGCCCGCCAGTGCCTTGCTCTGCAAGAGCGCCTGGGTGGGATATCGTTTTTCCGTGTGTTTCACATGCTTACCTCCATATTCAGCGCCTGGATGCTCTGCATCAGGGCCGCGTCCTCCGCCCTTGTGAGCCGGAGGCGGAGCTGGAATTTGTAGTGGAGCGCGCTGTCCGCGATCTCCCAGCTCCGGTCATGGGTCCGCAGCAGGACCGGCTTTTCTCCGTCCACGCTCCGGTAGGGAAGGGTTTCCAGCTGCTGATCCATCACGTCCGCTGCGGCCTGGAGGCGGCTCTCCCCGTCCACGGTGTTATGCCGCTCCAGATACACCAGATCCAGGCCCAGCCGCCGCAGGACGCACCCGCCTGGCTGAGGGACCATGCGGCCGCTGGTCTGCCGCAGGAACAGCATGGGGGGCCTGGCCCCCTGCTGGGCGGGGTCCGCGAAGAACCGCACGCCCGGCAGGTCTGGCGCCAGATGGTCTGCCAGAGACCGGGCCAGGGCGGGAAAGGTGAAGATCATCGAAACGCCTCCTCCACCAGCCTGCGCAGCTCTATTTCGCAGGTCTCCTTATACTGCTCCTCCCCTGCCTCCTTCATGTAACGACCGGGGACATACATGGTTTTTGTACCAACCATCAGTCCCACATCCCCGCCCGGTTCAAAGGACAGCAGCCCGTCCTCATCCACGTAGAGGCCGGGGACAAAGTGCCGGTCCATCCGGTGCCCGTCGTTGACATAGCCCGCATACTGCTTGTCATTGTTCAGGGCGGTGATATAGAGATTGCCCTGGCGGGCCGGCGTTGTCCGGCTGTCTGTGGCCCAGTGCTGGGCCAATTCGCCGGAGAGGGTATGCACGCCGCGAATGGCCCCATCATTAGGCGGGGTGCGCTCCGCCGCCGCCTCCACAGCCCGGAGGGTGGCCCCCTCCGCGATGGCGGCCAAACGGCCAGGAAGCGCGGCCTGCCGTTTGGCCAGTTCAGCCATTCTTTTCTGCATCGCGTCCCCCAGCGCCATCCTCCGTCACCTCCGCTTCTGCATCCAGATACTCCCTTTGCAGCAGGGCCAACTCCTGGTGGGCCAGACCCGGGAGCGCCGCCCCGAAGGGCTCGTAATAGTGGACCGGCTCCCCAGCGAATGCCCGTATGGTCTGCTGTGTCCGGCCAAGGCCCTGCCCGCGGCGAATCAGCAGCTCATCCCCCGGCTGTATGTCCGCGTCATTGCCGCAGGCCAGCTTTTCCTCGCTCTCCGTATAGGCGGCGGTGGACTGCATGTTGGGGCCGTGCCCGCCGCTCCGGTAGACCCGGCAGGGCAGCCCCCGGACAGCCAGCGTCCGCGTCTGCTTGGTGAGACTGCCCTCCTTCACGGACTGGACCCGGTAGACGTCCGCCCGGTCTGTGTACCAATCTGCGTAATTCATAAGACGTAACTCCCTCCCATCCCGATCAATCTGGCCCGTGCGGCCAGCATCTGGCCGTACTGCGTGGCGTTCAGGTCCCCCCAGTCTGCCGTCGCCCTGGTCAGCGCATCGGTGTCATAGCTCACGGAGCTGTCCCCCAGCTGGGCGGACTTGACCACTCCCACCAGCGCCCCCGACGCCGCCGCCTGCGCGGGGGTGCTGCTGCTCTCGGAGTAGGTCCGCAGATACAGTGCAGCATTGTGGGCCACATAGAGCCCACAGGCGTATCGCCAGCCGTCCCCCCAGCGCTCCGGGGAAATGGCGGCGTTGGCCTGGGCGAGCAGGCCGTCCAGAATGGCCGGGGGCAGGAGCGGCATTTGTGCCGCGTCGAAAAACTGGGGGAAATCCGCCTGGAAAAGCTCTGCGGTATAGCTGCCCCGGCCCTGGGAGAGGTTGGCCGCGGCGGCCCGCACCCCGAAAAACTGCGGCTTACTTGGAAGCATCCTGTTTCTTGGCATCCTGTTTCTTGGGGAGGACCAGCTTGCCGTCGGCCACCAGGGCCTTGAAATAGGCCGTCTTGGGGACCCAGTCGGGCACGGGGCCGATGTAGTCCCGGCGCAGGGGGCAGACCTGGGACCGGTCGGGGCTGTGAATGACGATATTGCGCCGGCTCATCACGATCATGTTCCGCACCTCCCCTTAAATGCCGTCCACATAGAGGGCGGTCTGGGGGTAGAACATCTCCACCTCGGAGATATTTCCGGCGTAGGCGGTGTCGTAGCAGAAGTCGGTGGCGTTGGGCTGCGTCAATGCCCGGTTCAGGGGGACCAGCTCCTCTACCTGGACGAACCGCTCGTCGTTGTTGTAGACCATCATGCGGTCCGTGCCGCCGGTGCCCGCCCCCTTGTTCCAGCGCGTTGCCCCGATGTACAGGGACTGGCCGTTTTTGGCGGCGATGTTATTTTTCTGCACAAAGTCCAAAAGCGTCTCCGTCGCCAGGTCCGTGACCATCGTTGTCATCAGATAGCTGTACTGCGGGAAGGGCAGGAGGATGTGATTGGGCATGGCGGTCTGGTCGTACTCCGCCGCCGCCCAGGCGGTGTGCAGGGCCTCGTTGATGTCGGCCAAGATCTGCTCCTTGCTCTTGTCGGCCCACTTCGTGGAGCTTCCGGCGCCGGTGGCGGCGGCCATCGTCTCGGCCACGTCGGGGTTGTTGAGCAGGCCGGTGGTCTTGTACCGGGGGAAGCCCAGATAGACGTTTTCGTCCATATGCTTGTCGTAGGTCAGGCGCACGCCGTTCTGGAGCAGGCTGTCCAGGGAGCGGCCGATGTGATTGGCCTTCTGCATATCCACCCACATGATGCGCAGGGCCACGGCAAACACGTGGGCCTTATAGGTCCCCTTGTCCAGATCCGCCTGGACGATGGGCAGGCCGTTGGCGCCGCCCGCCTGGATGGGGCCGTCTCCGGAGCCGCCGGCCACGCCGTAGCCCACGGACTGCGCGGAAATGAAATCCACCCAGCCCCCGCCGGTGCGCACCACGATGTCGCGGGGATAGGTCACGCTGGTCAGGGGTTCCCGGAGCCTGGCGTCCCGTTTCTCCAGCTGGGACACCAGGAAGGCCTGGCCCGACGCCACCCCTGCCGCGTCCATGATGGGGCTTACGCCGGGGGCCGCGCCGCCGGTCTGGCCGCCGGAGCTGATGATACCGGCGTCGAACGTGCCTACGTTTTCAAATTCAGCCATAATTTTTCCCTCCTATCATGCGTTGTTCAGGGTCAGGATGCGCATACCGGCAATGCCGTTTGCGTCCGCGGGGCCGTCCCACTGGCAGTTGGGCAGCTGCACGGTGTTGTTCCCGTCCGCCGCCGCTTCAAAGCCGCCCACCACCCCCGTCGGGATGGACGCGTTTGCGGTGGTCCGGAGATACACAGGCCCGGCCAGCTGGGGAGTCCCCACGCTGCATTTCACGTTGATCGTCCCCCGCATGAACACGGAAACCGCTTCGCCGGGGGCGTAGGCTCCCGTGCCTTGGTCCAGGTAGTGCAGGGCGCTTTTGACCTCCTGGGCCGCCACGCCCACGAATTGGGCGGCGGTGGACCCGGCCCCCATTGGGACCACGGCCCCCGCGCCGTCGTACTGGAGGGGCGTTCCAAACAGGATTTGGGCGTTGCCGCCGGCGGGGCGGGTGTGGACGATACTATCCGGCTGACGGGCGTAGGACCCGGCGCAGCCGTGGGGCATCGCCATGCCGATGGTTTGCGGATACAGTCCCATATTCAGGCCTCCTTTTTCATCTTGTGGGGGTTGCGGGCGGCGTAGGCCGCCTCAGCCTCCCGGCAAAGCTGTTCAAAGCTCCCGGCGGCAGGCCCGCGGGCCGCGGCGCCCGCGTGGTCCTGGACGGCGGCGGTGATCTGGGCCAGCTTGTCCGGCTCCTCCAGAATGGACAGCAGGCTGTCAGACACCTGGGTACGGACCGCCGGGTCCTGGATGCCGGCCACCGCGGGGCGGATGGCCTTGATAATGGCGGCCGCCGCGTCCTTGGCTTCCGGGGAGAGAGGGGCGGCCTTGTCCTCCGGCTTCCCCTCCTGGCCGGTCTTGCGCTCCAGAGCG
>OFGR01001468.1_pt1 | contig 18657 bp, 13 predicted proteins | sample 1521811 | NCBI WGS metagenome assembly OFGR01 (sample SAMEA3504098, study PRJEB24116) | mouse gut metagenome | biome: mouse gut; feature: mouse-associated habitat; material: faeces | place: Denmark | collected 2011
TGCCGCCGCAGAGACAGGGCGAAGTCTATCACCGGTACATACTTGGACTCTACCGTGTGATGGATCAGATCATCAAGACGCACCCGGATATCCTGTTCGAAGGATGCTCCGGCGGAGGCGGGCGTTATGACGCGGCAATGCTCCATTATTATCCGCAATACTGGGTCAGCGACAACAACCATCCGCTCGACAGGCTTAAGCTTCACTACGGAACCTCCTTCGTCTACCCGGTATGCACCATGGGCGCGCATATATCAGACAGCGGCAAATTCATCCCCTTGAAGACGAAGGCTGTGGTCGCCATGTGCGGAACCTTCGGTTATGAGCTGGATGCGACCCATCTTACTGACGAAGAACAAGAGATCTGCCGCAAGCAGAGCGAACTGTTCCGTAAGTTTTATCCGCTTATAATCAAGGGCGATTATTACCGTCTGACAGATCCCTTTAAGCCCGGCAATATGACTGCATGGCAGCATGTATCTAAGGATCAGTCGGAATCTCTCCTAAGCGTGGTCGTCACCAACCTGACCTGCAACGGTCCTCAGGAGTATATCCGGGCAAAAGGACTTGACCCGAAGGCCATGTACAGCATTAACGGCAGTACCGAAGTCCGCTCCGGTTCCGCTCTTATGAACGCCGGGCTTCCGATCAACCGTGAGGTCGAGGAATACAGTTCATTCCAGTTCTATCTGAAACGCCGATAGAATAATAACTATTAAGGGCCGTTCAGGAAAGATGTGCATAACACACCTTATCCTGAACGGCCCATTTTATCTGATGCTGTTTACTCCTTAATAGATCGCTCCCATAAGCGGTGAGACCGCAAGCAATATATTCAGGCCCCACATTACGACCGCAGCAATAATTCCTATAATACACAGAATCTTTCCTGCCTTCGCAAGCCCGGACTTGCTGGAGCCCGCACCCATTCTCGCCCGGGAAAACCCAAGGCACGCCAGCAGAATACTCACGAGAGGAATCAAAAATGCGAAGATCAGACTGAATATTCCGAATACCAGCCCCATCGTCGCCGCACCGGAATTATCCACCGTATGTACCGGAACCACATTCGGCATCGGCTGTCCCGATCCGGTCGCGCCGCCCTGATTCATCGGGATCGGCTGATTAAGGGCTGCGAATAACTGTTCCAGGCTCGCCTTGTACGGCTTCTTCTGCAAAGTCCCTACGAACCCGTCGAGGTTCCACTCTCCTCCGAAGGTTCCCTTCATCCACGCTTCCAGATGGAATATACCTCCCGTATAGCTCCACTTCAAGTATTTATACCCCTCCATCATGGCGTCTCCGGCACGGTACGCCGGCTCCCCCTTCCAGTCGGACAATACAAAACTGTTCTTCTGCAGAAAATCATTCATCATAAACTGCACGAAATCATCCGGCTTGTTCAACACCAGGTCTCTCACATATCTGGCCATCTCTTCCCACTCCTTGCTATTATAAATATTTCTTACCTATAACATATTAACGCTAAATCCGCGAAAATGCAATATTTCAGCTAAAATATAAGCTCCTGCTGCTCCATTACCTCGATCTGCGACACGATCATCGTCTCCGGTTCATTCCCTCTTAGGTGGTCTGCTTTCAAATACTGCATCCCGCCCCTCAAACTCGCCGCAATAAGGTTCAGCACATAGATATTGTCAAAGCGGTTGTAGATCGATTCCCCGCCAAGTCCGGTGAGACAGACTAACTGCGTATTCGTCTTCTTCGCCACGTCCATCAGCGGTTTCAGCAGATGCGCGGCGTTCGTCTGTGCAAACGGATTGTCCATCACCAGGACCTTCCCCTCGTTCCTGTCCGCGAATATATCCGTATCGTCCTTCCGCATATAGTACAAGAGGCTCGACAGGATAACGAATGCCGACAGAAAACCTTCGCCGCCTGAATTCCTCGCCACTTCCGCCCAGGTAATCGGATATTCTCTCTGAGCTTCGATCTTATACAGGCGGATCTGCACATTTCCGATTCCTACCACCGTATCATACAGATTCCTCGTCGTGATCCGCGTACCGAAATATTCCTGCGCATTTTCATTCTGTTCGAACTTTTCCAGACCCTTTTGGGTAATCTCGTCCACCATATCCTGCAGGCGGATCTGATAGAGGCTCTCATTCTCCTCCCATTCCGGGAGCTTAAGCTTAAGCATCTTGACAGGACGCTCCCTGATCGTGATCGTTGAATTATGGTCGATCCTTCCAAGATTCTGATGTACTTCCCGGACATAGTCCTCCATCAGCTCTACGATCTTCTTCTTCTCCTTCTCCACCAGGGATATGTCTACCATGAGCTTCTCCATCAGGCTGTCATATGACTGCAGCGTCGTTGCAAGCTGGCGAAGAACGGCAGACGCATCATCCGTAAGCTCCAGCATGGCTTCAAGCGGTTTCTTATAGAAGTCCTCCTGAAACTGCTCCATACGCACGACCCGGTTCAGCAGACGGGCAAGCCTGTCCCTCTCTTCCCGGCAATCCCGCTCCTTCTGCTTATAATCCCGTATCAGGATTCCCTTATAATTCCGAAGGCTGTGCCCGTCCATCTCCGAGAAATCCTGCTCCCACACGACCTCTTCTCCTAACGGGAACTCATTATATTCCGACAGCGCCGTCAGATTCTCGTCGTATATCCGAAGCTTCTCCCTCCGGTCATCCGCCTGACGCTTGGCCTCCTTCTCCTGATAACGCAGTTGGTTCTTCTCCGCCTCAAAATCCTGGTTTTGGATCTCCTCCTTAGGCAGCGGCTCTTCCTCTTTGCACTCGCTTCTCATCCGTTCCAGACGCTCCCGTTTCTGCTGCTCCACTACCGCGATCTGCTTGTCCTCCTCATTCCAGAGTCTCTGCTTCACCGCGATCTTCTGCTTACGGTCTTCCAGCATGATCTCCTGATGCGATTCTTCCTCCCGGCTGTAGGATACATGCGCCCACTCTTCCTTAGCAAAACCGTATTTCCTCTGCAGATGCAAGAGCTCGTCCGCCGCGTCCTGATAACGTCCTGCCGCCCGCTGCTCCTGTTCTTCTAACTCCTGGATCTCCTGGGACATCTGTGATGTGACCGCAGCATACCGCGCCTCCATCTCCCTGACTGCCGAATCGTCTAAGGTACTTGCCGTATCATCGGAATTACCGTTATACCTCTGGTACTTCCTGATCTCCTTCTTAAGCTCTTCCCCCGCATGCACAAGGTTATTTCTCTCGATCTCTCCTGACTTCTGCCGTTCTCTGAGCTTCTCCTGCCGCTCCTTCGATAGCTTCTGCTTCCGGGTAAGCTTCTCGGCCTCCCTCTTGCAGCGTTCAAGCTCATTTAGATTCTGCTCATAGAGTTCATACTCTTTGCACAGACGTGCAAAATCCTCGATCCTTCTCTGCTGCCGCTCCGTCTCCTGCCCCGTCCTGCGAATATCCAGTTCTACATGTTCAAGCTCCGAGCGCAATTTGCCAAGCCCGTCCAGACACTCACGGATATCCCGCTCCAGCTTCCCGGTCTGCTCCGTGAGTTCCCTGATATCCTTCTCATTGGCATCCCACTTCTCCTTGCTGACTTCCTGATTCCGAATCATCTCCTGACGTTCAAAATACTCCGTATATTCCGTCTGCCGGACTTCGATCGCTTCCTTCTTCTTCCTGATCTCACGCTCCTTCTCTTCCACCAGAAGGCGCAGCTTCTCCTCATTCAGAAGATTCTCATTGAACAGGACATAGAAGCTGACCCCGTCAAGCCGGATGATCCCGCTCTCCCGTCCTCCTTCTTCGCTCTCCAGCATCTCCCTTGGCACGATAGGAATAGGAAATGAAGTATAGATCCCTTCCGTGTTCCGGGACAGCTTCTTAAGCTCCGCTTCCGACAGGATCAGAGCATAAGGCAGAAAAGGATGCCGATGGACCAGCTCAAGGTTCTGCTCTTCCGAATATCCGTTCTTGCCAAGCCATTCCATACCATAGACCGCATGGATGCCCAGCTCCTTAAGCTCCCGCTCCAGTTCATCCGGCAGCTCCAGCACCTTCCCCTGGGTCAGTCTCTGGTATTCCTTCTGAAGGCTGTCCTCTTCCTTTTCAAGATTCCTCCGCAGTCCCGCGATCTCCAGTAATTTTCTCTCGGAGGCGTGAAGAATCTTCTCCGTATCGAACAGCGCCGTCTCCTCCAGCTCCAGATAACGCAGTACCGTTCGCCGGGCATTAAGCTCCTTCTCATAGTCCTGCCGTGTATTCTCCTTCTGCGTAAGCATAAGCTTCCCGCGAAGCTGCCCGGCCTGAAGCTCCTGAAGAGAACGCTCCTGGCTCCTGCATCTCTCCTTCGTCTGCTCCTGCTGCTTTTTCAATCCCTGACGCGCCCGGATATGCCGCTCCAGCTCCTTCTCATAAGCCTCCCTGCGGATCCCAAGCATCCCCGGCTCGTACACTCCAAGAATATTGCGGACCAGAGATTCCTCATAACGGCGGTTATAATCCTCCTCCGTCCTGTCGTAGGACGCTGCCGCGCTCCTTAAGCCGCCTTCCCTGGCGGCATTCTGTATCAAGCCCTCGGACAGGACCGCAAGGCCTTCCTCCACGTCGGCAAGTTCTCCCGCAACGATCCTGGACGCTTCCTCATTCTCACTCTTCTTCGTCTCATTTTCCTCAAGACGCCCTTCATAATACCGTCTCAGAGTACGCCCCAGATGATTCCTCTCAGGCTCGAGATCCTCTTCCTTCTTCCTGGAGATCAGAAGTCTCTGCCGTACCAACTCCAGATCCTCCCGTTCCTGCTCTGCCTCCTTCTGCTGCCTGGCGCACGCCAGCAGATGCAGCGTCCGCCCGATCTTCCCGGCCTCTCCCTCCAGATCTTCCTTCTCGATCTCGATCATATCACGGTTGCTGATGTGATAATGCTGCTCCTCATTCAGCCGATGGATCTCGCTGGACAGCTTCGCATATTCGATCCGGGCTATCCGCCCGCTGATCTCCTCGATCCCGGCAAGAATACCCTGATATTCTTCCTCCGTCACATCATGAAGCCGGTTCAGCTCTGCAATGAAATGCGCCACCACATTCTCCCGGCGCTTTCCTTCCTCCGTCTCCGCCTGATAGGCTTCGGCCCTCTCCCGGATCCCGGCGGCCTCCTCCCTGAATGCACGGATGATATCACGCCGCCTGATCTTCGTCTGGTTATCCTTGTACTGCCCAATATATTTCTCCAGAATCGACTGAAATTCCTTCATCCGGTTCCGCTCCTTATTCAGCTTGCTTTCCACGGCGTCCAGGAACCATTTCTCCACCAGCCCCTTCTCGTCCCTGCAGTCTGCGAACAGATCTGACAGCCCGGACTCTTTCAGGTTTACCTTCTTGATGATCGTCTCCCACTCTTTATAGTGGATCTGGTACTCCGCCAATTTCTCAAAGTACTGTCTGGACTGCGCCGCATTCGTCATATCATAATAGAAGAAACTCATAGACCTGTCCTTCTTATAAGACTCGAACATCTGCCTGCACGCCGCAAAATTCTTAAGGACAATCTCCTTCTTCCCTTTCTCCACCACAGGAAGGTGGTGAAGATCCTGGATGCAGGCTTCCCTGTACTCGCTGATGATATTGACCATCTCAAGATTCTCTGTGTTCCCCTCTCCTGTCTCCTGGCTCCTTCTCACCATCATCCCGGTAAGTACATAGCCTGCCCCGCCGTCCAGCACCCATTCCACAAGGATAAAAGAAGGCTTATTCGTGGTAAAATAACTCTCGAACGGCCGGTCTTTTGCATCCCGGTATCTCTTATGCACGAACGGAGCTGTCAGCATCTGGACAAGCACGGATTTACCGCCTCCGTTCCGAAGGGACAAAAGCGTACTCTCGCCGTTCAGATGAAAGCACTCGTCGCTGATACGGATCGCATTGTTATTATAATTTACATTGATCAGCCTGATCGCCTGAATCTTGCTCATACATCTATAACTCCTTTCGCTGACCAGACCTGCTCTGTCTTACTTATTCTCTATCCCCAGTACACGCAGCACCCGGTGATAATTATTCTGGTTCAGCAGGTTCCAATCCATAAAATTATCTAGCTTCTTCGTCGTCTTGATCATCTCATCCGCTTCCACATACTCGATCAATCCCTGTTTCTGCAAAAATACCAGGATCGCATGAAGGAACCCTTCCTTCGTCGTCTTCGCCCTGGAACCTTTGTCATCCGAGCGCAAAGCCTCATACGCCTCAAGCATATTCGAAAACGCGATCCCCGACTGTTCTTCCTGTTCCTCATCCATACTCTCGGCGCCCTCCTTCAGGCGGCTAGAGATACAATTCTGCAGTTCTCCCACCCGCATGTATTCCCGGGCTTTACTGCTGCTGCCCTGTCCGTCAAAGAACTCCACCAGGAGCGTCAGCACCGCAAACTGCGAGAGATAATAGTCCTTATCCGTTCCTGAGGATTTACAGAGCGCCGCCTTTAGCTGCGCCTTGGAAAACCCAAGGAAATGATTCTCTTCTTTGGGGATCAGATAGATCACATTCCCATACCGCTCGATCCGGCTCTCGGCAATCTCCCCTTGGGATTTCACCAGATTCTGTATCTCTTCCTGCTCCGTATATGCCCTGTAGAGCTGCATCTCCTCATCCTCACAAAGCTCATGGTGTTCCAGAAGATAATAGAAAATCTCCTGGCTGGTCCGAACATCTTCTAATTCATAAGCCATACATTTTACTCCTTCCCCACACGGATCAACACATTAGAACACCGTATCGTCTTCGCCGCCTTGTCCTGATCCAAAATCCCTTCAAAAGTCACGGTGCCCCCATCCTCGATCCGGTAAGTCTCCACCCTCCGGATCCCGCGGAATTCCGGGTATTCCTCCACCAGATGCAAAAGCATCTCATTTAACTGGAATTCTCCTGGCAAATCCTGGATATACTCGCTGCGCTCCCTCAAAAGCACGGCAATATCAATCTCCTGATTCTTGATCAGCTCCACCATGATCTCCTTGAAGATCTCCACATTCGGGATCAGCTGCTCCCGTTCTTCTACCTGCCCCTCCACAGCCGCGCTGATCTCCTGAAGCGATGCCTCCCCCGTCTTCACGGCATAACCAAGAAGGCGGCAAAGACACACTTCATACTTTTTAAGCTTCTCCTTGCGGCGCGCCTCCTGTTCCCGCATCCACGCTTCCTCGTCAAAATCCAGCTCCTCTGCGCTGTCTTCCTCCATGCGTTTCCTCACCGGACGCTGTAACTGGAACGCTTTATTCAGGTTATACGCCTTATCCGGCTCCTGATTGAACAATGGACGCAGGAAAAGATCCAGATCGGCAAGCGCCTTAGGATTCGCAAGCACCTTGTCATATAATTCTGTCCTGAGAGGGAAGCGCCGGATCAGAGACATCTGCGTCAGCGTCTCCAACTCCTTCGTATATAATGCTTTCAGGTCAAAATGGCTGTTCAATATCTTCTGATGCTCATCAATCGTCCGGTTCAGATACGATTCAATGATCCGCAGATGCGAGAGACGTTCCTCATCCTTCTCGCCAAGACGCTTTACATTGATATTCTCCTCCTCCAACGCCTGCGCCCGGCTCTTCACCATCTCCCTGTAGTTCTGGAACTTCTGCTTCGTATCGCTGATGGTATCCAGATTCCCAAGCAGGATCTCTTCATAATCTTTCACAGAATAATTCAGCGCATTCCTCCGGATCTTCCCCATCGCCTCCTGGATCTTCTGTAACTGAATCCGCAGCAGATTGAACACATTCTTGATCTCATCCACTGCTTTGTCATAACTCTGCTTCTCAAGATGCATCCGGAAGATCATCTCATGGATCGTAAGCTTCATATTATTTTCGATCTCCAGCGTCGCCAGCAGAAGATTATACCCGTCGTCCGTCAGATAATAAGAAGTACGCTTGATCTCCTGGTCTATGTAAATGATCCGGTTTGCCACATAACTGATATGGAGATCCTGATATTTATTTTCCTCGAAGTCAAACCCTTCGAAATACATAGCCCTCCCCTCGTTGGACAGCACTACATTCACCACAAAATCCCCAAGCTGCCTGCACTCGCCGTAAGACAGGTCTTTCTGGAAATGCCCGGTATTGACCGTGTCGATATAAGCGCCTACATCATCCATCGTACAGTGTTCCTCCTTCAAGGACTGCTCCATGACATAGAGCATGACTGCGAAGATCAGGTTCAGCTGCTCTCCCAGCGTCAGGAAACCGTACTGCTTCCAAGTCGTCTTCTGGGCGCTGTTCTGGATCAGCAGCGCATAAAGCCCGACATTCTTCATCCTTCTGGGAAAATGTTTTAAAAATTCGTATTGCATTATGTTCTTTCTCCCGTTCAAAAATCAGCGATGTTCAATATCTCCTGCGGAATATACTTCCCGGATTCCAATACTTCTTTCATCCTGCTCTTCCTATCCTCACGAAAATACGAGAAAAAATCTTCCCGTATATTCCGGTTCTGCTGTTCCTTCGTATCCGGCAGGTTCTTCATCCCGCATGTCATGTCCGCTTTTTCGACCATAGCCTCGTACGCCTTCGCAAACGGCAGGATCTTTCGCCTGTCTGCAGCCATTTGGGCAAGGCTTTCGTAGATTCCGATGCCCTCATAATCCAGGTCTCCGAAATAATAGATCCGGTTCTTACAATCCTTCATATAAGGCTCCGCACATAGGTCAAAATCCAGAAAGGAACGCAAGATCCCCTTTCCCGCGCCATAGATCAGCGTCCCGATCTCCATACCCATAACTGCGGCTTCACCCATTAAGTGCCTCCGCATACTATAGAAGGTATCCTTATTTTCCAAAATCAATATATTCTGCGGCACTTGCCTTGTCCGGGAATAATAAGCCAGCGGTTCCGTTGTCTGGTAGATATTAAGGAAGCCTTCTTCCATGCCGCAGTTCTTCAAGATCCGCTTTCCCTGCCCGCGGCTTAAGAACTTCTCATGGCCCCAGATCTCAAAGCTTCTCTCATTCACAGACTCTGAATATCTCAATTTTTCCCTGCTTTTCTTCAAATATTCGCTCAGCATCAGAACCCACTGCCTGTCTTGTTCATAGTTCGCAAGATGCGACAGGTAATGATCAACCGAGATCATAGGATGGAGCTGATATTTCAGTTCTTCTTCCCATTTACTATAGTCCTTTTGAGGTTCTGCCAACCAGTATTCGCGGTAAAGCGCAGGACTCTTCCCGTTCGTGCCCGATGCTTTCAGAGGCTTGATCTTTCCTTCTAAGATCAGCGCAAGTATATATTCATATTGCTGCCTGTATGCAGCATTTTGCCTGCCGCAGATCAATTCTTCCAGGGATATACGCTTCATAACTCATCCTACTCCTGCTTTCCATTCTTATAGAGGGACGTCTTTGATCCTTCCATATGCATTCCGGATCACTCCTCCGGACAAAAGATGCTTTTTGATATTCCGCTGCAAAGAGGTATCCTCCGGCAGATCCCCATAGTCTATGTCCGGTCTCTTTTTAAAAACCCATTCTATAAACTCTGTGTCTGCCTCACCCTCATCATAGATCTCAAAACGCTCCTGAAAACTGACGATATTCGATCCTTCTCTCAGCATGCTTCTAAGTTCGGGGTCTAAGAGCCAGGAATGACAGCAAAACTTTGCACCTGCAGTTTCAGGATAATAGCGGGCGAAAAATATCTTCGCGCTTTTCAGCGACCGTTCTACAGCATCCGGGGTAAAATCCGCATCCGAAGGGATATGAAGCTTGATCGTGATCTTATCATCCATATCCGCAGCCTCATATTCAAGCGCGCCGATCCGGAACAGATGACAGCCTGCCTGGCGTGCCGTCCACCAATATCTGTCAAAATACCGCCTCCCCGTCATCCGGTATGTTTCCTCAATAAAACGAGGGTAGCACTTCATCGTATCGAAGTAGATCTCTCTGCCGATCCCTTTCTGCCCATAGATCTCCCAGGCGTCTGCCGATGCTTTCAGCATACACGTAAGTATCTTCATATGATCCTGATCTTCTCCAAGAACCTCCTGTAGTCCTGAACACGCATCTTTCATATTTTTATACACGAGAAAATCTTTCAGCTGCTTTTCAACCGCCTGAAAGTCGATCCTGCGCTCGCATTCAAGTACCCTGTCTTTGATCTCGGGCTGCAGATCTATCTCCTTGCATAGTGTCAAGATATCCATACCATCCCTCCTTGAACCAGAAGTATATCTCCGGTAAACAAACCGCTCAAACATATGGATTCGCATCCGCGCTTCCTTCCTGTTGCTATAATATACTATATCACATGATCGGTAGTAAATTCAACGGCGGCTATTCCTGAGATAAGGGGATTCCTGTTGACGATTCTGTCAGAAATGTTAAAATAATAAATAAATCACAGAGGAGGTATACACAATGAAATTATCAAATGACAAGGTTTGCTTCAATTTTTCTAAGACGAATACGCCTGCGCTTTGCACCGCCGCCCCAGTCTCCATCACATTCCAGACATTAGACTGTTTCTCGAATCAATTACGGCGAGAAGATGATAAACTGCAGTCTCTGGACTGGGACAAGATCAATCCGGCGACAGGCCCTGTCTATGTAGAAGGCGCGATGCCGGGAGACACCCTGAAAGTGACCGTCGAGAATATTCATCTGGATACCCTTGGCACGGTCTGCTGCTGTAAAGGAGACGGCGTCCTTGGCCACATGCTGGAGGGCGAATACCTGCATGTCGTGAACATCACAGACGACCACGCGGATTTTCTCGGGAAATATAAGCTCCCTCTGCGCAAGATGATCGGCGTCATCGGCGTTGCTCCAAAAGAGGGGACGATCAATAACGGGACGCCCGGCAAGCACGGCGGCAATATGGACACGACGATGATCACGGAAGGCGCCGTCCTTTACCTCCCTGTCTTTGCAGAAGGCGCCCTGTTCGGCTTAGGCGATGTCCACGCTGTCATGGGGGACGGAGAGATTGGCGTATCCGGCCTGGAAACTCCTGCTGAAGTTACCGTAAGCTTAGAAGTGATCAAAGGAAAGGCGCCGGAATATCCCATTCTTGAAAATGAAGACAGCTTTGCCGTCATCGTCTCTAAAGAAACGGTCGATGAAGCAGTCCATTACGCTACAGAACTGATGTGCCTCTTCCTGGAAGAGAGAATCCATCTTACCCGCCCTGATATCGTAATGCTGATGAGTTTAGTCGGGGACGTCCAGATCTCACAGGTCGTAGATCCTCAAAAAACCGTGAGATTTGTCTTCCCCAAGAAATATATGGATAAGAAGGAATATTAGAATTCCACAGACAGAAGAGGCGGAACCTTAAGCCTTTATTCCCGCGAGCAACGAGCCAAGCGGGCATGCTTGCATGCATGCACATTTGGCGACTGCCGCGGGGTCTTTGACTTATCTTGCTTTCAGATGGATCAGCATCCCCATGTAATCTCCGCTTAAACGGTCCATCCAGTATCCCGCATTCATCAGCGCCGATCCGGTCAGCTCCAACTTCTCATAGATCTTCTCCATATCGTCCGCCCCTTCCCGGTGTACCTCTTCATTTTTCACTTCGGCAGAGACGGAAATAACACTGGCTTCATATACGGCTTCCTCAAGCAGCCCTTTCAGCCTCAGCTTTCTCGCCGCCCCAAAATATCCCGGCAACGCATGGATCTGGATATAGGTCAGCAACGCCTCCTTCTTATCCTTCGATACGACCATCCAACATGCGTAATCCGGATTCCCCAGAGAATCTTCTATCCGGTAAAGGTCTCCTTCCTTCACAAGCCCGTGGTATTTGTGATAGATCGCAACCTGCTTACGGATTACCGCTTTCTCATCCTCACTCATCCGGGCAATGTCCAGTTCATATCCAAAAGTTCCCGCCATGGCGACATAGCCCCGCGTCTCAAGCGACGTGATCCTGCCGGTCTGGTGATTGGGCACCGCGCTTACATGGGCGCCGATCGTTGAGAGCGGGTAGCACATAGAGGCGCCCATCTCAATCTTGATCCGTTCTATAGCGTCCGAGTCGTCCGATCCCCAGATCTGCGGGCTATAGTAGAGCACGCCCGGATCAAACCGGGAACCTCCCGCGGAACAATTCTCAAGCAGAAGCGACGGGAAATCATCACGAAGCCTTCCCATGATCTCATAGACTCCCAGCACATATCTGTGGCACAGCTCCCCCTGCCGGTCTGCCGGAAGGGCTGCAGACGCCGTCTCAGTCAAAGTTCGGTTCATATCCCACTTGATATACTCGACATTGGCGCCGGATAATACCTGATGGATCATACCATAGATATGATCCCGCACTTCCTTCCTGGACCAGTCAAGGACATACTGATGCCGGAACAAAGAACGGTGTCTTCCCGGAATCTGGATCGCCCAGTCCGGATGCGCCCGGAACAGCTCAGAATCAGGGCTAACCATCTCAGGTTCGATCCACAGCCCGAATTTCATGCCGAGACGATTGATCTCCTGGGAGAGGCGGCTGATGCCTCCCGGCACCTTTTCTTCGTTGACGTACCAGTCTCCTAAACCTCTTCTCTCATCATTTCTGTTTCCAAACCATCCGTCGTCCAGGACAAATAATTCGATCCCGCAATTTGCCGCCTCAGCCGCGATCTCGATCAGCTTCTCAACGGTAAAATCAAAATACGTCGCCTCCCAGTTATTTACAAGGATCGGTCTTAACGTATCCGGGTAAACATCGCGGATCAGATGCCTTCTGTACAGATCATGGAACGTTCTGCTCATCTTCCCAAGTCCCCGGTCAGAATAGACCATCACCACCTCCGGCGCCGCAAAGCACGCTCCCGGTTCCAGCTTCCAACTAAAATTGACCGGATTGATCCCCATCACGATCCGGGAACCCCGGAAATGATGCCCTTCCGCAACCCCGAGAAAATTACCGGAATATACAAGATTCATAGCAAATACCTCTCCGGTATCTTCGGTGGCATCCGAAGAAAGCACCGCCAGAAACGGATTGTCCGTCGGTCCGGACTCTCCCCTGGTACTTCCCGTCGTTACCTTCCCCTGACGCAGCGGCGTACGCACCGGTCCGCATTCCCTCTCCCAGCTTCCGTGCAGCGTCATCACATCAAAGTCCTGATGATCAAACTCCAGGCAGCCGGACATTGCTCTCTTTATAAAAACAGCCTTCTCGTCTTCATTCGTAATAAGCGCCGCGCGGGTAATGACATTCATATGCTCGAAGACCGTATATAAAAGCGCCACTTTAAGATTCAGCACTTTATCCCGGCATACTAACTCCAACGTGCTGCAGTCGCCTTCCTCTTTCTCAAAGGTTGAGGGCAAACCATCCAGCCGCGGTTTCCCCGGATAAATCTTATGGGATTCATAGCGCAGATCACATGCATGATATCCGTCAATGGTCTCCACCTCAAGGCAGTGTTCACGGTAATCTCCGCAGCCATAAGCGGGATATTCGAAAGGAATCGCATCCATGATCCGCCCCGCCTGCCCCGGCAGCGCCGACGGACGAACCTGATATAACGGGCCGTACAGGTAGTTGACATCAGAATCTATGATCTTCTTTCCGTAATATAAATGCGAGACAAACTTGCCCTCATCAAAGATCCCGATGACGTAACTGGTATCCAACGCATCCAGTTTAAAAATCCCCGCTTGTTCATTAAATAGAATACTCATAAAAATTCCCTCCTGATAACATTCATCATTTTTTTAATCACTTGCATCGGGCTCACCCCAGATACGCGATCGCCGCTTCCCGGTCCATCCAGATATGGATCCCGCCGCCGGATTCTGTAAAACGATCCGTCTCAAATCGGTCTGCTTCCACCCACTCTCCTGTCCGATACCAGAAATTCTCATCCACATAGGAATGTGCTTCCGTGAAACTCCGGGAATAATCCTCGGTCCTTATCGAGAGCACCTTCGCCTTATCCACCCGGATCTCATACGTAGTTCCCTGCAGACGCCGCGCCTCCTTTGGTATCAGCAGCTGCACGATCCGCCTTCCGAAGCACACCTTCCATCCGACGAACGCTCCGCTCATCGGACACCGCGGCTCAAAGAACTTCGTACGCTCATCTGCGATCAAGCCTTCCAGCGCTGCCCCATGGAGCGCCGCCGCAAAGACATCCGCACCAGACAGATCCGCCCCAGTCATATCACAATACCGGAAATCCGCCGAGTGCAAAAAAGCATCTCTCAGGATCGCCCTCTTAAGGCTTGAACCCTGAAAAAATGCATTCGACGCAGAGCAGCCCGACAGATCCGCACCGTCAAGCCTTACGCTTCGGAAATCACTCTTATCAAAATTAATATCCCGCAGATCCCATCCTGAAAGATCAAGATTCTCCAGAAGACAACCGGACAGATCCAGGGCTTCCCCGTCCTTTCTCTCAAAAATAATCTTCTCTAATTCCTCTGCGCTGATCCTCTTTAACATCTGCTCTCCCCTTCTTCCTTTCGTTACGGATGATCATCACTTGACACACATTATATATCGAATTCCCGCACCCCGTACATTCTTCGGTACTGATTCGGCGTCATTCCCATATACTCCTTGAACAGCTTTCCCATGTGGCTCTGAGAGGAAAATCCAAGATAATTCGCTATCTCGCTGCAGGAATACCGGGAATAGACCAGTAAATTCTTCACCAGATTCATCTTCTCCCTGCGGATATACTCTGTCAGAGATATCTGTTCGCACTGGTGAAACAGCTCCGAGAGATAATTGGCGTTGATCTTCAGTTCGTCTGCAATGTCCTGTACATATATCTTATCATGAAGATGTGAAAATATATAGTCCTTGCATCGGTTAATGTGGGGATTCTTGTCTTTTTCACCCCGCCCTGCCTTCTGCTCATTCAAGTCTCTTACCATCTGGGCATATTGAAACTCCGCAGAACGGAAGATATGAAAAAGTGTCGGAATATCGCTGCACTCTTCCAGTTTCTGAATCGTGGAGTCACTGAGCGAGTAAGCAATCTCGTAAGGCAGCCCGCCCCGGATCGCCGCCCTGCTCGCCAGCGTGACAACAACGATCCCCAGATTCCTCGTATGACGAACGGGATCCTTCGCAAGGGTTCCATATTCTCCCAGATAATCTTCCTTGATCGCCGTCTCTAACCGTTCCAGATCTCCCTGTTCAATACTGGCACACTCCCTGAACTCCTGGTCATAAGGATTATGCCGCCTTCCATATTCCTGATTTTCGAACACAAGCTCCGAAAAATGCGCTTTCAACTGAGCGTCCGTCTCCTGCCTGATACAATTTGCCGTCACAAGATCGCTTTCCTCCAAAGCCCTCTCACGATACAGGTTAAACAGCAGTAATACATCTGCCGCCAACTCTTTAAAGCTGCATACCGGAACCGTCTGAAGCCACGCATCGTCCACAGACACTAACTCTGCCTGACAGCGCAGATATACCGCATCCGAAAACCGCACCGGCCCAAGGATATAATAATATCCCGCCGCAGGAACAAGCGCATACAAAAAGCGCCCGCCAAAGGACAGTAACACCGGATATTCCAAGGATATATCCTCCCGAGAGGTAAAACAGGACATCAATTCGTCAGGATCAAAGCAGTCCCGAAACTGTATCCGCCCGCAGAAGCTTTCTACAGGAACAAACTCTGCCTTATATCTATGAACAAAGGTGTGCAGATGATAAGAAATGTGTCTCATCAGATAACCATGATTCATCTACCCATCTCCCATCTCTCTTTTTCCCAAGTATAACACATTTACCTGAGAAACATAATAAAGTTCCGTGAAATATGATATAGAAAGCAACTTTCTTCTTATATACTGAATTCATAAAACACAGCAAAACTGCCGCAGGCAATGTAACAGAGAAAGGAAGCGAAGAAAATGTATGTAAAAGGCGTAAATCTCGGAAACTGGCTGGTATTGGAGAAATGGATGAGTCCGGCGTTGTTCGACGGGACAACAGCAGAGGACGAATACTACCTCCCTTCACAATTGTCAAAAGAAGTATACGAAGCAAGGATCAAGATCCATCGTGCGGAATACATCACAGAAGGCGACTTCGTAAGAATCAAAGCCATGGGGCTTGATACCGTCCGCATCCCGGTTCCCTACTTCATCTTCGGAGATCGTCCTCCGTTCATCGGATGTATCGCTGAATTGGACAAAGCCTTCAACTGGGCGGAAAGATACGGGCTTCAGATCCTCATAGATCTGCATACCGCCCCTGACAGCCAGAACGGGTTCGACAACGGCGGTATCAGCGGCGTCTGCAAATGGTCAAGACAGCCGGATGAGGTAGAATTCGTATTGAACGTACTGGAACGCCTTGCCGAACGGTACAAAGACCGGGCGGGACTCTGGGGAATTGAAGTGATCAACGAACCCATCCTCGATAATATGTGGGAAATGATGGACGTACCGAATCGCTACCCTGCCGCGGATCCTGAAAAGGCAAAAGGAAGCGGTCCCAATACGATGGAGTTCATCCGCCGGTTTTACCTGGATGCATACGACCGGATCCGAAAGCATCTGCCCGAAGAAAAATACATCGTTATCCACGACGCATTTAATCTTCACGCATGGAAGGATTTTATGCGTGAAAAGAAATATAAAAATGTGGTGCTTGATACCCATCAATACCTGATGTTCGCAGAGATGGACGGCTGCGAACAGACTGCCCGGGGATATACGCGCTACATAAAGGAGCATTACGAAGACGAGATCCGTAAGATGCAGGAATATTTCCCCGTGATCTGCGGTGAATGGTGCCTGTTCAACTCCCTCGCCGTAGGATGTGATACCAGGGGCGGACAGAGTGTCCTTAACGGACAGGAAGGCATGTCGTCGGAGCGTATCAGCCAGGATCAGAAAAAAGAGATCTACCAGGCGGTGGCAAAAGCCCAACTCGCGGCATGGCGCGCGGGCAGCGGTTATTTCTACTGGAGTTATAAGCTTCTGACCGATACGGTAAATACACCCGGATGGGTCGGCTGGGACAGTTGGGACTTCGGACGCTGCATGGATCTTGGATGGTTTCCTGCAGACAATTGATCCGCAGCTTTTAAAACAATTTTCAAACAATATAACGTAGTAGGAGAAAGAAGAAGATGAAAAAAGACATGAAAAGAATATGTAGAAGAAAGCAAGCTGCCCGAATGTAAGCTGCCGCAGATTCCTGACTTCGACGACTTCGATTCCAGGGAACTAGGTTTGCAGTATTATGCCCCCAGGATCATGCCACGCCAATTCGCGGATGTGAAGGCAAGACCCGGATATGTCAGGATCCGCGGCCAGGAATCACGTACTTCCTTAAATAACGTGAGTATCCTGGCGAGAAAACTGACAAGCATACATGCGACCGTCACAACTAAGATGGAATTTCAGCCAGAGATTCATCAGCACAGCGCCGGGCTCATCATGTATTATGACAATATGAATTACATTAATCTCCGAAAATATAAGAGCGAAACATTAAGGCAAAGCGCGCTGTCCATTATCCATCTGCAGAACGGGCAAAAGCACGAGCTCTTGAATACAAGGATCCCCATAGACGACGTCCCGGTCTATCTCCGCCTGAACATAGCCGGGCGATACTCCTGGTTTGAATGGAGCTATGACGGCGCCGTCTATCTGAGAATCGGCGAGAATTTTGATACGACAAAATTCTCGGACGAATACTGCAAATATGGTGAATTTACCGGAACCTTCGTCGGGCTCACCTGCGCAGACCGGGTAAAACACAGACATTATGCAGACTTTGATTTCTTCGAATATAAGGAAGTATAAGGGAGATGAGCAAAAGATTACATTGGCTTCAGATTCTTATTGAGCCTGTCCACCATCCACGCGAATCTCTTCTCCCGTCCGGCATCCGTCTTTGCGTCGTAGTACGCCCGTGTATAGGTCTTCTTTACCGATAAGGACATTGCCTGGAAATTCGTCCTGGCAGGCTCATATCCTTCCAACAGCGCCAAGATCTGCGCAGTCTGTTCCTCTGTGACTGCTGTGGGCTTTGGCGCGTCCCACTGCCCGTTTTCCTTTGCCTCATCTATTTTCTTTCTGCCGAAATCAGTCATAAGCCCCCGTTCTTCAAGACTTTGAACCAAGGTCTTATTTTTCTCTGACCACTTACTCTTCTCCCTGCGCATAGAAAAATATTTCTTATACGTTTTCTCGTCAATGCTCTTCATCTGTCCGTCAATCCATCCGAAACAGAGAGCTTCTTCCAGCGCTTCTCCTGCTTTTATTGTCTTTGGTCCGCCCGCTTTGCCAAATAAAAGCCAGATGCCGCCGCTTGACCGGCAGTGCTCCGAAAGCCATTCCCTGAATTCTGTTCTGTCTGTAAATTGCATTATGTTATCCATCCCGCTTCCACCTTTCCTATTTCATGTATCTTGGGATTCCATTGTGTACGGCGTTGCCAAGCACTATAGACAACTACTATGCTCATACTATCATGGATTTTCAGATCCAACAACTATATATCTGAAAATCTTCACCGTTTTCCATCATGATAGGTATACTCTGTCAGGATATGTTTTCTTTATAATCTGCAACATATTATCACTTAATTCTAATAGAAGTTTAATTTTTTTATGATTTTAACAGAAAACTATACCGTATATTTTATATATTTGAAACATATCCATTATCACTGACAAAAATATCTTTACAGCTTCTGTCGCAAATCCATTTCCTGTATAATTTTTTGCT